>Ga0335082_10000214_pt1 | contig 59022 bp, 57 predicted proteins | sample Lox_Sample_41_FD_206718 | JGI IMG/M metagenome (GOLD analysis project Ga0335082, IMG submission 206718) | Soil microbial communities from Loxahatchee National Wildlife Refuge, Florida, United States - Lox_Sample_4.1 | ecosystem: Environmental > Terrestrial > Soil > Wetlands | place: USA... | reverse complement strand
CACCAGGACCGATTCGATCTCGTCGGGATGAGCTAAGAGATAACTGGAGACGTGGAGAAACTGCCAGAAGCAGATGTCTCCGTACTGCCTGGCGATGCGTGGCAGATTAACCAGCGGCCCGTCGCTGCTGAGCAGCGGCGACCGCAGGAAATGTCGGCCTTTGGGGCCCGGAGGCCGATGGATGGTTGGTGGCATGGGCAGACCCACGGAGTATGCCTCGATGCTATCAAGAAGTGGCACGGGCGTCGTGCCGCTGCAATTCCATGGCACAAATCCAGCGAAAACGTGCTAGCTTAGGTCACTCCTATTTCGTAGTGGGGTCCTTGCCATGATGCTGGAAACGGAAGTGTTTGACATTGAACCGGACATTACCGTGGTGTCTTGTGCGGGACGGTTCACGCTGGGCACGCAACTTCGGCTCACCGAGTCGATGATCAACACGTTAATCCAGAAAGGCGCCCGCAAGCTGGTGGTGGACCTCACCCACACCGAAATCGTGGACAGCGCGGGATTGGGCGTCCTGATGCACATCTTCGGCGACATGGAGCAGATTGGAGGCTCGATGCGCATCGCGGGAGCCAACCAGCGGGTCGCGAACCTTTTCCAGATTACGCACACCGACGGCATCCTCACTCTCGATATCAACCTGATGACGAGTGTGAAGAACCTCAAGAATTCCGCAGCAAACGAGGGCTAGTGGTTTCACAGTCAATGTAGCCCATCTGCCGCCTGGAAAGGGCCCGGCTTCAGCCGTGCCGTTAGCGGCATCAATGAATCCGAGCTTTAGCCCCGGCGGGAACTCGGTCTATACCAACTCTGAAACGGCTGGTGTGGTTCCCCTGCTACTCCGATTCCAGCGCTCCCGTCAGATTACTAAGCTTTTCTACACCATGTTCGAGACACCACTTCTCTAGTGAATCCACCAGTGTCTCGCAGGCGCAGGGGTCCCAGAAGTTGACGGTGCCGACTTCGATCGCGCTGGCGCCAGCCAACATGAACTCGATAACATCCTCTGCGGTGCTAATCCCGCCAATGCCGATGACCGGGATTTTGACGGTCTTGGCCGCCTCCCACACCATGCGCAGCGCGATAGGCTTGATGGCCGGGCCGGAGAGGCCGGCGGTCACGTTGGAGATCCGTGGCTTTCGGGTTTCGGCATCGATGGCCATGGCGACGAAGGTGTTGACCAGCGAGATCGCGTCGGCGCCGGCGTCTTCGGCAACGCGCGCCACCTCCGGAATGCTGGTGACATTGGGAGAGAGCTTCACGATCAGGGGACGAGTGGCGATCTTCTTGACCGCGCTGACGACGTCATACAACATGCGCGGATCGGTGCCGAAGGTGATTCCGCCACACTTGGTGTTGGGGCAGGAGACGTTGAGCTCGTATCCGTAGATGCCCTCGCCGTCGTTTAGCCGGCGAACCACCTCTTCGTAGTCTTCCTGCGCGTGTCCAAAGACATTGCAGAAAAACACGATGTTCTTGATCTTGCGAAGCCGCGGAAGCTGGTCGCTGAGAAACGCCGCCACACCCACGTTTTGAAGTCCGATGGCATTCAGCATGCCGGCAGCGGTTTCAAAGAGGCGCGGCGGCGGATTACCCGGCATGGGCTCGCGCGACAGGCCTTTCACCACGAAGCCTCCCAAGCGCTCCAGAGTCACTACGTCTTCGAACTCGACGCCGTAACCAAAGGTTCCGCTGGCGGCGATTACAGGGTTCTTCAGCTCAATGCCTGCCACCGTCACGCTCATGTCCAGAGCAGGTTTAGCAGCTGGCGTCATGGATGGGGCTCGCGAGCGCCACGGGGCCTGGGTGCGGTCGCCGGCAGACCTGACTCCTCGCTGCGCGTGCTCAGTGCCTGCGTCAGCACGCGGCCGGTTGCGTTGGTCGGTTTGTTGATCCCTAGCAGCACCGCCAGAGTTGGAACCAGATCGATGGGCTCCACCTGATCGCGATAAATCCCTGGCTTGAAGGGAGCGCCGTAAAAGGCCAGCGGCACATGCTGGTCGTAGCTGTAGGCCACGCCATGGTCGGCAACATCCTTGGTGGAAAGGGCAAACGGGGGAGGAAATCCCATCACCCACCAGCCTCCATAGGGCGAGTAGCTGTTCGCGAACATGCGACCGACGGCGGTCGGCGAGACTTCGCCCGACGCAAGCTGTTGCTTGGTATAGGCGCCGATGAAACCCATAGCCCGCATGGCGTCGGCTACGTAGCCCTCGGCATCGGACTCTTCGATCTTCTCGCCGAAAGCATCGTTATTCACGAACACGATCGGGAACGACGCCGAGCGAACGTAATCCCCCGGCTTGTGCAGCCTCGCGCCCAGCGCCTTGTTCAACTCGGCCTTCAAGTCTTTATTCGCGATCAATGCCGCGGGAATGTGCATGCTCACGCTGGTTGCGTGGGTGGGTGCAACGCCGTGGTCCGCGGTGAGAGCGATCCAATACCGGTTCCCGTACTGTTGTTGCAGAAAAGCGAGGAACTCGCTGATCTGCCGGTCCAGCGCCAGCGCCATGGCGTGCATCTGGGGAGAATCCGGGCCGTAGGCGTGCCCGGTCAGGTCATTGGCCGAGAGGCTGATCACCAACAGATCGGTCACCGTGCCCTCTCCGAGCTTCTCCTGCTGAATCAATTCGCGCGCGAACTCAAACTGGTAGTCGTTCCCGTAGGGGGTGCGGCCGATGAGCTCGTAGTAATCCAGAGGCTTTCCGTCCGGCCCGTCGTGCGGGGCGGTGGAACCCAGCACCTCGCCGTTGGCGTCCTTCCAGTCGAGATTCAGGTACTTCTGAGCGTGCTGCTGGCTGTTGAAGTTTGTCAGCCAGCGCGGTGCCTCCGCCATGTAATAGGTCGAAGTCACCCAGGCTCCGCTGGCATGGTCGATCCAATAGGCCCCATTGGCGCTGAAACCCGTGGGCAAAATGGCGGCCCGGTCCTTCAAAGCGATTCCGAAGACTCGCGCATTGCCTTGCGTGGCCAGGCGCAACTCGTCGCCGAGGGTGTCGGCCAGCAGGTTGTGCGGGGAAGCGCCCATGGCATCGCCTTCGATCCCGAGGATCTTCGTGGACTCATCGTCAACACTGCTCATCATCTTCTTGGTGGCCGGGACCCACCACTCGTTGGAAAAGATCCCGTGCCCCGAGGTGTAGGTGCCGGTCCCGATGGTTGCGTGTCCGGGAGCGGTGCGCGTATTGGCGTAGTTGTAGTAGCAGGCAGGGAAATAGGCTCCGCGATCGGTGAAGGTACGAAATCCGTTGGGGCCGAATTCGTCGTGATAGCGATCGAGATAGTCGCCGCGAAACTGGTCGATCACCAGGATCACCACGAGCTTTGGAGAAGCCTGATAGGCAGAGCCGAAAGCCGCCGTTGCCAGCAGGAGGACGAGCAACGCGGTGGCGAGGTGTTTACGGAGCATGTCGGCAACAGTGTACCAACTCGCCCCGGCATGGCCTGCCGCCGAGACTCTTACCGGGAGCGGCTTGCCGCTACCGGCTGCCTGACGGTCGCGGTGCGCTCCAGTTTGTCCCAGGCGAACGATCCGCCCTCGACGGCGCGCTTCATCGTCCTGAACAACACGATGGAGAACAACTGACGGTAGGCGAAGCGCTGCAGCCAGACGTGACCGAGGAGGAGAAAGTCACGCTTGCGTCCGGGCTGCTGCCGCTCCAGGGCAAAGGCGATAGTCGAGGCGATGAAGTCGATGATCATGAAGAGCGCAAAATAGACGACCAGGCGCTGAAAGTCGGCTGGGTTGGCGGACTCGGGATGGAAGTGCTTATTCACGAAGTACGAGATCGCGCCAATCACGAACATGATGTCGATGAATGGCGACACCAGCGGCAGCAGGATCTGGAAGATAATCACGTTGGGCAGAGCGGCCCAGCCCAGCGCTCCCTTCTGCCTGAGCGCAACTTTGTGCTTCCAGACCGCCTGCATGATGCCGAAGGACCAGCGGAAGCGCTGGCGCATGAGTCCGCCGGCGGTGGTGGGAGCTTCCGTGTAGGCGAGTGCACGGTCCTCATAGTTCACGCGGTATCCCGCCTGTAGCAGCGCCATCGTAAGGTCTGCGTCCTCGGCCACAGTGTCGCGATGGTAGCCGCCGGCAGCGCGCACGTCGGCGGTGCGCCACGCGCCGATTGCCCCGGGAACCACGCTGACCGCGTTCAGCGTGTTCAAGGCACGGCGTTCGAAATTCTGGCTGGTGATATATTCCAGTGCCTGCCAGCGCGTCCAGAGGTTGACCCGGTTGCCCACCTTGGCGTTTCCGGCCATCGCCGCCACGCGCGAGTCGCGGAAGTGCGGCACCAGCCTGGAGATCGCATCGCGCGCAATGATGGTATCGGCATCGATGCCGACGAACAGCTCCTCGGTGACATATTCCAAGCCGTAATTCAAGGCGTCGGCTTTGCCGGAGTTGGGCTTGGTCAACACCGTCACGCGGCCTTGGGCGATTTCCTGCTGGAAGGCGGCACGGGTCACCTCCCCCGTCTTGTCACTGGAACCGTCATCGATGACGATCGCACGCAGGTTGGGATAGTCGGAATCCAAGACGGAGCGCACCGTACGCTCAATGACCATATCTTCGTTGTAGGCGGGAATCAGCACAGCCACGCTCGGGCGGTAGTTGGGGTCATCGACCGCATCGCGGCGCCGAAAGCGGTCAAAGATGGCCAGGGCGCCGACCAGCACCAGGCGAGCGCTCATCAGCACGTCGCCCACGAAGAACACGAAGATGATGAACGACGAGAGCAGGGCAAATAGCGAGAAATTCAGCCCATCGATCCACGAGGCCCAGCGCTCGTTGGCGGAAATCGGCGGCATAACATCGGCCCGCGTCTTGCCCAGCAGACCGGAGACCGGCACAATTTCGTACCCGCGCTGGCGCAGGCCGTCGATGATCTGGGGCAGCGCTTTCAGGGTTTCGCTGCGGTTTCCCCCGCCGTCATGCAGCAGAATGATGTTGCCGCAGGTCAGGTTACCGGGGTCACAGGGCGGCAGGTTCTTCAATACATCGGCCACGATTTCATCGGCCGGACGGCGGGGATTGTCGCGCCAGTCGTTGGGATCGACTTTGTCGCCAATGGTGATGTAGCCCAACTGCTGCGCCAGCTCGAGGGGCCGCACCTGATCGGCAGTGTCGGGCTCCTGATCGATCGAGTAGGGCGGGCGGAACAGCACCGGCTTCACTCCCAGCTTTCCTTCGAAGAAGCGTTCCGTCAGGTTCAGCTCCACCTCAAAGTAGCGCTTCGAGACGCTGCTGATGTCGGGATGCGTGAAGGTGTGATTTCCAATTTCGTGACCTTCGGCGTAAACCCGCTTGGTAATGCTGGGATATTTCTGCGCCTCAACCCCAATGAGGAAGAAGGTCGCTTTGACGTTCTTCTCCTTGAGGACATCCAGGATCTTGGGCGTCCATTGGGGATCGGGCCCATCGTCGAAGGTAATCGCAATCTTCTTCGGCGAACTGCCGTACATATCCACGGTGTAAGGCGCCGGCAAGCTCTTAAACGTCTCGTCAGTGACCAGATTGGTTTTCGGATCGACGGTGATCTGGCGCTCGCCGGCGGCGGGCCTTGATTGAATATGAAGGATCTCCCCCTGGCCCTCGATATCGACGTCCTGCCCCGGCGGCACCAGGTTCAATTTCGTGGTGGCCGCGGCTTCGCCGGGCTTGTCCCACACCGCCCATAGCGAGCGGTCTTCCGCGCCCAGCCGCCACAGGGCGAAGGTGTCAATTCCTATGGACTGTGCGGCGCGCATCTGGTTCAAGGCGGTCACGCCGTCGAGGAACCATACGTCGTGGCGGATATTGTTTTCGTCCAGATAGGCGATGTGGGGATTCATGGCATCGCCGTCGAAGTCCACGTCGGATTCGGCTTCCTCAGCCTCTAGCCACGCATCCTGAACCGAGACCGTATGCACGCTCTCCGGCGGAGTGCCCTTCTTCTGGCCCGGTTTTCGTGCCCAGTCGTAGCCGTAGTTGCCGATGGCCGCGATGATCTTTTCGCGCGGGATGACTGCCAGCGCATCCTCGAGGTTCTTGACGAACCAGTCCTGACTGGCGACCGCGCCGGGCATTCCTCCCGGGTAGTGCTCGTCATAGTTCATCAGGATGAGCCCGTCGGAAGACTGCGCTATGGCGCTGTATTCGAACCCTTTGTCGTTTACAGGAACGGCGATGAAGAGCTTTAGGCCCCTGGCCTGCAAGTCGCTGTAAAGCTCCTGCACCAGTTGTTTGTAATCGCCACGCGAGCTTTCCGGAAAGGCCTCGATATCGAGCGTCAGGCCCCTGTAACGGTCCGTTTCCAGAAACGTCATCAATTCATCGCGAAAACGCTGGCGGGCGGCGGGATCGGCCAGAAACTTGGCTGTGATGTCCGGCTGCCATTGGTTGCTAATGGGGTCGAAATTGTTCACCAGCGGCAGGACCTCGGTCTGTGCCTTTTCGGACTTCAGGAAGGGCATGACCTTCTCGTCCACCGGGCGCGGGTTCCCCTTGTCATCCATCAGATCGAAGAGCACATTGGTTTCGGTGACGGACTGCAGGCGGCCATCGGGTGTGAGCACGTGCAGCCACTCGGGAAACAGCAGATCGATCTGCGGGTAATACTCCTTGAGTGAGGCGAAACTGGCCGCATCCCACTGCACATAGAATGCGCCCCGGATTCCTTCCAGAGAATTGAGCACCACCTGCGTTGCGGGCTGCTTGGTGGCGCGATGCAGGTTCGGTCGCCGTACGGTCTTGCGCTTCTGGTTCTCTTTCAGCGGATGGTACGGCTTCTTGACTTCAGGCAGGCTCACCCCCGGCACCGATGATCCGCGGAAGATGGTGACCACGAAAAACACCACCAGCAGCGTGATGAGGATCACGCTGGCGTCGAGGATGCGCCGCAGTCGCCGCCAGCGTTTGCCCTCCGGATCAAAGAAAATTGGTCTAGGGTTGGACATGGTGTGGGGTGAATCAATCGTAGCTGGATGCAGGGGTCAGGGCAAATTGGCCTGAGTCTCGAAAAAGTCCTTGCTCACTCCTTCGTATGAACCCCATCTTTCCATGAACCACTCGCCGGGAACCGCGTGTCGCGCCGTTGCGGAACCCGCCCGTGCAGGAGTTGGGTGCTATATTCGCGACGTGCGCGAATCCGAGCGCAATCCGGCGGTGGTGACCGAACTGTTGCCCTTCTGGCGACTGCTGCTAGGGCACCGTAAGTGGTTTTTTCTGTTCACCCTGGCTGCGCTCGCCCTCCGGTTGATGTTCTACTTCCGCTTTCCCCACGTGACCGGGGACTCCTTCATCTACGGCGATATCGCCAAGAACTGGCTGGACCAGGGCATCTTCGGCCTGACCCACGCCGAGGGGGTACGGCCAACCTGGATTCGGCTGCCCGGGTATCCGGCTTTCCTGGTGCTGTGCTTCACTCTGTTCGGCCGCGAGCACTACCACGCCGTATTACTTGTCCAGATCGCCATCGACATTGCAGCTTGCTTCGTCATCGCCGACTTGGCGCGAAGAACTGCATCGGTTCGTGCCGCACAGTGGGCATTCGCGCTGGCTGCTCTCTGTCCGTTCACAGCCAACTACACGGTCGCTCCTCTGGCGGAGACGCTCAGCATATTTTTTACTGCGGCCGCGCTGGATGCCGCTGTGGCCGGTTTTATGGCATTCGAAGAGGGTTCGCCGGCCTGGAAAGCCTGGATAGGCTGCGGCGTAGCGCTGGCTGCCGGAATCCTGTTGCGGCCCGACGGCGGCATTCTGCTGGCGGCCATCGGCCTCTATCTCTTATGGCGATTAGTGCGTGTGCGGGAACAGCGAGCGCAACTGTTCTGGGCGGGAACGCTCGTGATGCTGATCTGTATCGCGCCCCTGGTTCCCTGGACCATACGCAATTGGCGGCAGTTTCATCGCTTTGAGCCCCTGGCGCCCCGCTATGCCAGCGATCCCGACGAGTTCGTTCCCACCGGTTTCGACCGCTGGGTGCGCACTTGGATCGCAGACTACACCTCCACCGAAGACATCTACTGGCAGGTCCCGGGTAGCGATGTCGATATCAGCCTGTTGCCCTCGCGCGCAATCGATAACGACAGCGAGCAGCAGCAGACTCAGGCCATCTTTGAGGACTATGCTAAGTCCCACTTTGTAGGACCCGAGCTAAACGCACGTTTCGACCAACTCGCCCAGACACGTATCGGACGCAATCCACTCCGCTACTACGTTTGGCTACCGGCGCTGCGCAGCGCTGACATGTGGCTGCGGCCGCGCACGGAGATGTTGCCGCTGAACTCGCGCTGGTGGGAGTACGCCGACGATACCGAGGACTGCGTGCTGGCGACGCTGTGGGGGGCGCTCAATCTGCTCTTCCTCTTCGCCGCGACTATGGGACTGTTTCGCGGCCCGCGTCCTCTGTACCTCGGAATGATGCTGCTGTTTGTGCTGCTGCGTTCCGCGTTCCTCGGGACGATGGAAAACCCCGAGCCACGCTACACGCTGGAGTGCTTTCCGATAGTGCTGCTGCTGGGCGGCGCATGGATCTCCGGCTGGAAGTGCTGGCAGCGCGACCAGGTCTAGCCGCGGTGGTCAAAGCAGCATATTGTCGATCAGCCGCGTCGTCCCCAGCCATGCCGCCACGGCCACTAATATCCCCGGTCTGACGTGGTCCACCGGTTCGAGCGTATCGGGATCGACGACGGCGAAATAGTCGAGCTTGGCCGCCGGTTCCGAGGTGATGACTCCCACACCAATCTCCGCAAGCTTGCGCGCATCGCGTTCGCCCGCATCGACCGCCGACTTCACCTGTTGTAGCGCCCGGCTCAAGACCAACGCCTGCCGGCGCTGCTCGGCATTGAGATAGGCATTGCGCGAACTCAGGGCCAGGCCATCTGGCTCGCGCACGATCGGGCAAACCACGATCTCTACATCCATGTCGAGATCGCGCACCATCTTGCGCAAGTTCGCCACCTGGGCTGCGTCTTTCTGGCCGAAGTAGGCGCGATCGGGGCGCACGATCTCGAACAACTTGAAAACCACGGTGGCCACGCCCCGGAAGTGTCCGGGACGCGAGCCGCCATCGAGCTTGCCGCTCAGGTCGCTCACCTCGACATAGGTGCTCGCGCCGGGCGGGTACATCTCTGCCGCAGAGGGAAGGAAGAGCAGGTCCACGCCCAACTCCTGCAGCAAGGCGACATCGCGTTCCACGGTACGCGGGTATGTCTGAAAATCCTCGTTCGGCGCGAACTGCAGCGGATTGACGAAAATCGAGACCGCAGTTACCTCGCATTGGGACCTGGCCGCTCGCACCAGAGACAGGTGCCCCTCGTGAAGCGCCCCCATGGTTGGCACCAGTCCTAACACTTGGCCGCTGTGGGTCACGCTGCGGCAGGCCGTTTTCATCCCGGCAATGGTTTCGAGTTGTCGCAAGCTTCTTTCTCGGTGACTAGGATTTTGGGGGAGCTGAAGTCGGCGAGGCCTTCCCGGCGGGCGCGGCCGAAGTGCCTGGAGCCTTCGCTGGCGGCTTTACCTCGCCACTTGGCGGAGGCTCATGCTCCGGGAGACTCCAGCTATTGACGATGCGCAAAAATAGCGGTTCCATCCGGGCCAGCGAAGCAGGCGCGCACTTCAGGGCCAACGAGTAGATTTCCGATTCTGGCCCCTCGACGAAGACTAGCTCCTCGATCCACTCCCGTTTGCTTGATCCTTCTGCGTACCGCAATTTCACCATCTCTGCAGGTTTGTCATCCACTGTACGTTGCTGCCGTTGCAGCGTTTCAAACGCCTGCCCACTCTGACGCACGCTCGACACTGCCTGCCCGATGGCCTGATCGATCGTGACGGCATCCTCGTCGCCCGTTGGGGACGGAATGATCAGGGCCACGGTGACCTCGTCCCAAATCGCGCGGTCTTCCTCCTGGAGCGGCGCAACCACCACGCCTCGGCCTTCAAAGACCTGGCCCAGCATCGACCACGACGGCGGATAGAGGAAACAAAAGCCCTCCTCGCTGCGGCAATACTTCTTCCAGGGAAGCGATTTGTGTGCCGGCTTGCTGGCGGTCTGGGCAGCCGCCACCGAGACAAGTCCCAGGGATAGAGCCAGCGCCAATGACCTCCACGACCGTACCCGCATGCTCCTAGACTGTCACGGCGCGCTTGCGGTCTGCAATCGCCTGTAAGGTCGCCAGCGTGTCCTTGGGCAGGTGATACGACTCGGCATCAGAAGGATACCCGCCCGATTTCACATCATCCCGATAGGCCTGCACAGCACTGGTGATAGCCGAGCCGAGTTCGGCATATCGCCGCACAAACTTGGCGGGCGGGCCGAACGTCAGTCCCAGCAGGTCGTGGAACACCAACACCTGGCCATCACAGTCGGGCCCGGCGCCTATGCCGATCGTGGGAATCTCGATCTCGCGGGTGACCAACGCCGCCACTTCGCGTGGAATCCCTTCCAGCACCATGCAGCAGGCGCCGCAGCGCTCCAGGGCCAGGGCGTCATGCACCAGTTGCTCCACTGCCGAAAGCGTCTTGCCCTGCACTTTGTAGCCGCCCATGGCGTGTAGCGACTGCGGCGTTAGTCCGATGTGCCCTACAACCGGTATTTCCGCATCCACCAACCGCTCCACCAGACGCGAGCGCTTCTCGCCCCCCTCGATCTTTACGGCTTCGGCGCCTGCCTTGATAAAGCGTGCGGCATTGCGGACTGCGTCTTTCCCGCTCACGTGGTACGACGCGAATGGCATGTCGGCAATCAAAAACGCTCGCTTCACTCCCCGCCGAACCGCGCGGGTGTGGTGCAGCATCTCCTCGACGGTGACGGGGAGAGTGTTTTCATACCCAAGCATCACCATGCCCAGCGAATCGCCGACCAGGATCATGTCGATGCCGGCTTCGTCCACCAGCCGCGCGCTGGCGTAATCGTACGCAGTCAGGCACGTGATGGGTTCGTGTTTCTGTTTCTTGTCGAGAAGGGTGGAAGAGGTGACCTTTGAGCGGAAGTCGCCGGTGGTGATGCTCACGATGTCCTCCAGTGCAGTTCCGCGTGGCGGATACCGCCTGTTGGGCTCATTACACAGTCTTGTGACTGGCATGGAGCGCCGAGGGAATCTTACACCCGCCGGGCTGCTGCCCGCCAGCTATTTTGGCGCTTGCCGCTTGCACCGGCGCGCGACGGTGTCTTGTCTTGTGCCAAGCTTCGTTGCTCAGGCGGGCGTCTTCTTCGGCCCCGGCTTCTCCCACGGCCGCTTGGGGCGCTCGCCCTCTGGCAGATCACGGCCACGGACGCGGTCGTATTGGTACTCGGCACTGACCGTGCCCAGCGATTCGTTGTACAGGCTGATGCCGCCGGTGCCCTCTTTGAGTTCCTCCGCGAACTGGTGCAGGGCCTTGAGGTGCTCCGCCGTAGCGGCAATTTCCGTCTTCGAGGTCTTCAACTTCTTCTGGTATCCCTGATCGACCAACTTGGAGATCTCTCCGCCGAGCAGGTAGCCAGGGTAGGCAAAAATCTTCACTCCGCCGTCGGGGGCCCGCTCGATGGCCGCCGAAACGTTGTACTTCTTGAGAAAAAGCCGGCCGCTGGTGCCGGGGGCCTCCATCACATCGAAGCCATTGCTGCGGAACCAGCTCACGGCGTCCTCAAAACTCTTTGCCTTCAACTTCTTTACCATTTGATCTGCTCTCGGCCGCTTGGGGCCGCCTCTCACGGCGGAGTCGAATCCGCCGCCCTCGCATCGAATTCGTTAAAGTATTAGGACCTGCACGGGGCGGGATTCGACAACTTCCCTTGCTGTAAGCGGTTCGTCTCGCCGCCGGCTGCGGAAAGCACAACTGTCGCACACCGCACGGTGAATCAGCAACCCGCTAGCGGCCCAGGATGCCATGAACACACTTGGCGCGGCTTCCAAAATCGGTCTCTCCGTCATGGAACGCATTGGCAACACGCCACTTCTGCGTCTGGAGCGGATCTGCGCCGAGATGCCCGACGTGGAAGTCTACGGCAAGGCTGAATGGACCAACCCGGGCGGCTCTGTGAAGGACCGCGCCGCTGCGAGCATCGTGCAGGATGCCTTCCGCAGCGGAAAGATGGGCGGCGGCAAGCGGCTGCTTGACTCCACCAGCGGCAACACTGGCATCGCCTACGCCATGCTGGGCGCCGCCTGCGGCTTTGCCGTGTCCCTGTGCGTACCCGCCAACGTGTCGGTTGAACGCAAGCGCATTCTCAAAGCCTATGGCGCGGAAATCATTTACACCGATCCCGGCGAAGGTTCCGACGGGGCAATTCTGAAGGCAAAGGAAATCAGCGCTGCCCACCCTGAGAAATACTTTTACGCCGACCAGTATTCCAATGACGCCAACTGGCAGGCACACTATCGCGGCACCGCCAACGAGATTTGGGAGCAAACGCACGGCCGAATCACGGACTTCGTGACTGTGCTGGGAACCTCCGGGACGTTCATGGGCACAACTCGCCGGCTGAAGGAGCTGAATCCGCGGATTCAGTGCATTTCCCTGCAGCCCGACTCGCCCTTCCACGGCATCGAGGGAGCGAAATACATGCCCACATCCATCGTGCCTAAGATTTACGACCCCACACTGGCTGACCGTAATCTTTGGATCAACACCGAAGACTGCTACGCCATGGCCCGCCGTCTGGCCCGGGAGGAAGGGATGCTGGTGGGAACGTCGTCAGCCGCGTCATTGGTCGGCGCCTTGCAGGTCGCGCGCGACCGCCAGATCGAACACCCGGTGGTGGTATGTATTTTTTGCGACGGAGCCGACAAGTACCTCAGTGAGCGTTTTTGGGATGAAGGTGCTGGCCCGGACTACGAAATTTAGCGGACCCTGCTTCGACAAAGCTAATTTAATGTTGAGGTTGCAGAAATCCGATCTCGACGAGCTACGCCGTCATGGCGAGGAGACGTACCCGCACGAGTGCTGTGGGGTATTGCTGGGAGTTATAGTAGGCGACACTCGCGAAGTGCGGAAAACCGTGCGCTGCGGCAACACCCGCGTCGATTCGCCCCAGAACCGCTACAACATTGACCCGCGCGAACTCGTGCGGGTACAGCGCGAAGCCCGGGAGCGCGATCTCGACATTGTCGGCTTCTACCACTCCCACCCCGACCACCCCGCGCGCTGGTCAGCCACCGACTTCCAGGAGGCCCACTGGATTGGCTGCTCCTACGTCATCAGCAGTGTGCAGAGGGGCAAAGCCGTGATGACGAATTCCTTTGCTCTCACCGGCACGACAGAAGACGACAAAGCGCTGGTGGACGAAGAGATCGTGATCGAATAGTCCTCGGCGGGCCTTGCAAATCCCCGCATCGGCTACAATCAACAATTCCTTATGCTACGGTTCTCCACTGCCGGTGAGTCCCACGGAGAAGCGCTGGTTGCGCTGCTCTCCGGCATGCCTGCCGGACTGGCCGTCGATCTCGACTTCGTCAACCGCGAGCTCTGGCGCCGCCAGCAGGGTTACGGCCGCGGTGGCCGCATGAAGATCGAGCGCGACGCCGCGCACATCCTCAGTGGAGTGCGGCACGGTCACACTATCGGCTCTCCCGTCGCTATGCTGCTGGCCAACAAGGATTGGCAAAACTGGACCGAATCGCTGCCGGTTCAAGAGGGCGACCCAGCCAAACACAAACGTGTGGCGTCACCCCGTCCCGGCCATGCCGATCTTGCCGGCGCACTGAAATACAACTTCAGCGAGGCGCGCTATGTCCTCGAGCGTGCCTCCGCGCGCGAGTCCGCCGCCCGCGTCGCCGCCGGAGCACTGGCCAAGCTCCTGCTGCGTCAACTGGGCATCGAAGTCCTGAGCCATGTGATCGCCGTAGGCAGCGCCCGCCTTGACGCGCCCGTTACCTGGGAGGCAATCCAGGCGGTCGCAGCAAAGGAAGAAATCTTGCTGAGCTGCATCGATCCTGCTTCCGAGGCACGCATGAAGGAGCAGGTGGACCTGGCGCTCCGCACCGGTGACTCCGTCGGAGGCATTTTCGAAGTCGTGGCCCACAACGTTCCGCCCGGCCTGGGCACGTACGCGAACTGGGACGAGCGTCTGGACACGGCGCTGGCAGCGGCGGTGATGTCGCTGCAAGCTGTGAAGGGCGTCGAGATCGGCGATGCCGTGCAAGCCGCGACCTCTCTCGGATCTACCGTGCATGACGAAATTGGGTACAGGTCAGGCAGTTCGTTTACCGGTTTCACCCGCGCCTCCAATCACGCCGGCGGCCTGGAAGGCGGCGTCTCGAACGGCGAAGACATCCGCCTACGCGGCTACTTGAAGCCGATTTCGACCCTGCGGCGTCCTCTGGGTTCGGTGGATTTCGCCAGCCGTGAGCCGGTAAAAGCCGCCTACGAGCGCTCGGATGTGTGCGTGGTGCCCGCAGCGGGTGTCGCCGCCGAAGCCATGGTGGCGTTGACGTTGGCCCGCTTCGCATTGGAGAAGTTTGGAGGCGACTCGATGCCGGAGTTGCGGCGGAACTTCGAAGGCTACTGTCAGCAGTTACGGAACTTCTGAATGCTCTATCCCATCGTCAAATACGGCGACCCGGTACTGGAGAAACCCGCCGCCCCCATTACCGCTTTCGACGACGAGTTGCGCCAATTGGCCGACGACATGTTCGAGAGCATGTATGCCGCGCACGGCGTAGGCCTGGCGGCCCCGCAGATCGGCATCAGCAAGCGCATCGCGGTCATCGATGTCACCTTCAAGGAAGACCCTGACGCCAAGATCGTGCTCGTCAACCCAGAAATCATTCACGTCGAGGGCCGGCTGACCTCCAACGAAGGCTGCCTCAGCATCCCCGAATTCCGTGAGAAGGTGACCCGCCCGCATAAAGTCACGGCCCGCGCGCAGAACCTGAAGGGCGAAACCTTCGAGGTCACCGGCGAAGAATTGCTGGCCCGTGCGCTCGTGCACGAAACCGACCACCTCAACGGCAAGCTGTACATCAGCCACATCAGCGCGCTCAAGCGTGACATGATGAAGCGGAAGATCCGCAAGCTTGTCAAAGCCGGCGAGTGGTAAGAACTATTCACCACAGAGACGTAGAGGACACGGAGAAGACCGAAATCTGGAAAATACGGGTTGTTTCGAGGTCGAGCTCAAGGCTTCCCTCACACTTGTCGCAACCGCTTTCAAATCCGGTCAAAGTTGACGGCGAACGACGGAAGCCTCCATCCTCCGATGGCTCCCGGGCTCTTGCTAATTGCTGGTTCGTATGATGGATCTGGTTTTTTGCGGCACGCCGCTGTTTGCCGTCCCCACGCTCGAGAAGCTGACATGTGCAGGCTTCCGCGTAAGGCTGGTCGTCACTCAGCCTGACCGCGCCAGTGGGCGCGGCCTCGAGCTTGCCGCCTCGCCCGTCAAGCAGGCCGCCTCCGAACTCCTTCTTCCCATCTTGCAGCCCGACAAAATCAGGAATAACGAGGAATTCCGAGCCGAACTGGAGCGCATCGCGCCGGACGCCATCATCGTTGTCGGCTACGGCCGCATCATTCCTCAATGGATGATCGACCTCCCCCGCTACGGCAACCTCAACCTGCACGCGTCAATGCTGCCGAAGTACCGCGGAGCGGCTCCCATCCAGTGGGCCATCGCCCAAGGCGAATCCATCACCGGCGTGACCATCATGCGCATCGACGCTGGGCTCGACACCGGCGACATCCTGCTCCAGGCCGAAGAGCCCATCAAGCCGGAAGACACCGCCCTGACGCTCGGCCCACGTCTCGCCCACACCGGCGCGGAGCTGATGATCCGTACGCTGGCCGGGCTGGCTGGCGGAACCATCCAGCCGCGGCCGCAGGACCATTCGCGTGCCACTCTCGCGCCCATCCTCAAGCGCGAAGACGGCCTCATCGACTTCTCCCGCACCGCCGCCGAAACCTGGAACCGGCTGCGCGGATTTCAGCCCTGGCCCGGAGCATTCACGACATTTCGCGGTAAGTCCCTGCATCTGCATGTTGCCATTCCGGCGCCGGAAATCGCCCTGGTCAAGGCCGGATGTTTTGTCGTGGAAAAAGGGCGCCTGTTGCTGGGATTTGCTCACGGAACGGCGCTCGCTGTGCTCGAACTGCAAGTCGAAGGCAAGAAGCGCATGAGCGCGCGTGATTTCATCAACGGCTATCGCCCGCGCTCCGACGAACCGGTTGGAGCAATCTCTTAAGGACCATGCCGGTCTCTCCCGCCCGCGCCGCTGCTTTCGACATCCTCCTCCGGGTCGAGCAGCGCGATGCCTTTGCGAGCGAACTCCTGCATTCGGAGCGCCTGGACAAACTCACCGTTCCTGATCGCGCCCTGACGACCGAAGTAGTTATGGGCGTCTTGCGTTGGCGCTCGCGTCTCGACCAGAGCATCGCAGAGAATTGCTCGCGTCCCCTTGCCAAGCTCGACCCGGAAGTCCTCCTTGCGCTGCGCATCGCGGCCTATCAGCTTCTATTCCTCAGCCGTATCCCCGCCCGAGCCGCAATCCATGAGAGCGTCGATCTGGTCAAGCGCGCCCGCAAGTCGTCGGCTGCTCCCTTTGCCAATGCTGTGTTGCGCAAGCTCGCGCACATGGAGCCACTGCCACCGCGAGACAACGCCGCTCTAAGCGCGGCGCAGCTCGCGGCAGACTTCGCTCATCCCGCTTGGCTCGTGGAGCGCTGGGTCAGTCAATACGGAATCGAAGCGGCCAGCGCGATCTGCCGCCACGATCAGCGGGTACCGGCTACCTCAATCCGGATCGAAAACGACGACGTTGCCCACGAGTTGAAAGCGGTTGGCGTCACGCTTGCGCCGGGAGCTTTGCTGAATGCGGCCCGAGTCGTAACTGGCGGGGACGTCACGCAGACGCGTGCGTACCGCGAAAGCCGCGTGTTCATTCAGGACGAGGCATCGCAGCTTGTGGCCCTGCTGGTCGGGAGGGGCTCGCGACTTCTGGATTGTTGTGCCGCACCCGGAGGCAAAACAGCGGTCCTCGCTGCTCGTAACCCGACTGCAGAGATCGTTGCCGCCGAAATTCATCCCCATCGCGCCGAGTTGCTGCGGCGGCGCATTCGTGCGGAGAACGTTCGGGTGATCGCGGCGGACGCTCGGCATCTTCCCCTGCGCGGCGAGTTTGACCGAGTGCTCGCAGACGTGCCGTGCTCGGGTACTGGCACGTTAGCGCGCAACCCGGAGATTAAATGGCGACTCAAGCCTGAGGATATGCCAGCGCTGCACGCTAAACAGGTCGCCATCCTTGAGGCCGCGCTGCAGCAACTCGCTCCCGGCGGACGTGCTGTTTATTCCACGTGCTCGCTGGAGCCGGAAGAAAACGAAGCAGTTGTCGCAGAAGTCCTGAGAGCTGACATGCCTTTCGCATTATTCGATTGCCGCAGCGAACTGGAAACCCTGCGCGCCGCCGGCCATCTGCGCCTGAACGACGTCGGCGAACTGCTCTCCGGGCCGTACCTGCGCACCCTTCCCGCCATCCACCCCTGCGACGGCTTCTTCGCCGCCATCCTTGAACGCCAAACCTAAGTGCTAAGTGCTCACGCCTCTCCCCTACCTCGTCACTTCCAGGTTGATCGCCTGCCCTTCCCACACCCGCTGACCTGCGCCGGGGACGGTCTTCTGCACGATACGTGTGCTCTCCGGCAGCGTCACCGGGGCGTTTTCATCGCCGCCGGGCGCCGGTTGGCTGCTGATGCTGCCCACCTTCAGTCCCGCGTTCACAATCGCGTTCACAGCCTGGTCTTCGGTCCGGCCCCGGAGATCGGGCATGACGTACGACTTGCGGTCTTCCGTGGCGGCGATCAGCATGCTGACCTTAGGCGCGGAAACGTTGGTCGCGTTGGCAGGGGGACTCTGGGCCACGACCTGGTCGGGCGTCGCATCCGGGATGCTGGCTACCGCCATCGTTCCCAGCTCAAGCCCGCGCCGGCGGATGTTGATTTCCGCTGACCGCTCGCTGTCGCCGGTGAGATCAGGAATGGTGACGCGCTGCGGCCCCATGCTCTCCGCCACGCGCACGTGCCAGCCGCGGCGCACCTGCTCTCCTGGCAACGGCGCCTGCGAGACGATTCGCCCGGCCGGAACTTCCGCGCTGTAGAAGCGGTCGCTGCGCTCCAGTACCAGGCCATTGGCTTCGAGCGCGCTCTCGGCGTCCCGCGGCGTCATGCCGATGACTTTGGGAACCGCGGTCTGCCGTCCATGAATGGCGAAGCGCATGGCGGTCAGCGCTGCTGCCATAAATACGACGATCAGCACCAGCACGCGCACCAGCCAGCGCAGGAACCGGCGCATTAGTGCGTCTCCCCGTCGCCGGCCGACTGGTCCGGCGTGTCCACCTTTTGCGCCACGGCATTCGGTGGTGGGGGCGGTGGAGCAGCAAAGTCCTCCGACTCACGGCCCTGCAGCGCCACCCGCATGAAGTCCATCCAGATCGGCAGCGCCGCCATCGCGCCGGTTTCCTTGTTACCCAGTGTCTTCTTCTCGTCGTAGCCCACCCAGACTCCGCAGGTAATCGACGGCGAGAAGCCCACGAACCAAGCGTCGGTGAAATCGTTAGTCGTGCCGGTTTTGCCTCCCAGCGGATGGTTCAGCTTCGCTGCAGCCGCTCCCGTGCCGTGTAGCACCACTTCGCGCAACATGCTGACCATGATGCGGGCTGTGCGCGCGCTGACGACGTCCTTCACTTCTGGATAGTCCTCTTCCAGCACCCGGCCGTCATAGTCTTCGACTTTACGTATCATGCGCGGTGCCACTCGTACGCCGTCGTTGGGAAACGTGGTGAAGGCGGCGGTCTGTTCCCACAGCGTGATATCGGCAGCGCCCAACGCCACCGGCAAGTAGGCTGGCATCGGGGAGGTGATGCCGAATTTCCGGGCATATTCGATGACCGTCTTGATGCCTCCCACGCGCTCCGTGACCTTAAGCGCTGGAATATTGCGCGAATGCGCCAGCGCTCGTCGAAAGGTAATGACCCCTTCGTACTTGCCGTCGTAATTGTGCGGCGTGTAGGGCCCCGACGGTCCGCCGGGAAAGCTGACCGGCGCATCCAGCACCGTATCGTCGGGTGTCATGCCCTCATCGATGGCCGCGGTGTAGATATATGGCTTGAACGACGATCCCACCTGCCGCAACGCCTGGGTGGCGCGGTTGAACTTTGACTCCTCAAAGCTGCGCCCTCCCACCATGGCCTTGACGTCGCCGGTGGAGTTGTCCAGCGCCAGCAGCGCTCCCTGCACGCCCGATTCCGGCTCCAGCGACACCCGGCTCTGAGTGCCGTTCAGCTCCAGGATCTTTACGTACACCAGGTCGCCACGGGTGAGGAATTGCTGCGGCGAGGTGTAGCGTGTCCACTTGACTTCGGCCGGCCCGAGCTCCGCTCCATACGCCCCAAACTTCAGCGTCGCGTACTGTGGACTGACACTCGTGACCAGCGCATGCACATAGCTTCCCGGCTGCATGTCATTGTCCCAGTCCACGTGCCGATAGCCGGTCAGCGACTGTCCGTTGGCAATCACGTTCAGCAGGCTGCCCTTCCAGCCGTGCCGGTGTTCGTAGGCTGCCAGCCCGTCCAGCACCGCGAGATCGGCGGCCTTTTGCATCTCCAGATTCAGCGAGGTATAGACCCGCAGGCCTTTCTCATGCACCTCTTCGCTGCCGTACTTCTTCTCCAGGTATTGCCGGATTTCCTCCACGAAATACGGCGCCACGCTGTTGGGCTCGCCCTGCACATTGAGCTGGATCGGCGAATTCTTCGCGCGCTGGGCCTCCTCGGCCGTGATCCTGCCGTCCTCCAGCATGTTGTTGATCACCAGGTTGCGGCGGTGCAGGGCGCGCTCCGGATTGTTGATGGGCGAGTACGCATTGGGCGCCTTGGGCAGCCCCGCCAGCACGGCCGCTTCTTCCAGCGTCAGGTCTTTGGCCTTCTTGCTGAAGTAGTAGTTCGCCCCGGCTTCGAAGCCGTAAACCCCGTGCCCCAGGTAAATCTGGTTGGCGTAGAGAGTGAAGATCTGCGGCTTGGTGAAGCGCCGCTCGATCTGGATGGCCAGCATGACTTCCTGGATCTTCCGCCGGAAGCTGCGGTCGGGCGACAGGAACAGGTTGCGAGCAAGCTGCATGGTGAGCGTGGAAGCTCCCTGCGCCCGGCTCCCGGCCACAATGTCACGCCAGGCCGCGCCAAATACTCGCCCCACATCCACACCCCAGTGCTGCTCGAACTCTTTGTCCTCGGTGGAGATGATGGCGTCGCGCAACACCTTGGGGAAGTCGTCGTATTTGTCGATGACCCGGCGCTGCAGCGCAAACTGCCCAATCACCCGGTTCTGATCGTCGTACAACTCAGTAATGGTGCTGGGGCGGTATCGCTCCAACTCCGTCGCCTGCGGTAGGTCGGTGGAATAGACCAGAACCACGCCGGAAATGGCGCCCGCCGCCGCCGCCAGCAGGATGAGCACGAAGAAGACAACAGTCCCAACAAACCTGTGGCCGTTTCCTTCATCGTTTTTGGTTTGCGGTATCGCGACCGGCTGTGGCACTTCGCTCTTCATGGGAGAGGTGGATTCAGGATAGCACCCGGAAACCGCGCTTCTGTGGGCGATTTAGCGCCCCTGCTACGAATCGACGTGCTCAATCATCCAAGGTTAGTGATACTTTCGAAGCTGAGACGCAATGGTCACCAACGTCCTCTATCTTGGCCGGGTAGCCTACGGCACTGCTCTGAATCTGCAGCGCACGCTGCTGGAGATGCGCAAGGCCCAGCGCATCGAAAACACGCTGCTTCTGCTGGAGCATCCGCCCGTCATCACGCTGGGCCGCAACGCAAGGCTGGCCAATGTCCTCGCGCCCCCCGAGTTCCTCGCCCGGCAGGGGGTCGAACTGTTCGACATCGATCGCGGCGGCGACGTGACCTTTCACGGACCCGGCCAGCTCGTCGCTTACCCCATCTTCGACCTGCGCAGCTTCGACCCCAAAATTGGCGCCGTCGAGTACGTGCGCCGTTTGGAAGAAGTGCTCATCCGCACCTGCGGCGACTTCGGCGTTGGCGCGCAGCGCATCAAGAGTCTCACCGGCGTCTGGACCTACGCTCTGCGCAACAAACCCGAGGCCAAGATCGCCGCCATTGGCGTCCATATCTCGCGCTCGGTAACCACCCACGGCTTCGCCCTCAACGTGGCAACGGACCTGGATTTCTTCTCGTTGATTGTGCCCTGCGGTATCACCGGCAAGCCCGTCACGTCGATGGAGCGTGAATTGCGAAAGAAAATCACTGTGGAAGGAGTCGCGACTGCTGCTTCGCGGAATTTCGGCCGCGTCTTCAACACGCAGATGCTGTGGCTGGAGTCGCTCGACGACCTGCTTGCCCAGGCGACCACCATCGCTTCGGAACCGCCCCACCCGTCGAACCAGGACACGCCGGCACGTCCTCCCAAAGAGCTGCGTGACTTGCACGGCGACGGCAGCGAGCTGGCGTAATCAGTTTCTAAACCAGTGTCACCTTGAGCGGACGACGCTGGAGTCGAAGGACCCCTACCCCGCGGACTATCCGTTGTCTGGTGTACTGGTTCGCAGAGGCCCCGTGTCACGCGACTGTTCCAACGGTGCCCCTCAAGCCCCAGACCCCATGCCGTAGGGACCCTCATCCGATAGAATCAGCTTCGTTACGGAGGCCCCTATGTTTGCCGCTCGCATCGCCCTTCTCCTCGCCTTGGCCATCCCCGCCGTTTCGCAATCCAACCTCTCCCCCAAATGGGAAGAGCTCACCGCCCCCGACTTCGTCGAGGCGATTCACCAGTCGCAGGGAGTTTGCCTGTTGCCGTTCGGCATCATCGAAAAGCACGGCCCACATCTGCCGCTCGGCACCGACCTGCTCGACGTACGCTTCGCCACGCTAAACGCCGTCGCGCAGGAATACGCCGTGGTCTTCCCCGAGTACTACTTCGGCCAAATCTTCGAGGCCCAGCAGGAGCCCGGAACCGTCGCCTACAGCCTGAGCACGCAACTCACGCTGTTGCAGGAGACGGTGAAAGAGATGGCGCGCAACGGCTGCAAGAAGGTCCTCATCGTCAACGGACACGGCGGCAACAACAGCCTGCTGCCGCTGTTTGCGCAGGCACAACTCGCCACGCCGCGCGACTACGTCGTTTACGTCTTCGGACTTCCCAACGAGAACGTCCCCGGCCGGCCTCCGCTCAAGACTCCCAACAACGACATGCACGCCGGCGAGTCCGAGACTTCGCACATGCTGGTTGCCCGTCCCGACCTCGTACACATGGACCGTGCCGACAGCGAGTCCGGCGCCGATCAGAACCGCCTGAAGCTTCCGGAAAACGTATACGCCGGAATCTGGTGGTACGCCAAGTTTCCCGACCACTACTCCGGCATCGGCTCGGCGGCGAACAAGCAACTTGGCGAGTTCGACGAGAAAACCTGGACCAGCCAGATCGCCGAGGCGATCAAAGCCGTGAAGGCGGACACGCAGGCGCTGAAGCTGCAGAACGAGTTCTTCGAAAAGACGCAGCACCCGCTGGACACGAAGCAGTAGGGGCTTGTGGAGGGCAGAGAGTTCTGTGAAAATCCGGTCTTGACCGCCCCCTCCGTGCGGCGTATTCTAAAGGTGGCTAGGTAGGATTGCGTTCTCGCGATTCGTTGGGTATTTCCCGCCTGGCTATATTTTTTTGGGCGGAATCAGAAATGCACCTCCTTTACGTCGACGAATCCGGAAATCCCGAGGGACTTGAGGACAGGTACTTCGTCCTAGGTGGCATTGCGGTATTCGAGCGAGAGGTGTATTGGATCAACGAGGAAGTCAACACGCTCGCGGCAGACAATTTCCCTGCCGCCGACATTGAGTTTCATGCGCAAGCTATAGCATCACACAGAGAAGAGCCTTGGCACAGCTGTCCCACTGAGCAGCGCAATTCAATTATTGACACACTATGCCGCATCATAAGTTCTCATCGCGTCGTTCTTTTCGGAATTGCGCTGGAGAAAAGCATGGCCCGCAATCCAGTAGCTCGTGCGTTTGAGGAGATCTGCAATCGCTGTGACTTATTCTTACGCCGACTTCACGCACAAGGCGATACCCAACGTGGCCTCATAATTTTCGACGAAAGCCGCTACGAAGCAAGTCTTCAAACGCTTTTGGCTGAGTACCGGGTTTTCGGTACCCGCTACGGAGCAACGGTGAAGAATTTCGCAGATGTGCCTTTCTTCGCGAACTCGAAGGCGACCCGACTACTCCAACTTGCTGACCTTGTTGCATATGCGGTGTACCGTAGGTATGAGCGGGGAGACACAAGGCTGCTCGACAAGATTATTCAAAAATTTGACACGGAAAGTGGCGTTATGCACGAACTCGTGCACCTAACAACTGCAAGCACCACTTGTACCTGCCCGGCATGCCTTTCCAGACGGCTTTCAGGGGGAATGCGGGCAGGTTCGTAGCGCAGGCCGTTTGTCGTACTCCTGCACCGTATGCCGAAGAGAAAGCCCATCCCGAAACCGCGCTCGAAGACACCCGCGAAACGCGCTGCCGCAACCAAGGCGACGAAGCCTCCGGCTGCTTCCGCGATTCCGCGGACGCGCACCTACAGCCTCCCCGACTACCGCCTCGAGCACCCCCAATTCCGCGTGTACCAGTCCGGCGAGGGTTCCAGCGTCGAATACAAAGTCGAAGGCGACCTCAGCGCTCCGCCCCCACCCATTCGTGACTCCCAATACCTTTCCCGAGAGCAGCACCTCGCCATTTATCGCTGGATGCTCCTCAACCGCCGCATGGAAGCTGCGCTCGAGAACCTCTACAAGCAGGGCAAGGTGGTCGGTGGGGTGTATATCGGGCTCGGCCAGGAAGGCTGCTCCTGTGCTTCAGCCATGGCGCTTGGGCCGGACGACTGGCTTGGCCCCATGATTCGCAACCAGGGCTCCGCGCTGGTGCGTGGTTTCGCGCCACGCGACATCATGCGCCAGTATATGGCCAAGGCCGATTCCCCCACCTTCGGCCGCGACGCCTCTTCCCACTTCGGCGACTGGGAGCGCCGCCATGTCTGCGCGCCCATCTCCATGCTCGGCGAAATCATCGGGGTCATGGCCGGTGTTTGCCTCGGCGCGCGCCTGCAAGGCAAAAACATCGCCGGCCTCACCTACATCGGTGACGGAGGCCAATCGACCGGAGTCACCTACGAGAGCCTCAACTTCGCCGCCGTGCAGAAGCTTGGCCTCGTGCTGATTGTGGAAAACAACCTGTGGGGCTACTCCACTCCCAGCGACATGCAGTTCTGCGTGAAAGACCTCGCCGAGCGCGCGATTGCCTACGGCATCCCCGGCGTGATTGTCGATGGCACCGATCCCTGCCAGGTGTACGACGCCACCCACGACGCCTGCGAACGCGCCCGCCGCGGCGAAGGTCCCACTCTCATCGAAACCAAGATGATGCGCATGAAGGGTCACGCCATCCATGACGCCGCGCACTATGTCCCCGCCAAATTGTTCGACTACTGGCGCGCTCGCGATCCCATCGCGCGCTTTGAAAACTATCTGGTCAACGTAAAGTGCTGGCTCACGCCGCAGGAAAATCAAAAGCTTCTCGATGACATCGAACGCGAACTTGAGACCGAGCGCGCCGCCGCGGTCGCCTCCCCCATGCCTGATCCCGAGACCGACAAGACGCATCAGGGTGTGTACTGCGACCCGTCGTGTCATGCCATCAAGCCCATGTATGGCCCCGTGAAGGCAGCCGTCCGCAGCGATACATCGGCCGCCAGCAATCGCAGCGAGTCAGCGGTGCATCTCAAGTGACAGTAGCCTATTTCAACAGCGCGAAGGCTTCGCTTCGAAGGTGGAAGTGCGGGCCTTCAGGCCCGCGAGTAATGCGGCTTTGACACACGGCCTTTAGGCCTGGCCTGGGTCGGCTTGGTTCTTGACCTAATCGCATGAGAGTCGTGTTTTCTGACGGAATGCGGGTCCTCTCGCCCGCCCGCGGGTTCACTGAATGGCAATGAAAATTTACGCGATCATCGTTTTCTCGCTCGTCCTGTGCGCCACCGCTCACGCCGACTTCCCCTTCAAAAAGAAACCCCAGGAATTCACCACCCGCAAGCCCGGCGACGTCGCCAACACCCTGAGCAACGGAACTGCAGTGCAACGCAACGATCTGGCGCTCGAACTTGGCATTCTCGCACCCAATCCATCCAAGCCCGGCACCAACTCAAACTCGCCGTGCGTCAACTTTCATCACGTCGAGCAGCGCCCCGTGACCCTTCGGGCCGGATCGGAGAATGTGGTTCTCCTGGCCGACTCCACCGAATGCGATTCGCTCTACCTCGTGGTCTTCGACAAAGCGCAGAAGTCGGAATGGCGGCACGTCCGCACCGTTCGCCTGCCGGCGCATACCCGTCGCCCTGAAGTCAGCTTCGCCGAACTGGTACAGCCGGGAGTGTCCGAGATCCTTGTGCACCACGAGAAGACACTCGACACCGGGGGTGCGCAGCAGGAGAACTTCGTGGTGCTGAAAATGCTGGGCGAGCGTCTGGAAGTCGTGCTCGACACCACCGAGCACAGCGAAATCACTCTCGCCAACCGCTCACCCGACGAAACCGACATCTTGCAACAAACTCAAACCTCCACCTTTGATCTCTTGAAGTCCCCGCCGAAGTCCTCCGCCACCTATCGCGTCCTGGAGAAGGAAGTTCTCACCGACAACAAGACCACCATCACGCGCTATCGGGTATGGACTTGGAACCCCGAGCTAGAGAGCTTCCGCTCCTCTCCCTTCGACGGTGGAGTCGTGCGACCGGCGCCTCCGCCCGCAAAGAAGCCTACGACTGCGCCTGCCCAACCCTCACCCAAATAGCACGCGTTATGGGTACAATCGCAAGGCTGGCCAGAGGACCGTTCAACCATGGCACCCATCACCTATCTCGAAGCTATTCGCCAGGGCATCTGGGAAGAGATGGAGCGCGATCCCGCCGTCTTCTGCATCGGCGAAGACATCGGTGTCTATGGCGGCGCTTTCAAGGTCACCGAAGGTCTCATCGACCGCTTCGGTCGCGCGCGCGTCATCGACACCCCCATCTCGGAGATGGCCATCGTCAACGCCAGCTTTGGCGCCGCCCTCACCGGCATGCGTCCGGTCGCGGAATTCCAGTTCATGGACTTCATCAGTTGCGCCTTCAACCAGATCGTCAACCTGCTGGCCAAGGCGCACTACCGCTGGGGCGCTCCGGTGCCCGTCGTTTTGCGCGGACCATCGGGCGGCGGCGTTCACGGCGGCCCGTTCCACTCGCAGAATCCCGAAACCTACTTCGCTCACACCCCGGGGCTGGAGGTCGTTTGTCCAGCAACTGCTTATGACGCCAAGGGCCTCATCAAGTCCGCCATCCGCGACAACAATCCCGTGCTCTTCTTCGAGCACAAGTTTCTCTACCGGCGCATCAAGGAGGAGCTCCCGCCCGAAGATTACACAGTGCCTATCGGCAAAGCGCGCGTGGTGCGGGCCGGGCGCGACGTCAGCGTCATCACTTACGCCGCCATGGTCTACGTCGCGCTCGAGGCCGCGGAAATCCTGGCCAAAGACGGCATCGAGCTGGAGGTCGTCGATCTCCGTACGCTGTTGCCGCTCGATCGCGACGGCATCCGTGCGACCGTCGAGAAGACCAATCGCGTGATTGTGCTGCACGAAGACACTAGGACCGGCGGCATCGCCGGCGAAGTAGCGGCCATCATCAACGAAGAGTGCTTCGACGCGCTCGACGCTCCCATCGTCCGCATCGCCTCCGCCGATTCGCCGGTTCCATTTTCCCCGCCGCTGGAAGAAGCCTTCCTCCCCAAGGTCGAGGATGTGGTCCGCCAGGCCCGCCACCTGCGGCAGTACTGACCTCGCCGCTTTCACCCGCGCCAGCTTCTTCGCAAAACGTTACTTTTCTTCACTCCACCCATTTACCGCGTGATTTAATCTGTAACCCTTGGGATTTCAAACTTTTCGCAAAGTCTGAGGAGAACCATGCGCGGATTTCTTTTTGGTGTCATCGTCACGCTCATCGTAGTTCTTGGCGGCGGCTATTGGTGGGTCTCCACCGGACACGTCGATTCCCGGGCTATTCCCAACGGCCCCAGTCAGTTCGAACGGCGCACCGCAAATCATGCCTTGGACGAGTGGGTGGACGCCCACGCCTCCAAACAGAACAACCCCTTCCAGCCCACCATGGACAACATCATGGATGGCTCCATGGTGTACGACAAGCACTGCGCCTTCTGCCACGGCAGCCTCAAAGAGCCAATTTCGCCCATGAAGACGAAGTTCTATCCGCCGGTGCCGCAGTTGATGACCTTCACGCCCGATGACCCCGACGCCAACCTCTTCTACGTGACCAAATACGGCGTCAAGCTGTCCGCCATGCCCGGCTGGGACGGCGTGCTCACCGACAACGACATCTGGAAAACCGTGCTCTTCATCAAGAACTCATCGAAAATGAAGGACAGCGCCCCCACCACCCCGGCCGCGCAGTAGGCAAAAAGTTCGCTGCCCGGCTGGAAAAGGAGCACAGGAAATGAACGCTCTTTCGATGAGAACGGCACGCGGACTTCTGGCATTGACCTTCGTCTGTTCCTCGCTGACAGCCCTCATTGCGCAGACAGCAACCGCGCGCATGGTGAGCGCCGCCAATGCCTTCCTTTCGACCCTAGACGCGAAGCAGCGGCAAAGCGTTCTGTTCGCGTTCGATGACGAAAAGCAGCGGGCAAACTGGTCCAACCTTCCAACGTCGTTCGTTCCTCGTGGTGGCCTGAGCCTCAAGGACATGAATGCTGCGCAGCGCTCTGCTGCCATGGCGCTGGTCTCGTCCGCGCTCAGCCGAAGTGGCTTTGAGAAGGTTCAGCAAATCATGGAAGGCGACGAGCTCCTCAAAACCAGGGAAGGCAACAACCCGATCTTCGGCAAGGACCTCTACTACATCTCCATTCTCGGAAAGCCCTCCGAGAAAGATCCCTGGATGTTGCAGTTTGGCGGCCACCATTTAGCGCTCAATATCACCATCGACGGCGAACGCGGCGTGCTCACGCCGACTCTGACCGGGGCCCAGCCAGCGCTCTACACCCTTGACGGGAAAACCGTGCGTCCTCTCGGTCAGGAGAGCGACAAGGCTTTGGCGTTGCTGAATGCCCTTGACGACGCGCAGCGCAAACAGGCGATTCTGAGCTATAAGTTGGCCGATCTTGTGCTCGGACCCGGCCAGGATGGCAAAACGATCGTGCCCGAGGGCTTGAAGGCTTCCGCTATGAACGAACATCAGCGCGCCATGCTGCTCGAGCTGATATCCCAGTGGGCCGGCATCATTCACGAAAGCGCGGCCGCGGCCCGTATGGCCGAGCTCAAAGCCGATATCAACGAAACCTGGTTCGCCTGGAGCGGTCCGATCACGGCTACTCCCGGAAACAACATCACAGCCTATTACCGCGTTCAGGGCCCCCACCTCGTCATAGAGTACGCGCCCCAGCGCCTGGGCGGCGATCCCGCCATGCACGTCCATACCATGTATCGCGATCCGACCAACGATTACGGCCGGAGGCCCGCGTCAAAATGACCAGGATGCTCGCGGCCGCCCTGATTGTGGTGTCCCTGGGCATGACTGCCTCCGCACATCGGGTTGACGAGTACCTGCAAGCCACCCTTATCTCGCTGGACAAGGACAAAGACCATGTTGAAGTGTTCATGCGTCTGGCGCCGGGCATCGCAGTAATCTCACAAGTACTGGCGAGCATCGATACCGATGGGGACGGCGTCATTTCCGACATTGAGAAGCGGGCTTACGCGGACAGCGTGCTCCGCGATCTCTCGCTCAAGGTTGACGGCCATCGTTTGACGCCCAGGCTTGTCTCCGTGGACTTCCCGGAAATCGAGGAGATGAAAGAGGGACTCGGAGAGATCCGGATAGCGTTCACTGCCGCCTTGCCCGCCGGAGGCCCACATCGCACACTCGTTTTCGAAAACCATCACCAAAACCAGATCGCAGCCTATCTGGTGAATTGCCTGACTCGGCGCGGCCCAAATATCCGGGTCGTCGCACAGAATCGCAACGAAAACCAGTCGTTCTATCAACTCGATTACGTGCAGGATGGGCAGCGTCCAGAGCCGCTCTATCTCCAATGGTGGTCAGGCCTCCGCGGCTGGAACGCATGGCCCGCCGCAGCTGCGCTTTTCGTGTTCGCAGCGGTCATCTTGCTGGCGCGACAGAAGCTGATCGCGATACTTCGTGCGCGGAGAAATGCTCCGGCCGGGCCTTGTCTACGCGACCACGTACGGCGTTAAGACGGTAGTACGCCCGGCTGGGACGGCGTACTCTCCGACGATGACATCTGGACGACTGTGCTCTTCATCAAGAATGCAAACATGATGAAGGACGTCTCGGCCCACCCACCAGCGCAGTAGGCGGGTGGCTGGTCCGCAATTGCTTGCCGCAGGTCGCACCGCAGAGTGAAAAGCTTCATTTGCTGTCAAGGCTCTGTGGCATTCGGGCTAACGCACCCGGAGTTCCACAGTTTCCGGGTCGAGCCCGCGCGGCTGTCGTGGCCGCTGCTCAAGCCCCCGCGCGCAGCATCCCACCGTACACGAATGCACCTACGAGCATCGCGGCAGTTCCGTCGTTCGTCACGGTACCATGTGATCGGCATCACGCCTATAATGTTTGTGGATAAAAGGCCGCCACTCGTCGGGAGGTAAAGTTATGGCTATCCCGAGAACGATGAAGGCAGCGGTCGTCAAAAAATTCGGCGAGCCGCTCGTAGTTCAAGAAGTTCCGGTCCCAACTCCTGGGCCGGGTCAAGCCCTCGTAGAAATCGTCGCCAGCGGAGTCTGCCACACCGACCTGCATGCAGCCGACGGTGACTGGCCCGTCAAACCAACTCTTCCTTTCATCCCCGGACACGAAGGCGCCGGGACTGTGGTCGCGCTCGGACCCGGCGTTACGCACTTGAAGAACGGCGATCGAGTCGGTGTCGCGTGGCTGCATAGCGCATGCGGTCACTGTGAGTTCTGTCTGTCCGGCTGGGAGACGCTCTGCAAGGAGCAGAAGAACTCCGGCTATTCTGTTAACGGCGGCTTCGCACAGTACGCGGTGGCGGAAGCCGACTATCTCGGACGAATCCCCAACAACCTTTCATTTGTGGACGCGGCGCCCATTCTCTGTGCCGGTGTCACCACCTATAAGGGCCTCAAAGAGACCGACACTCGCCCCGGTCAGTGGGTCGTGATCTCGGGGGTGGGCGGGCTGGGTCACGTTGCGGTCCAGTACGCCAAGGCCATGGGATTGCACGTCGCGGCGGTAGACCTGGGTCCGGAGAAAATGGCGCTGGCAAAGAAACTCGGAGCCGAAATTACCGTCGATGCAAAAACACAGGATCCGCCAACAGAGATTCAAAAACAGATTGGCGGGGCGCACGGTGTGCTTGTGACAGCGGTTTCGACGATCGCATTTAAGCAGGCGCTCGGAATGCTGCGTCGCGGCGGCACCTGCGTGCTGAACGGCCTGCCACCGGGAGAGTTCCCGGTTTCAATTTTCGAATTGGTGCTGAATGGCCAGACCATCCGCGGCTCGATTGTCGGTACGCGCACCGACCTGGAAGAAGCGTTACAGTTCGCCGCCGAAGGCAAAGTGAAAGCTACCATCGAGGTGCTGCCGCTGGACTCCATCAACGACATTTTTCCGCGGCTCAAGGCTGGAAAGGTCAACGGCCGCGTGGTGCTAGGGATCGGCGAGCAGGCGGCGGGGAAAGAAGCAAGGGAATTCGCGGCTGTAGCGCATGCCTAGCCGTTTACCCCAAACAATCCTGATTTTGGATTGTGAGGGAATTCGGCCCCGTGCCGGGAGGCCCTTATCGGCCGCGCTAGCGGACGATAAGGTGGGACACGAGCGCCTCCCGCTTATCACCCGCCTCTGTATCCTGCGTCCTATACTGCCGGATCCCGGTTTGCTGAATCATGCTTGAGGAGGATATGTGTTGCTTGCCCGTTCCGGCCCCAGGCAGCGGGCTGGATTAGCTCTTTGAAAACTCGCGCAGTGCCGGCCAACGGGGCGAAAATTGAGCGGAATGATTCATCGTTGCGCCGCAACAAGGAAGCGGCTCACCTTCAAGCCGCTATCCCGCTGACGAACGAATAGCGAAAACTATGCCAACTAACTCCCACGGGCTGACATGGATAGCTATAACTATATTTTATTTCAATGGGTTAGCAGGAATTTTCTCCCAACCCATTGATTCTAAAGAGCCGCGATGAACGAAAAATGTGGCAAATTCGCAGATCTGCCACACTATGCGTCCAAAACGCCACAGGGGTCTTCTCATCCGTTCGGCTTGACGTAGGTCACTTTCCCGCTGGTCCTCAGCTTGAACACGTCGTTCGGGATCTTCTCGTTCAGCTTGATGTTGTTGTACTTTGCTAGCCGATAGTCCCCCGAGCGCTCGTTGAAAAGCTGCTGCACGCTCACCCCGCGCGCCATGTCGATCCAGAGCGTGATCGTCTGGAACATGTTGGAGACTTTCTGCGACTTCGGGGTCAGCTCCAGCTTGCCGGCGTTGATGCCCTGCACCTGTTCCATCCCGGCGTACTTCACGTCGAACGACTTCTCGAGGTCGTGCCCGCGGCCGCCGAATCCCAGCACCAGAAAGGTCTCGAAATCGGCCTTGTTCTTGCCCGCGTTGTATTCCGTGACCTGTCCAGCCTTGGGAACGTAAACGCTAACCATGCCCCCCGTGAAGAGCACATACTTCTTGTCGGGGACCGTGATGTCGGCGGCCATCTGAACATCCGCGCTCTGGCGCCGGAAGTACATGGTTCCTTTCTGGATGTCATGCTCGTCCACGACCTTCTGGTACTGGTCCCAGACAAAGTCGGTCTGCGCAGTCCGAAAGTCGCTCGCGGCCTTGTCCATGGAGTTGAGCACACTCTCCAGGTTCTGGGCATGAGCGGCCAGCGTCGCAAGGAGCACCATTAGCACTGCAGCAGCAGTTGTCTTGTTCAAGGTTCCTTCCTTTGCCAGAGGGAAGCGTCAGCGATGTCCCCACACCTTGTAGGCCACGATATTGCGCTTCTTGTCGCGCACCACTTCGTAGCGGTCAATGCGGACCTCACCCGCGATGGGCTCGATGGCGCGCAGCAGCTCTTCGCGCACCTGATCGTCGCTGCCCGGTTGAATGGCCGCGGCGTCCACTTTGTACACGAAGCCGTTCCCCTCGGGTTTCACCACCACTTCAGTTTGATAAGGCGAGCGCTCAACCGGTTTATCGCGGAAGTTGATCCACAAGGGGGCCAGGAAAATAAAGGCGAGAATCAGAGTCACCATGACGTCATAGTGAACGCTGCCGCGGGGATACATCCACCAGATGTAGCCCCGGATGGTTTGACTGATCTTCCCCATCGCTACTTCAAGTTTAGAGAGGCGCGCGCCCCGGCGCAACAAACCGAGGCGGGTTTACGTTCGCAGCTCCACCACCGTGGCGCCGCCTCCACCCTCATTCTGCGGAGGTTCCGACACCGTGGCCACGTGCGGATGCTCCTTGAGGAACTGGCGTAGCGCCCTGCGCAGGATTCCCATGCCGCTGCCATGCACGATGCGCACCCGCGCCACCCCGGCCAGAAACGCGCGGTCCACGAACTTCTCGACCGCGCTGGTGGCTTCGTCCACGGTCTGTCCGATGACGTTGATCTCCGTCGGGACGCTGTCGCCTTCGCTCGTAAGCGACACGCCAATCCCGCGTGACCGTGCTGCTGTGACCGGATTCGCGCCCGCGCTAATCACAACGTTGGCCACATCGTCGCGCGGGACTTTCATCTTCATGGGTCCCACCGCCACTTCGAAGGAATCGTCGTCGAGATGGCGCAGCACCTTGGCGTCGCGGCCGAGTGAGCGCAATCGCACCGTGTCCCCAACGGACACCTTCTGGACCACATGGGGCCGCGCGTTTTGATCGCCTTCGTCGGAGCCTGTCGTATGCGCCACCACAGTCGCATCGAACTGCTCGCGGAACTCGCGACGGAGTTTCGAAATGCGGCGTTCGGCGTCTTTCGACAATTTCAGCGCCTGCGCCCGGTCCTGCACCGCGCTCACCGTTTCCCGGGCCTGGTATTCGAAATTGTGCAGGAGACTCTCGATCTTCTTCTCCAGCTCGCGGACTTTCTCCCGCTGCTCCTTCTTTCCCTCCAGTGCCAGGCGGTTGCGCTCGCGGGCCAGCTCCTGCTCGCGGGCCAGCAACTCCACTCGGTGCGCATCGATCTGACGCAGTTGGGTGTGCAGGCGCTCGAGGAAGCGGGAGACGTCCTGCGTTTGCGACGTAAGCTTCTCGCGCGCTCCGGCCACGATCTGCGCATTCAGGCCGAGCTGCTGGGCGATATTAATGCCCGCCGACGCACCCGGCACTCCCATGCGCAATTCGTAGGTGGGAGCCAGCGTTCGCTCATCGAAGCCCACCGCCGCATTGAGCACGCCTGCGTTGTTTGCTGCGTAAACCTTAAGGGCGGTGTGGTGGGTGGAGACGATGCTTACGCATCCCGCCTGACGGAAGAAGTCCGCGATGGAGACCGCCAGAGCTGCTCCCTCTTCCGGATCGGTCGCCGAACCAAGTTCGTCCAGCAGCACCAGCGACTCGCGGGTGGCGTGGTGCGAGATGAAGTCGATGTTGGTGACGTGCGCCGAAAAGGTCGAGAGGTTCTGCTCGATCGACTGGTAATCGCCGATATCGGCGAACACGCCGTCAAAGATCGGCAGCTCGGCTCGTTCCGCCGGAACGGGAACGCCGGACTGCGCCATCAGTGCGAGCAGGCCGATCGTCTTCAGCGCGACCGTCTTGCCACCGGTGTTGGGTCCGCTGATGACAAGTTGGCGATGCTGATGATCGAGTTCGACGCTAAGTGGAACCACCTCCCCACCCTTCGGCTTGAGCGTACGTTCTAGCAGAGGATGGCGCCCCTTGCGCAGTACAAAGGCATCGGCCGAGGTCTGTTGTAAACCTGTGTCTGTTGCTCCGTTGAGGAAAGCTACTGTCACACAGTCGTAGTCCTGTGCGAAGCGGGCTTTGGCGAATTGCAGCTCCAACTCGCCCAGCACACTCACAGCCGCTTCCAGTGCATCCGCCTGCTCGCCGATCTTGGCGGTCATCTCCAGCAGGATGCGATGAATCTCTGCCTGCTCCTCGTCGAGCAGGCGCACCAGCTCGTTGTTTTGTTCGATGGTTTCCAGCGGCTCGATGAATACAGTCTGGCCGCTCGAGGACGCCCCATGAGCTACACCCTGCACGCGCCGACGTTGCTCCACCTTGACCGGAATGACAAAGCGTTCGCCACGAATCGTAATCAGCTCGTCCTGCACCGCACCGCCGTCGGCCAGCCTTCGCAGGTACGATTGCAGCGATTCCTGGATGGTGCGTCTCTGCCGCTCCGTGTCGCGGCGGATGCGCGCCAGCTCCGGCGAAGCGCGGTCGTCCAGACTGCCGTCGGGCAAGATCTTGTTGCGAAAGTAGCGCAGCAGCGAGGTGAAGTCCGCGATGTCCCGTGAGAGCTCACCTACCGCGGACCATTCGGCCTCGATTACCGCAGGGGGATGCAGCGCAATTTCCCGCCACTCCGAGGCTCGGTCTGCCAGCAGCAGGACATCACGAATCTCCGTCAACTCGAGCGTCGCGCCCTGAATTCGCGACCTGTGAATCAGTGCGCCGGGGTCGAGCAGGCCGAGGAAGTCGAAGCGCCCGCCGTTGCGCAGGTATCCGCGGAGCTCTTGCGTGAGACGCTGCTGGCGTTCGATCCAACGCCGGTCGCGCGACGGAGCCAGAGAGGCGATCCGGCTCTGTCCCAGCGGCGATGCGGCGTACGCCGACAGCAAGGCGCGCAGGTGGTCAAACTCGAGGACATGCTCGCTGGTGTGCCGGATGGGGTCAGGAATGCTCATGGGGACGCCAACCTATCGTACTGTAGCCCATCGCGGCCGGACCCAGGTGCAGGATTGTGGATTTACCTGCCGTTCATTTTGCCCGGTGCAACAGGCTACCACTTGTCCAATTGTGCGGTTACACTGTTGCGGTAGTTCAGCAGGGGCAGGCTGCCTGCGCAGGAGCTGGTCACTCAACGGTTTGCAGCAGTGGTGCAGCTCGCTACCCGTGGCAGACGCAGCCCATCGTCCCATATCGAGGAAATCATGCCATCGATTCTTTCCGACGCGTTTGTTTTTTTCGGCGCCACCGGCGACCTGGCCCACAAGAAGATCTTCCCCTCGCTGCAAAGCATGATCAAGGACGGCGTGCTGGATGTTCCGGTCATTGGCGTGGCTAAGTCGGGGTGGAACATCGAACAGTTGCGCGATCGTGCCCGTGACGGCATCACCAAGTATGGCGGGGGAGTGGACGAAGCGGCGTTCAAGAAGCTGTGCGAGCTCATGGATTATATTGACGGCGACTACGCCGACGACCAGACCTACGCCAAGTTGCGCACCCAGCTGGGCGGCGCGCAGTCCCCGACGCACTACCTGGCGATCCCTCCCATGATGTTTCCGGTGGTGGTAAAGGGACTGGCGGCCGCGGGATGCGCGAAGAACGCGCGCGTGGTGGTGGAAAAACCGTTCGGACGCGACCTGGTGTCTGCCCGCAAGCTCAACGAGACGCTGCATCAGGCCTTTCCCGAAGACCACATCTTCCGCATCGACCACTACCTGGGAAAAGGGGCCGTGGAGAACCTGTTGATCTTCCGCTTCACCAACAGTTTCCTGGAGCCCATCTGGAACCGCAATTACATCCACAGCGTGCAGATCACCATGGCGGAGTCGTTCGGCGTGGAGGGCCGGGGAAAGTTTTACGAGGAGGCGGGGGCCATCCGCGATGTGGTGCAGAACCACATGTTGCAGGTGGTCGCGCTGCTGGCCATGGAGCCGCCCACGACCATGTATCCGGATTCGGTGCGCGACGAGCAGGTGAAGGTATTTCGCTCGATACCGCCGCTGAGCCCGGCCAACATCGTGCGCGGCCAGTTTCACGGGTACAGGGAGGAACCGGGAGTAGATCCACATTCTGACGTAGAGACGTTTGCCGCGGTGCGGGTGGAAGTGGATTCGTGGCGATGGTCGGGAGTGCCGTTCCTCATTCGCGCGGGCAAGTGTCTGCCGCTCACGGCGACAGAGGTGTTCGTCAAATTACGGAAGCCACCGCTGACTAAGGCGGGATTCGAGGGACGTAACTACTACCGGTTCCGGCTCGGACCGGATTTCGAGTTGGCCCTGGGAGCGCGGGTGAAGCGTCCTGGCCCGTTGATGGCGCCGATGCCGGTCGAACTCTCCGCCGTGAAATACAGCACCTCTGACGAGATGGAAGCCTACGAACGGCTGCTGGCCGACGCGATGAAGGGAGACCAGTTGCTGTTTGTTCGGCAGGACGCGGTGGAAACCGCTTGGGGCATCGTCGATCCCATCCTGGGCGACTGCTGCCCGGTGGAAAACTACGAGCCGGGCACTTGGGGACCGCCCGACGCGAGAGAGCTGGCAGCCACCATCGGGGGCTGGCACGATCCCGAGTAGGCACTACTTTGCGCGCGGTCCCGAGACGAAGGGATTTCCCGCAATCACGAAGCGCAGGGGTTCGTGAACTGCCTTCTTGATGCCGATGCGCGTGGTGGTCGCGATTCGTTCCACCTGATAACCGTCGTCGGCCAGCCACAAGCCCGAGCGCGGATGGGTAAGGTCCTTGCCGTTGTCGCGGGCAAGGGTAATACCCAGGGCCTGGGACATCCGGCCGGGACCGCTGGAAAGCATCCTCAGCCGTGACATAGGTAGTTGCGGCGGCAGTTCGAGACCTCGGACAGCGGCCATTGCGTCTAGGCCGAACACTGGTTCCAGCGCGCGCAGTAGCACGCAACCGGCGTGGCCTTCGGGCATGCACGATACGTTGGTGCAGTAGTGGTTCCCGTAAATGAAGTACACGTACGCGTGCCCGGGGGGTCCGAACAGCACAGCGTTGCGGGGGGTGCGGCCGTTATAAGCATGCGCCGCCGGATCAATGGCTCCCAGATAAGCCTCGTCCTCGACTATGCGACCCGCCAGCAGCCGTCTGCCTTCCCTCCGGATCAGCAACTTGCCCAGCAAGTCACGAGCTACCGTGACGGCATCGCGGGCAAAGAACTCGCGGGGTAGCCGGGAAGCTGCCAACAATGTCGCGGCGTTTAGTGAATCTGAAGCACGTTGGGACACAGCCTGCGAACCTCTTTTGGATTGATTATTGCCACTGGGCATGAGAGGGCTTATGCTTCTGTCTAACTCTTCAAGGATTCTTCACTGCTTCACCGCGATCATGCGCAGACGCTTGTAGTCAATCGTCCATCCGCCACCATGAAACAAATTGGGCCGCGCCAAGGTTTCGATGCGCTGCATGAGTTCGTCTCCCTGCTCTGGCGTCAAGACATCTCTGGCGAACATTCCAAACATCTCCAGCCAGCCGCGCAAGCCCTGCTCGCCGCCTTCCAACGGGGTAGGACGGTCAAACAATACCGCGAATGTCACCAGCAGGCCGCGCGCTTCCAACATCGGCGCGTACTCGCCAATCGACGGATAGAACCACGGCGACAGCTTCTCCGGATTCTCCACCCCCATGGCCACCAGCGCCTCGGTCGCAGCATTCCAGATGTGCCGGATGTTCCCCCGTCCGCCCATCTCGAACACCAACCGGCCTCCCGGCTTCAGCGCCTGCGCTATCGCCGCGATCGCTCCTTCCTGATTGCGCACCCAGTGCAGGGCGGCGTTGGAAAACACCGCGTCGAATTCGTTCTGGTAGGTTGTGGCGGCGATGTCGGCCACCTCAAAGTGCACTTCGGGATAGTTTTGTCGCGCGGCGGCAATCATCTCAGGGGATTGATCCAGTCCGATCACTTCCGCTCCGGACTTTGCAATCTCCGCCGTGAGTTCGCCTGTGCCGCATCCCACGTCGAGGATGCGCTCGCCCGACTTCGGGACCAGCATAGTCAGCAGGTCCCGGCCGAACTCCCATACAAAGGCGTGACTCGATTGGTATAGCTCCGAGTTCCAAGTGGTGCCTTTCCCGGTCATGATTTCTATTCTAGTGTCGGCTTTCCGGATGGTTGCAGAAGGCCGCCACAGCTTCCGTATTCGATACAATCAAAAGCGAATCATGAACAAGATGATCCTTGCCAACCTGGTGCACCGGCCCTTTCGCACCATCATCAGCATCGTGGCGGTAGCGGTTGAAGTCACCCTTATTCTGCTGATCGTCGGCCTTTCCATCGGCATGCTGAACGATGCCAAGAACCGCCAGGTCGGCATTGGCGCCGACATCATGGTCCAGCCGCCGGGTTCTTCGTTGCTGATGGGTGTGAGCGGGGCTCCGGTGTCCATCAAGGTCGCCGACCGGCTGAGCAAGTTGAATCACGTGGTCGCGGTGGCTCCGGTGGTGACCCAGCTTTCCACTGCAGGAAATCTGGAAGTCATTGACGGTATTGATCTGAAGTCGTTTGAAGCGATGGGAGGCCCATTCCGCTACCTGGCAGGCGGCCCGTTCCAGGATGCCAACGACGTCCTGGTGGACGACTACGTGGCTTCGTCGAAAAAACTTAAGGTTGGCGAGACCATCGAGATCTTAAATCATACGTTTCGAATCTCTGGGATCGTGGAGCACGGCAAGGGTGCGCGCAAGTTCCTTCCCATCGCGACGCTGCAGGATATCATCGGCGCTCAGGGTAAGGCCTCTATCTTCTACCTGAAGCTCGATGACCCCAACAACGCCGAGGCGGTGGTCCATGAGATCAAGAGCATTCCGGGCATGGAGCAGTACGGGGTGCGCTCGCTGAGGGAATACCTCAGCCTGATGAGTTCCAGCAGCATTCCCGGCCTGTCGACGTTCATCAACGTCGTGATCGGAATTTCGATGGTCATCGGCTTTATCGTCATCTTCCAGGCGATGTACGCCGCAGTGATGGAGCGCACCCGAGAGATCGGCATCCTGAAGTCGTTGGGCGCGGGCAAGTTCTACATCGTGAACGTGATTCTGCGCGAGACGCTGTTGATCTCGGTCGGAGGGATCATGGTGGGCATCATCGTGAGTTATGCGACACGTTCCGCGCTGCACCAGAAGTTTCAGACGCTGCCCATCCTGATCACGCCGGACTGGCTGATTCGTGCCACCATCATCGCCCTTATCGGATCGCTGCTGGGAGCGATTTATCCGGCGCTGAAGGCCGCGCAGAAGGACCCCATCGACGCGCTGGCGTACGAGTAACTGTCAGACCGGAACTCCACGCGGGATGCCCGGCCAGCCCACCAGTCCGGCGTCCCGGGCGTGTTTCTCCACCACCGCCAGCATCCGCTCTTCTGCGTTTTTGTCCAGCGGTGGACGCTGGTAGCTGGCCAGCAGTTCCTCTACGCGCGCATGGGCGCGGCTGACCAGGGTCTCTCCCGGCACGCGTAGCGGCTCGCGGTCGATCACAGTGGAGGGTAAGTACTGCTCCGCCTGGAAGAGTTGGCGTGTCGCTTCGAGTTTCAGGAAGCCACCGCGCGCGAACGACTCCGCAACCATCTCCAGCGCCAGCGAAGTCGCGTCTACGCTGATGCCTCGTGCCAAGTGTTGCGCTGACGCAATCGACTCGGCATCGAGCACCAGTTTCTCCAGGCTGTGGCAGGCCAGCGTCTCGAGCATGCCCGCGCCGGAAATCATGTTGATGCCGGCTAGAACGCCCACAATGGCCGCCATGCCGCTTTCCATGCCCGCCTGCGCGTCCAGCGCCTTGGAGTCGCTGCCGATGAGGTAGCCGTGGGTGGGCAGGCCCAGCGACTTGGCCACCTCCGCGCACGCTGCGTTGAGCATTGCGGTCTCAATTGCGCCCATCGGTGTGGTGCCGGTTCGCATGTCAAAGATGGCCGGCGCTCCACCCCAGACGATCGGCGCTCCCGGTTGCGCCGCCTGGTGAATCACGATGCCGCTCAGCGACTCAGCCGCGTGCTGCACAACCGACCCAGCCAGCGTTACCGGCGCGGCGGCCCCGGCCAGCGGCATGGAGATCAGCTCCGCCGGCACCCAGGCGCGCGCGAGGTCCAGCAGATTCACCGCGCCAAATTCGGACCAGTTCAGCGGCGGCGAAGGGCAGACGTCGAACACCGCGCGAGGACGAAGCGGCAAAGCCTCCTTGCCGCCGCTCTCGGCCGCCAGCAGGTCGATCATGACCCGCAAGGCCTCGGCACTGAACGCGCCCGTGACCACGGGCTTGGCCGAGTACCACAGCACCAGCAGCAGCCGGTAAATATCGCCGATTTCCTGGGGAGCGTCGTCACAGACGAGCGCGGTCGATTGCGCGGCAAATTGCGGCAGGGTCTCGGTGAGCTGCACCAGGCGGACAAGGTCGTCGGCTACGGCAAGGCGCGGTTCTTCCGCGCCGGCGTCCAGAATGTTGAGGCACGACGAGCCGGGATCGAAGTGGATATCATCGCCGCCATAGTGCACGGCGCCATTGCCCGCGCGGTCGTAGAGATAGAACTCGCGCGGCATAGTCTCCAGCGCCTTGCGGATGACCGCCTCCGGCAGGCGAGCCGTGCCGTCGCTGACCTGCACGCCCACTGATTTCAGCGCCTGAACGACTTCCGGTGCGCGCACCTGTGCGCCGTGAACCTGCAGCAGTTGAAAGGCCTCGTCGAGAATACGGGAAATGGTCGCCGTGTCGAGCAGTTGCAGGCGCGGCTTCATGCCGGTGCTCCCTCTTCTACCCCAGCACCGCGCTGTTCCATCAGCGATTTGGCGAGAGCCACGGCCTCGACTGCGTTGGCGCCGTAGCCATCGGCGCCGATCTCGTGCGCCCACTGCCGCGTGACCGGCGCCCCGCCCACGATGACCTTCACTCTGGGCCGCAGCCCGTGCCGCTCCAGGCTCTCGATGACCTTGCGCTGCCCCTGCATGGTGGTGGTCAGCAGGGCCGACATGCCGACGATGTCCGCGCCCACCTCGATCGCCCGCGCTGCGAACTTGTCGTAGGGGACGTCCACACCCAGGTCATGCACCTTGAAGCCCGCGGCCGTCAGCATGATCGAAACCAATGACTTGCCAATTTCGTGGATGTCACCTTTGACCGTGCCCAGCACCACGGTGCCGAGCATCTGGCGCTTCTCACCGCGCCGCTCAAGTTCGGGCTCAAGCACATTCAGCGCCGACTTCATGGCCTCGCCCGCCATCACCAGATCGGGGAAGAACATCTTGCGCTGGGCAAACTGCTCGCCCACGTGGTTGACGCCGGGAACGTAGCCCTGCTCTATCGCATGGATGGGGTCGATGCCGAGCGCGATGGACTGACGCGCCAGCTCAGCCGAGCGGATGCTGGCGCCGTCGATGATGCTCTGGCGCATAGCTGCGAAGGTGTCTGCGGACATAGGCAGAGCCGCATAGCGGCAATGTCAATGATTGCCGCTCGTTGCATAAAGCCTCGGTGATTGCAGTCACCGGTGGGTGTGACGGTTGTTTGTGTGCTCGTTCAGAGCTAGTGGTTCAGGTACTGGATCCGGTTTTACCAGCTATTCGGGATGATGATGCGACTCTCTGTCTTCGTAGCAGAGATCTCTTTCGGTTCGACCTGTTCCGGCTTGGGTGAGTTTCTTGCTTTGTACTTCAGAACGAGTTCCGGTGCTTTCAGAATCGCAATTCGTTCAACAATCTCTCCGGCTAGTTCAGTTGGCCGCAGCAAACTGATTGCTTTACCCTTGAGGAACTTCTTGGCCGCCTCAGTGACACCCGTCGAGCAGACGTACAAACCGCTGACGGCCTTAAAGTGAGCCATCACTCCATAGAATTCTCTGATCTCAACGACGCCGACAGCTTGTTTCCAGTGCTTACACTGCACCACGCAAAGGCCGGGCAGGTCCTTGCCAGTCAAAAAGATGTCGACACCCTCGTCTGCCCCCCTGGGAGTTGTCTTGACTTCGTAACCCATCACCCGGAATGCTTCTGCCACGAATTGCTCGAATTCATAATCGTCTAGAGCATTCAGCCCCAGTTCGAGTACGCGTCTGAGCGGCGTGGGGAGACTATCCCAAGGAGTTCTTGGAGAGGGCGGAAGCGGCAGTTGTTCGGGCATACCCTCAGATCCTCATCGGCATCACCACATAGCGGTACTTGAAGCCGTCGTCGCTGCCGTCTTCGGGGCGCATCTGGCCGGCCGACTGGGCGTCCTTGAACTCCAGCCGCACCTCGCCGCCGCTGGAGGCTTTCAGGAAGTCGATGAGGTACTCGGAGTTGAAGCCGATGGTCATGGCATCGGCGGAATAGGCGACTTCGATCGAGTCTTCCGACTCGCCGGCTTCGGTGGACGAGGAAGAAATCTTCAGTTCGTTCTTGTCGAGCTTCATGCGGATGGCTCGGGAACGCTCATCGGCGAACTGGGCGACACGCTGGATGGCGGTGTTGAGGTCGGCGCCGTGCACCACCACCGACTTGCTGGTATCGCGCGGCAGCACCGCCTCGTAGTTCGGAAATTGCCCGGTCAGTTGGCGCGATGTGAGCAGGCGCTCGCCGATGCGGAAGAACAGGGTCGATTCATCCTTGGCGAACTCGACCTGTTCAACATCGCTGTTTTGCAGCAGCGAGTACAACTCGCTCATCGCCTTCTTGGGAACCAGGGTCTTGTTTTCTCCGGTCACGTCGAATTGCTCGCCCGTTTTCTCGATGTGGGCCAGGCGATGGCCGTCGGTGGCCACCATGGTGATCGACTCCGGCTTCAGCACCATCAGCCCGCCGTTCAGAGTGTAGCGAGACTCTTCGTTGGAAATCGCAAAGATGGTGCGTCCGATCATGCTGCGCAGTGTCTGGGCCGGAATCTTCACGCTGCCGGTTGCGGGAAAGACGGGAAGACCAGGGAAATTAGCACGCGCCATGCCCACCATCTTGGTGTTGGAGCGTCCCGAGCGGATGTTAACCCAGTGGTTCTCCAGCAGCTTGATGGAGATGTCGCCATCGGGCAGCAGCTTCACGTAGTCATACAACTTGCGCGCCGGGATGGTGCACGCGCCCTCGCGCTTCACCTTGGCGGCGCACGACGTTCGCAGGCTCAGATCCAGATCGGTGGCCGTTATGGTCAACCGGTCATTGGCTGCTTCGAATAAGAAATTGGAGAGAATGGGAATCGTTGTCTTGCGCTCCACGACTCCCTGTGTGGCAGTGAGTTCCTTGAGCAACTCGAACTTGCTGACGCTGATTTCCATCGCAGTTCCCTGGATCGCTCCGGTTGCTTCCGCAGCCATGTATTCCGCCTTTACAGTCGCGTCCTGAACCCGGCTTTCTGGGCGAGACGAAGCGAGTCCATGCGACTACTGCATTTCCTTATATCAAATAAAAATCATATAAAACAGTAGTAACCGTAAGCCCTGCGGAAAAGTGGAAAAGAAGAACCAAACCGCGAGAGGGGAGGGCCTCAACCGCCTTCCTGCCGTATGAAAAGGCCGGCACCTTCACCGGACCCTTGTGATGAATTCGCGTCGGGAAACAAATCGTTCCGTCTGTTCCACGGCATTCACAGTTCCTCCACAGACCGGGTCAAGGAAAACTGCCTGCTAAAGTGAAAAACCGCGCCGGGTGCGCGGTTTATCCACCCAAAATCTCGGTGAGTTTGTTAAGCAACCTGTTCAAATCCTTGTCGGTCTTGCGGGCCTCGGTGATCTTCTCCACCGAATGCAACACCGTGGTGTGGTGCTTGCCGCCGAACTGTCTGCCGATTTCGGGCAGCGACGCCTCCGTCAGTTGCTTCGCCAGGTACATAGCGATCTGCCGGGGGTAAACGATCGAGTGCGAGTTGTTTTTAGCCTTGATCTCCGCCGGACGCAAGCCGAACTGGTCCGACACCGCGCGTTGGATGGCCTCGATGGTGACTTTGCGGGTCTGCGAGTCAATCAAGTTTTTCAGAACTTCCTGCGCCGTGAGCATGCTCAAGTCGCCGCCGGTGAGCGAGACGTAGGCGGTCAGCCGAATCAGTGCACCTTCCAACTCGCGCACATTGCTGCGGATGTTGGAGGCGATGTAGAGAGCCACGTCTGTAGGCAGCAGCACCCGCTCCGACTCGGCTTTCTTCTGCAGGATGGCGACTTTTGTCTCCAGGTCAGGCGGCTGGATATCGGCGATCAGTCCCCATTCGAAGCGGCTGCGCAGGCGGTCCTCGATCTCGGCCAGCTCTTTGGGAGGACGGTCACTGGCGATGACGATCTGCCGCATGGACTCGTGCAGCGCGTTGAAGGTATGGAAGAACTCTTCCTGCGTTCTCTCCTTGCTGACTAGGAACTGAATGTCGTCCACCAGCAGCACGTCCATGTTGCGGTACTTGTCGCGGAAGCTGGTCATCTTGTTGTTCCGCAACGCATTAATCATCTCGTTGGTGAACTTTTCGCTGGAAACGTAGCAGATGGCCATCTGCGGGTTGCGCTTCTTGATCTCCTGGCCAATCGCCTGCATCAGATGGGTCTTGCCCATGCCGACGCCGCCGTATAGAAAGAGCGGGTTGTAGGCCTTGGAAGGCCGTTCTGCCACAGCGCGCGCAGCAGCATGAGCAAACTGGTTGCCCGAGCCGATGACAAACCCATCGAAGGTGTACTTGGGATTGAGCTGAGCTGCTCCATCCCAGTCAAACCGCTGCTGCCGTGCCGGACCGGTAGCACTACTGTCGGAGGTCGCCTGCGATTCCGCCTGAGTTTCGACAATTCGAGCTTCAACGCGGCGCTCGTGTTTCTTGGGGCGCTGTTCTTCCTCGGTCACGAACTCGACGTCCTGGAACTCTAAGCCCAGGTTTTCGATGGCCTCGCTGATGAGGTCACCATATTTCTCGCCGATGTGGCAGAAGTCAGGGTTGGGCACGCGCACAAAAAGTGTCGGTCCGTGAGAGTGACTGAAGCGAGTCGGTTTGAGCCAAGTCTCGTAAGAGTGGCGGTTCACTTTCTTTTCCAGGGCATCCAGTACCTGGACCCAGGGATTGGGAGAAGCAGTTCCGAAATAGGACATAGCAAAATTAACCCGGAGGCAATCCCTGCCTCGAATCCCGACCACTCATATTCAGGGGGACAAGTGCCAGCAAAGCCACAGTCCACCAGGCGATTCAGGAGATAGTTAAGATCCGTAACCGAAGAGGCCACGGCGAGAAATAGCATTCCAGGAAGAGAGCGAGTGAAATGTCTTCTCTGTGGCTGCATGGCATCCTAGCACGAAAAATCGAGAGAAAGAGATGAGGGCTGCACTGTGCGTGGGCACACACATCGCGAGTGATTGATTTCGGGAATGTTACTGGCGAAAAAAAATTTTGCTGCAGCGGCTCTGGTGCAAATGCGTTGGAGCACGAAGTCCTTGCACCAAATGCGCAGCGATTTGCGCTTGCGTGCATGCGCAAGCGAGCTGCGCTTGCTAGAGGCCAGAGGCAAACGGTATACTTCGAGTTTGTCTCATCCGACTTTTTTCCAGTGAGGAGCGCAGTTTCGCATGCCGAAGCGCACATTCCAACCCAACCGCCGTCGCCGCGCAAAGACGCACGGATTTCGTACTCGCATGAAAACCAAGAGCGGACGTGCGGTCATCTCGCGGCGTCGTGCCAAAGGGCGCAAACGCGTCGCCGTAAAGCCCGGTTTCCGCGAGTAAACGCAGCGGTTTGTATCTGCACACGCCGCCGCAAGATCAGCCCAGAGCAGGATGCAGTGCCAGGAGCCGCCAACGCGATCCCAATTGGAGCAATGTGCTGGCTCCAGGGTGTTCGGGCGGTTGCAGAGTGTGACCGCCGTCAGCGCGTTTCCGAAATCGAAGCGCCTTTTGCGACACGCGGATTTTCAGCGCGTTTATCAGGCCGGACGCCGCCAGTTTACCGGTAACATGACTGTGTTCTTCCTCCGGCGGACCAGGGGAGAAACGGGAGCTGCCCTCAGCCAATTGCTGCGTGTAGGATTCACCGTGGGCAAGGCATTGGGTGGAGCAGTGGAACGCAACCGCCTGAAGCGCCGCATGCGCGAAGCTGTGCGGCTCTCCTGGCCGGCAGTGGAAGAGCTGGTGGATGTAGTGTTTCATCCCCGGAAGTCGGTTTTGGACTTGCCATTCGACCAGGTGGCGGCTGAGGTGGCTCGGGGTCTGCAGTTGGCTCTCCAGCGCGCTCGCGAAGCACCCGCGACGCAGCCAGCCAGACGGAAGAATGAACAATGAGAGCGGCGATCAGCGTGGCATTGCGAGGCTATAAGCGGTGGATATCTCCGATGCTGCCGCATGCCTGCCGCTTTGTGCCGACCTGCTCCGAATATGCACAGGAGGCCGTGGAGCGCTACGGAGTGGTGCGCGGTGGATGGCTGGCGGTATGGCGCCTGCTGAGGTGTCATCCGTTGGCGCGTTCCGGCTATGACCCCGTGCCCGTGGAGAGCGGCAGTTCGAGGTCGTGTTGCGATAGCGTTGGGTCGGCGCCGGTAGGCGCCAGTCCGAAGCCTGTGAGCCGCGTTTACTGAATGGAACGTCAACTTGCCCGAGTATAGAAATCCACAACAAGAGCCCGGCGGCCAGAGCAACATGATGCTGGTGATGGTGGCAGCGTTTGCGCTGATCCTCATCGTGCAGTTCGTGTTCTTCAAGAACAAGCCGAACACTCCGCCCGCGCAACAGGCGGCAAAGACGGCCCAGGCAACGGAAACGGCAAAGCCCGCCCCGGCTCCGGCCACCCCGGAGACAAGTCCGGCCCCTAGCCAGGCGCCCGTGACCGCGGCCCCAGCGGAGACGGAGACCGTGGTGGAGAACGAGCTCTACCGTATCGTTTTCACCAACCGCGGGGCACAGGCAAAGTCGTGGGTCCTGAAAAGATACAAGGACGACAAAGGGCGGCCACTCGATCTGGTCAATCCGACATCCGCCAATTTGGGTCTTCCGCTCAGCCTGTTCACCTACGATGAAGCGCTGCGCACCAAGCTCAACTCGTCGCTCTACGTGGGCAAGCCGAAAGGTTCTATCGCGGCGCCGGGCGAGTTGTCGTTTGAGTTTTCTGATGGCTCGGTGACGGTGCGCAAGACGCTGCGCTTTGACCACTCGTACGTGGTGTGGCTGGAGACGGAAGTCACCGTCAACGGCAGACCGGTGCAGGCATATCCGACTTGGCCGGCCGGCTTCGGCGATCAGGGCACAAGCCCATCTTTTGCCTCAGCCCGCATTGATTACTTCGCCGGCGACAAAGTGGAGCGCCTAGCCGCCAAGAAGATCAGCGGCGGTAACACACTGCGCGGACCGTTTCAGTGGGCGGGCCCCCAGGACCAGTACTTCGCCGCCATCTTCCTGCCGGATGTGCCCAGCCAGGCGGCGATGGTCACCTTCCGGAACGCGATTGAAGTTCCCAAGGACCCGGCCAAGCCCGACCCTAACAACCTGACCAAAGTCGAAGTGCTCGGCGCTGCCGTGGGCAGCGTGGACGGCGCCACCCGGGAACGCATCTTCGTCGGCCCCAAGGCGCTGAATGTTCTGGATACAGTCCACGCCAAAACGATGAGCGGAGAGCCCGGCGGCCCGGACCTGGGCCACGCGGTCGATTTCGGCTTCTTCAGCCTGATCGCACGCCCGCTATTTCTGTGGCTGCTGTGGACGCATGACCACATCGCGTCCAACTGGGGCGTTTCGATCATCATCCTGACCGTCATCATTAACGTCGCCTTGCTGCCTCTGCGTATCGCCAGCATGAAATCGGCACTCAAGATGCAGAAGCTTCAGCCGCAGATGAAGGCTATCCAGGAGAGGTACAAGAAGTACCCGATGCGCGATCCGCGCCGCGCCGATATGAACGCCGAGATCTCGGCGCTGTACAAGGAGCACGGCGCCAACCCGGCGGGGGGCTGCCTGCCTCTGGTCATCCAGATGCCTTTCCTGTTCGCGTTCTACTCAATGCTAGGGGTCGCGATCGAACTGCGTCAGGCGCCGTTCCTCTGGTTGCACGACCTGTCGTCGCCCGACAAGCTCTTCATTTTGCCGGTGCTGATCGTCCTCAGCACGCTGTTTGTGCAGAAGATGACTCCGGCGGCCGGCATGGATCCGGCGCAACAGCGCATGATGACCATCATGATGCCCCTGATGCTGGGCTTCTTCAGTTGGTCGCTGGCGTCGGGATTGAGTCTTTACTGGGTGGTTGGCAACATTATCGCCATCGCGCAGCAGTACGTCATGAATCGCACCGGCCTTGGCAAGGAAATGCGCGCCGAGATGCAGAAGCGCGCCCGCAAGGCTGCAAAATAGGGGGACCGACACTCGGCCATGCCGATCACCGACAAGATTGCCGCAGCCAAGAAGATCAGCGAACTGCTCAATGGGATGATCTCCACCGGCGATTTTCGCCTGCGCTACAAGATCATGGTCGATCCGCCGGCGGGTGACCACGATATCGAGAAGCCGGCGATCAAGGTCGAGCTCTCCGGCGCGGACAGTCCGCTAGTCAAGGAGCGTGGCGGCGAGCTGCTGCGCGCCTTCGAGCATGTCGCGCTCGAGATGCTGCGCCTGGGTCCCGACGACCACGATCAGGTCATCTTCGACTGCGAAAACTTCCGCTCGAATCGCCTGCAGGAGCTGCGCCTTTCCGCCAATCACGCTGCCGATCGCGTCCGCCAGAGCGGCATGCCTTACGCCTTCGCTCCCATGTCTTCCAGGGAGCGCCGCATCGTGCACCTGGCGCTGCGCGATTCCGACGACCTGCGTACCGAAAGTGCGGGCGAGGCGCTGGAGCGCTATGTCGTGGTGTATCCCAAGGATTACAAGGGGAAGCCACCCGCGCCGCAGGCGCCGTCGAGACGGAGATAAAGCCTTCAGTCTTGGTGAATAATCACAGCGATGCACCTCGATGACACCGTCGTTGCCATCGCGACGCCTCCGGGCCGCGGCGGCGTTGGCGTGGTGCGTCTTTCCGGCCCGGAAGCCACGAACATTGCGCTTCCCATGTTGCAGTTGGCCCGCTCAGGCGGTCTGCAGCCGAATCGCGCCTACTTCGGCGAGCTCATCGATCCCGCCACCAACGACCGCATCGACGAAGTGGTCGCGACTTACTTCGCCAAGCCGCATTCCTACACCACCGACGATGTTGTCGAGATCTCCTGCCACGGCTCTCCGGTGGTGCTGCGTCATGTGGTCGAGATGGCGCTTGCCCGCGGCGCACGCCTCGCCGAGCCGGGCGAGTTCACCATGCGCGCCTTCCTCAGCGGACGCATTGACCTGACGCAAGCCGAAGCCGTCCGCGACCTCATCGAGTCGCAAACGCTCTACCAGGCGCAGGTCGCCGCCCGCCAGCTTGACGGTGCTCTTTCCAAGCGCCTGCAGCCCATCAAGCAGAAGCTGATCGACCTGATCGCCGTTATGGAGGCCGGCATCGATTTCGCGGAAGACGATGTTTCCATCATCCCTGACTGGCAAATCCTCGACCGCATTGCCGAAGTGCATGCGCCGCTGGAGCAACTTCTCGCCAGCTTCGCTTACGGGAAGGTCGTCCACCAGGGACTGACGCTGGCCATCGTTGGCCGCCCCAACGTTGGGAAGTCGAGCCTGTTCAACCGCTTGGTCGAGCACGAAAGGGCGATCGTCACCGCGACGCCGGGAACCACGCGCGACCTGGTCAGCGAGACTGTCTCGATCGGAGGGATTCCTGTGCGCCTGGTGGACACCGCCGGCATTCGCGACGCACTCGACGAAGCGGAGAGCATCGGCGTGCGCAAATCGATGGAAGCCCTCGCCGACGCCGACATCGTACTGGTGGTGCTCGACGCCTCGCATCCCGCCAATGATGACGCCGCGCGCCGCCGCGATACTGAGCTGGTTTCGCTGGTGGCGCAGCGCCTGGCGATTGTTGTCCAAAACAAGATTGACGCCGTCGCGACCGCACCTCTGGTTCCTGACGGCGGATTTCCTGTGGTAATGGCCTCGGCTCTCACCGGCCAGGGCATCGACCATTTGCGCTCAAGAATTCTGCGACTTGCGGGCGGCGACGGCGGAGAGCAGCCGGAGAGCGGTTTTCTCACCAGTGTCCGCCATCAAAAGCTGGTGCAGGACTCGCTCGCCACCCTCGACAAAGCTGCTGCAGCCGTTCCGCAGAAGACTCCGCACGAAATGCTCCTGCTCGACCTCTACAACGCCCTGCGCCCGCTGGATGAAATCACGGGCGCCACCACGGCGGACGACATCCTCAACCTGATTTTCAGCTCGTTTTGCATCGGAAAGTAGCTCTCCGCCTTGACATTTCGTACTTAGCTAAGTAAATTAGCTAATATGAAAGTCCACACCATCCACGAAGCCAAGACCAATCTCTCCAAGCTCATCCGAAAGGCCTGCGAGGGAGAGGAGGTCATCCTTGCGAAGGGCAAAAAGCCAGTAGCAAAGATCGTTCCCATCGCAGATGCTCAGAAGAAGCGTGTGCTCGGCGGCTTCGAGGGTAAGGTTTGGGCGTCTGGGGACGCCTTCGCCCCGTTAACCGAAGAGGAGTTACGTGACTGGGGCTTGGAATGAACCTTTTGGCGGACACACACGCCCTGTGGTGGGGGCTCACCTCGGATATCCGGCTTTCTTCTGTCGCGGAGGACGCGCTCACCGATGCCCGAAACGTCGTTTACGTGTCGGCTGCGGTGGCGTGGGAACTCGCCATAAAAACCACATCAGGGAAGTTGGACGCACACGCCATACTGTCAGACTTTCGAGGCCTTCTGTTCCAAAGGGGCTTCCGGCGACTTGCAATCTCCACGGATCACGCTCTCCGTGCCGGACAGCTTCCTCTGCACCATCGGGACCCATTTGACCGTATGCTTATTGCGCAGGCGCAAGCTCTGAATTGGCCGATTGTGAGTGCCGATGCAATCTTCGATCGCTATGGCGTACAGCGAATCTGGTAAGGACTACTTCGCCATCACCCCTAACGCCGCGCGGAAGATCGCGTCGAAGTTCTCGCGCCCTGCGGTCGCAACAGCCTTCTCGACAGCTTTCTCAGCCAGCGCGCGCTGGTAGCCCAGGTTGGTGAGCGCGGAGATTACGTCTTCTTCCACCGCTGACACCGGCGTTGCCGCGGGAGCGGCTCCGAAGCCTTCCAGCCTGTCGCGCAACTCCACACACATGCGCTCGGCGGTCTTCTTCCCAATGCCCGGGATGCGCGTCAGCCGCGCGTGATCGTTGGCGCGGATCGCCCCTACCATATCCGTAGTCGGCATTCCACTTAGAATCGTGATGGCCAGCTTCGGCCCAATGCCGCTCACCGTGATCAGCTTCTCGAACAGCTGCTTCTCATCAGCACGAAGAAATCCGAACAGTGCAATCGCGTCCTCGCGCACGTGCGTATGGATGTACAGTGACACATCGCTCCCCACGGCCGGAAGGTCGGAGAACGTCGGCACCGTGATCGCGACGTCATAACCGACGCCAGCGGCCTCAACGATGGCCTGGTTAGGATGCTTCGAGATGAGCTTGCCGCGTAGGTGCGCGATCATCAGGGAGATTGTACGGGTCAACAGCTAATTCGGGGAGTGCTCATACGGCGTCTTGTCGCCGAAGTCGTGTACGAGTCCGTCTTTGCAAGGGGCGCAACCGTGTTCCGTGTTCGGCGCCTTGGCGTCAACGGAGCCGAGAGAAACCCGAACCAGCTTGCCCGAGCCGTTCACAATGACCTCAACGGTGTTCGGTGCACTCATTCCAAAGTCGGCAAATTCGACGGGGAGTTCTCCGGCATAGCTATCCAACAAGCACAGGCTTTGATCGCGCACGCTGAAGAATAGCGTCGGTGTGGTCATCACGGAATGGCCGCCCGAGCTTTCCAAGCTGAACACGAAGAAGTGCTCGTCTGGCGTCCATTCTGCCTTGGCCGCGTAATATCCGTGCGAGCCGTCTGCTGAGGTGTAGTCGGCCGTGCACAGTCTCTGGCCACTGGAATTGAAAAACTCAACGCGACTTTCGCCTTGTGTGCCAACTGAAGAGAGCACAGCTTTACTTCCGCCGGACACTTTGTATTGACCGTTCTTCGCTGGGAGTTGAGTTTGAGACATTCCCGCCGCAGCGAGAACGATCATGGCGAGCGTCGTCAACAAGTGGCGCTTCAAAAGCGAAGAGCGAACAGCGAAAGGCGAATAGCGCCCGCAGAACTGGCGACTGCCAACTGGCAGCTGGCTACTGCCTTCTCCGGTGATACACCGCAAACTCGTAGCCCGGGTTCGCCGGAAACAGCTCGTTGATCTTGCGCAGCCGCTCGGCCAGCGCCGCCGGGGCCAGCAGCGGATAGTCGCGCTCGCGCAGCTCCTGGTAGTCCACATCGAGGAACAGCGACAGCGCGTACACCGCTATGGCATCGGCAAACGCGGCCATCTCATACTCATGCTTTGCCTTCTCAGCCTCGGCGCTGTTGCTGGTGGCGATTTTGCGCAGCTCATACGCGTCCATCGACGTCTCGCCGCGGACCTTGTCAGCCACCTGTTTCCACGCCAAGTCGCTGAACTCCTGTGCCACGCCCACCCGCTCAACGAAGTTGTGCCCCACGTTGATGAAGAACTCGAAAGCGATGGCGAAGCTGTCTTCCATCAGCCGCGTGGAGATGAACACATACTGCGAGTCACCGAGGTTGTGGTTGCGATGGCAGATGGCGCTGTCGGCCAACTGCACGTCGTAGCGATCGGCGATCATCGTCTCTTCGTCGAGGTTCAGCGTAAGCGGCACGAAGTAGTACGCTTTGCGGCTCAGCGCCGCCGCGATGGTGCGCGGCACCGCCGTCACCATGCGCTCCACATCGCGGATGGAGTTGGTGACCTCGCCCATCACGGCATAACAGATGCCGTTGCTGGCCTGTGAGACGGGGGCCATCCGCACCACTTCCGCCGGGGTCCGCGTAATCGCTTGTGACGCATGCGCCATGAAGGGTGATTGTAACGCAGTGGACACAATTGAGGGTCATAACGCCCTGTCCCTCCGGGCGCCTCTCTCGTTGACCTCCAGCGGCGAATGGCTGCAACGGCGGCGCCGGAGGCTGGCGAAGCGGGATGAACCTCACTCGTCCACGCGCGCTGCAACCTCCAGTTCCTGAATCTGCAGCCCGAAGCGGAAGTTCACTATCCTTTTGCATTGTTCTGACTCAACCATGACACCTCCTTGCTGCGTCAGTCTTACGCTGACTGAGTCGGCGCAGAACCACTCAGCCGAGCGGACCGCCGAGAGTCATTTCTGGATCGGAGTGTGCAGTATGGCAAGCGAAGATCGCATTGCAACCTTAAAGTCTCCTGCAGCGGCGGGAGAAGACGTCGATACCCAACCCAAGTCCGCCGTTCCGCGGCGCTCATTCCTCAAAGGTATGGGCGTGGCGGGCGTGGCTCTTTCCGCAGGGTCCCTCCTGCCGGAGATGCTGAATGCTCAAGCGGGCAGTCCCTCGCTTACCAGGGGCGATGCAGCTATCCTGCGTTTCCTGGCGGCGGCCGAGATCATCGAGACCGACTTATGGCAGCAGTACAACGAGTTCGCTGGCATTCAGGACAGCGAAGTGCCCGGCGGTTCGGGCAACGACCTGTACGCGGAGGCGGTGGCCCAACTCGATGAGGACATGGCGCAGTACATTCACGACAACACTGAGGACGAGTTGACACACGAAGTGTTCATCAACGCGTACCTCGCGGCCCACGGAGCGCCCACGGTCAGTCTTGACCCGTTTCGCACTCTGCCCAGCAGCAAGGCGACAGGCGCACAGCAGATCGGGCGTCTGACCAACCTCATGCAGCTCTCGGTCGACACCACCTGGTTCACCCGTTACCGCAGCCGTACCAAGAACCCCGACTTCAGTGACAAGTTCCCGCAGGCGATCCCCAGCTTGGCGGTCGGCCGTCATCCCGCGATTCCCCGCACCGACGCTGACGTGCAGACGGATTCAAGCAAGCCAAGCGGCATATCGGACTTCACACAAGCCATTGCCAATACCGCCGGATTTCACTTTGCGACCATTGAGCAGGGCGGCACCAGCCTGTATCCGCAGTTGGCGCAGCGTGTAACCAGTGTCGAAGTGCTGCGCATCCTCCTTTCCATCGGCGGAACCGAGATCATGCACTTCCAGACCTGGCAGGACAAGGCCGGCAACGCACCCCCCTTGGCCGATGTCGTCGACCCAGCCACGGGCGTGAAGGTGACTTTCCCGGATCTCAATTCTTCTCCCTTTGGCGGCGAAGACTTTCAGACAAACCTGATCATGCCGGAGCCAACCGTTTTCCTGAACAAGAAGTTCCCGGCCGTCTCGATCATTCGTCCGACCGCGACCAAGGGAGCAGCCATGGGAGCCTTGAAGGCCCTTACCGCGGATGGACTCTTCATCGGCCAGTCGAATGCATTCTTCGAATTTATGATTCAACTGGCTACGGAGGCGGACGCTGCGCAGCGCGGATTCTGATCGCTGGGCGGTAGCGAACTTGCTACCGGCATTCACAAGTGCTGCGGCTGGAACCAACAGCCGCAGCGCTCGAACTACGAAGTAGGAGCCATGTTCAATCGCATCACCCGCAATACGAGCATCCTGCGCCTTAACTGGTATTTGAACGATGAGAAGGCGCTGCGTTCTCGCTGGACGGTCGAAAACGCAATGCTGGGTGCTCCGCACAAGCCCTTTGGCTTGTATGCGTCTTGTGGCTCCCCAGACGATGTCGCTGACCTGAGTTTTCCGGGCGTCCCACGCGGGCCTTCCCCTGGCCTGCGCGGGTCTTTTGGTCAGGGGAAACTCTAGAATTTCAAGCGAATGGAGCACCACCAATGTTCGAAGGCATTTTTCAACCCATGCACCTGCTCGTGATTGTTGGCCTTGCCCTGCTGATGTTCGGCCCCAAGAAACTCCCTGAGTTGGGCAAAGGCATCGGCGAAGGCATCCGCGGCTTCAAGTCCGCCATCAACGACCGCGCCGACGCAAGCCAACCGGCCGACAAAGAAGGCCAGGCCTGATTCCATGGCCGGCTTCGGAACTGAGCTGCTGCTCTTCTGCGGCCTCGGATACGTTGTCCTGGGCCCAAAGCGCATGCAGACGCTTCTGCAATCCATCGCGCGGGCGAAGGCGGAGTTCGAGAAGACCCAGCGCGCTATCAAGTCGGAGCTCGCGACTCATCTCGAGGCCCACGACCAGGAGGATCGAATCAGTCGGACGTAACGTGTACCCTAAAGAGTGATGCCGTCCGACTCTTTGACCCCCGTTCATCAGCGCAGCAGAGCCTCGCGCATTTTCACTTCGACTGTTCGCGTGCTTTTCACCACCCTCATTTTCACCGCCGGAGGCATGGGCCTCGGCCTGCTGCTCGGCATTATCGGTCTCGTAACCTATGGCTTGATCGCCGGTGTCCAGCCCGACATGCGCAACGCTTACCGGCACTTCGCCATCCCACTCGCCATCACCGTAGGCACGGTCGCATTCCTGGGTGCGCTGGTGCTCGAACTCCGCGCCCGCCGAACCCGCGCCTAGCGCCAGCCCTTCGACAAGATGTACAGGAATCCTGTACAATGATGATTGGAGCGAAACATGCCAGTCGACACTACCTACACCAGCCTGCGCGAGAACCTCGCCGCCGTCCTTGATCGTGTCGCCGACGATCAAGAGGTCGTCATCGTCCGCCGGCGTGGAGCGAAGGATGTAGCGCTGATTCCCGCCGACGAACTCGCGAGCTTGATGGAGACAGCGTATCTGCTTCGCTCGCCCGCTAATGCGAAACGGCTTCGTGCGGCGCTGCGCCGTGCGAAACAAGGTAAGGGCAAACCGGAGTCGGTTGAAAAACTAAGGCGGGAGATGGGACTTGAAAGAAAATCCTAGACGCGAAGCGGTATTCGATATCGAATTCCGCCGCGACCTGGAATTCTGGATCAAAACGGACCGCAAAATTGCCCTGAGGGTCATGGAATTGGTGGAAGCGGTCATGAGAGACCCTTTCCAAGGCGTTGGTAAGCCAGAACCCTTGAAGCACCAATTGTCCGGATGCTGCTCTCGTCGCATCAACCCGGAACATCGATTGGTCTACAAAGTCCGCGTGTCGCGTATCGATTTCCTGCAAGCCCGCTATCACTACTGAGTTGTGCGTCAGGATATTTCTTCGAAGGGGCACGGCTTCAGCCGTGCGCACCGGAGGGGACGGGCTTTAAGCCCGTCCGTAACCGGCATCATTCAACTCGGGCTTTAGCCTCTGAGGGAATTCGCTTTCGCCCCGGCGCGATGAACGAGCGGCTTGTAAAATCGAAGATTAAGCTCATCGGGTCCTCATTGAATCATCGCGAGGATCGCGTCATCAGGTACACATCATGTCCGAACTCATCCACATAAAGCTGCCCGACGGCAGCGTCAAAGATGTCCCCAAAGGAACCTCCGCCCTCGATATCGCCAAGGGCATCAGTCCGCGCCTGGCCGACGCCGCCCTGGCCGCCCAGATCACGCCGTCGTCGAATGGGAAAGATCCGCAGCTCGTCGACCTCACCCGTCCCCTCGAAGCCGACGTCGAACTCCGCTTGCTTACCGAGCGCGATCCCGAAGCTCTCGCCGTCTATCGCCACTCGTCGGCGCATCTGCTTGCCGCCGCCGTCCTCGAACTCTTTCCCGAGACCAAGCTCGGCCACGGACCGGCCACCGAAAACGGATTCTTCTACGACTTCCTGCGCGACAAGCCGTTTACCCCCGAAGACCTCGAAGCCATCGAGAAGAAGATGCAGGAGCTCGCCAAAGCCGACCTGCCTTACGTCCGCGAATTCATTCCTCATGCCGAAGGCGTCGAGCGCTTCAAGTCCGAAGGCGACTTCATGAAGTGCCACTTCATCGAGCAGTTCACCTCGCCCGACGAGCCCATCTCCATCTACAAAACCGGAAAGTTCCTCGACTTCTGCCGTGGACCGCACATCCCGTCCACTGGGCGCATTAAGGCGTTCAAGCTGCTCAACGTCGCCGGAGCCTTCTGGCTCGGCGACGAAAAGAACCCGCAGCTTCAGCGCATCTACGGCACGTCGTTCTACTCTAAGAAAGAGCTCGACGACTACCTCAACAAGCTCGAAGAAGCCAAGAAGCGCGACCATCGCGTGCTCGGCAAGCAGCTCGATCTGTTCTCCATTCAGGAGGTCGCCGGCCCCGGCCTCATCTTCTGGCATCCCAAAGGCGGCCTCATCCGCAAAGAGATGGAAGACTGGATGCGCAACGAGTACCTCAAGCGCGGCTACTCGCTCGTCTACACGCCCCACGTCGCGCGCACCGACCTCTGGAAGACCTCCGGCCACGCCGGCTACTACGCGCAGAACATGTTCACTCCCATGGAACTGGACGACGCGGAATACCGCATGAAGCCCATGAACTGTCCGTTCCACATCCTCATCTACAAGGACTCGCTCAAGTCCTACCGCGAGCTGCCCGTGCGCCTTGGCGAGCTCGGCACCGTCTATCGCTACGAGCGCTCGGGCGTCATGCACGGCCTGCTGCGCGTGCGCGGCTTCACCCAGGACGACGCCCACATCTTCTGCACTCCCGAGCAGATCGAAGACGAAGTCGTCGGCTGCATCGACTTCGCGCTCGAAGTTCTGCGCGTTTACGGCTTCGAGCAGTACACCGTCGAGCTTTCCACCTGGGACCCCGCCGACCGCCAGACCTACGCCGGCCGCGACGATCAGTGGGAGCTCGCCGTCCGCTCGCTCGAGCAGGCGCTGCAGCGCCGCAACATCGACTACAAGACCATCCCCGGCGAAGCCGCGTTTTACGGCCCCAAAATCGACATCAAGCTGGTCGACGCCATCGGACGCCCCTGGCAGCTCACCACCGTGCAGTTCGACTTCACCCTGCCCGAGCGCTTCCAGCTCGAGTACGTCGGCGAAGACGGCAAGCGCCACCAGCCGCTCATGGTGCATCGCGCGCTCTACGGCTCCATGGAGCGCTTCTTCGGCACGCTCATCGAGCACTACGCCGGAGCCTTCCCCGTCTGGCTCTCACCCACGCAGGTGGCCATCATCCCCATCGGCGAAAAGCACCAGGCCTACGCCAACGAAGTCGGCGACAAGCTCAAGGCTGCCGGGGTGCGCGTCGAGGTCGATGCCCGCAACGAAAAAATGAACGCCAAAATCCGCGAACACGCCATGCAGAAGGTGCCATTCCAGTTGGTTCTAGGCGACCGCGAAATGGAATCCCACGAAGTCAACGTCCGCGTCCGCGGCCAGGAAAAGGCAGAAGGCTCCGTGCCGGTGGATGCATTTGTGGAGCGGGTAAAAAAGCTGATCGAGACGAAGGCGGCGGCGCTTTAAGCACAAGTCACATCCAGTCTTACTTGTGGTAAGATTAATGCATGGAAAAGATAACGGTTTCGTCGAAAGGGCAGATAGCAATTCCAAAGGAAGTTCGGGAAGCCCTCAACCTGACCGCAGGGACCAAGCTCACGCTCGAAGTGAGAGGGCAGGAAATCATCCTGTCGAAAGGGGATGCCTGGAAACAGCTTAAGGGGGCTGCTCGCGACCTGGACATCGACTGGGCCGCCTTCAAGAAAGCGGAGCGCGAACTTGAAGACTCGCGTTCTTGACTCTTGGGCCATCATCGAATGGATGCGGGCCAGAAAGCCTGCCGAGGATGCGGTCACAACGCTTCTTACGGCAGCGCAAGCGGGCATGGCTATGCTGTTGATGAGCGCCATAAACGTCGGCGAGGTTTACTACATTTTGCGAAAACATCACGCGGAAGAAGTGGCAGAGCGCTGGAGGATTCTTGCCCAGACCCTGCCTGTCACTATCGAAGTGCCCACGCTTGTAGAAATCTGGGATGCGGCCCTGCTGAAAGGACAATACTCCATCGCCTACGCTGACGCCTTCGCCGCGGCACTGGCCCAAAAATATCGCTGCCCTCTGGTGACCGGAGACCCTGAGTTCCAATCTATTTCAGAGTTGGAGCTGGATTGGGTTGGCCGTGACGCAATGTAGCGTTTGTGATGCCCAGGCTCTGAACGATCCATCATCGGCGCCGGAGTGCGCGTCCACGTCGACGCCCGAAATGAAAAGATGAACGCCAAGATCCGCGAACACGCCATGCAGAAGGTACCGTTCCAGTTGGTTCTAGGCGACCGCGAAATGGAGTCGGGCGAAGTCAACGTCCGCGTTA
>Ga0335082_10000212_pt1 | contig 59151 bp, 54 predicted proteins | sample Lox_Sample_41_FD_206718 | JGI IMG/M metagenome (GOLD analysis project Ga0335082, IMG submission 206718) | Soil microbial communities from Loxahatchee National Wildlife Refuge, Florida, United States - Lox_Sample_4.1 | ecosystem: Environmental > Terrestrial > Soil > Wetlands | place: USA... | reverse complement strand
GAAGGTGGAGGTAGCGCTTCATCTCCTCGATGAAGCTTTCAGACTGAACAGGTCTTGGTTCTGGAGCGGACATTCGTTGGATGATACCATCGCTGCGTGGCCGTCCAGAAATGACGTCTTTTCGCTCGTAGAGCCCTCTGAGATGACCGCAGGGCCTTCAAAAGGCCGGGGGTGAAAAGCCCCCAGGCTCTGTGTGAACTGACCCAGAAATCCAGCGGCACAGCTTACCCACTGCGTTAACATCCGTATTTTGTACCACTTGCAAACCACAAACAATGGCATGTGATATGCATCACTCAGACCCATTGGCCCGCAGTGTCTCAATGCGCCAAACGCAAGGGTTTATGTCCACCGGTAGAGTAGTGGCCAAAGAGGACCCGGCCGCCCCTGTTGTCCAGTTCCAGCGGATCCTGGTTGCCACCGATTTTTCCTCGGCTGCGCAGTCGGCGCTGGATTATGCCTTGGGGATGGCGCGCAAGCTCCACAGCAAGATCTTTCTGGTTCACGCTATTCCTTCCGGTGTTTCTCAATACGTTTCTCCGGAAGCCTCGGAAGAAGTCATTCAGAAAGCCAGGGACTTTGCCGCGCAAGAGATGAAGCAGTTGGTCGAGGACTCGGGTTGCGCGGACTTTGTCCAGGCAGAAATTTTGTGTTGCGGCGCGATCTGGCCTCAACTGCAGGATTTCGCCAAGATAAATGGCGTGGACCTGATTGTGCTCGGCACGCACGGCCGCAGCGCCACGAGGAAACCTTTGTTGGGGCCCGTCGCCGAGGAGATCTTCCGGTTGGCTGAACGCCCGATCCTCACAGTTGGGCCTCGCGCTGAGACCGAGGAAGTTGGCCGCGAGGGAATTCGCCGGATTTTATATGCGACCAACTTCAAGCCACACGCTGAACGCGCTGCCGGCTTTGCCTATGCCCTGGAACGCGAGCAAAATGCCCAGCTCACCGTGCTGCATGTGGTGGAAGAGCCCGTAGACACGCCGAAGGCCGGCCACGAAATCGTCGAGGATTTCATGACTCAAAGGATGAAGAGGGGTATCCCTGCGATCTGCATCGGCAAATGTGAGCCTGTGTTTCAGGTGCGTTTCGGGGAACCCGCCAAGGAAATTCTGGATCTTGCCCGCGCAGAGCATTCCGATCTGATTGTCCTGGGGATGCGCTCTGGCAAACACGCCACGGGACAATTGCCATCTGCCGTGGCCTACAAGCTGGCTTGCCAATCAACTTGCCCCGTATTAACTGTCCGCCGCTAAAAAACTGAATAGACTTACTTGGCGAATCATCAATTTCGCAACGCGCAATTCCCTACCGCTGAAAGGTAGTGGTCCCGGCTCCGATGATTTTATGCGAATTTTTCTCCGATAAGAAAACCACAATGCCAAGATTCTCTTTCTTCCATTTGGTATCGATCGAAACATCAATCCGCTGTTTATAGCCGGACGGATCTTCTAGCGTATCCACTTTGCGTAGGCTGCGCACAACGGCCGCGTGTTTCAGAGTCTCTCCCGAGTTTTCTCCGGCTTTGACGTCGGTTTGCAGGCTCGTCTCAGTAATCGCCACCCAGAGCTCTGCCGCGCCATGCAACTTGATTGCCCCCGGATTACTGATTTGAACTTCCACGGCAGGCTTCTCCCCGCTGGAACCCGGAACGGGACTCACGCCTACTTCCAGCTTTGCCAAGTTCGCTGCCTTCTGGATCGTCTGCCGTGCCTCGCCGCTCCGGCTGCCAACAAACTCGAATTGCCCATCCACGATCATCTGCGGCGTGTAGACGCCGTCGGCGCCAAACAGCCGCGCGTAATCGTCCTGGCGTTGCGAGAATGCATTCGAGGAAAAGGGATCGGCCCAACCGAGGTGGTTCCAATAGTCAACGTGTTCCTCAAGCGCAATCACCTGGGCGCCCGCAACGAGCTGCTGCTCGCTCAGGCGTTTCAGCAAGGCATCGGCGGGAGGGCAACTGGAGCAGCCTTCCGAAGTAAAGAGTTCGACAACGACCGGCTGGCGATTCTCGTTGGGTTGCGCGTTGACGGCAGCACTCGATCCTTGTGAGGGGTGAAAAATGACTAAGCCGAGCAAGAGTCCAACGGCTACGACATAAAGGAGTGGCGACCGCAGAAGATTGATCCACACGACTGCCTCCAAATCCCACTTCGCAGGCAGAACCCGCTCACATAAGAGTCAGAGGATCGCAATAAGTTTCAGGGGAGCGGGTGGATAGCAGACGCACTGGTGCGCAGGTAATACAGCCCTTGTGATTCAACCGCTTGGCCCTGAATGGAGACAGGTTGGCCGACTTGCTGGAGGAAGTCTGGCTTGGGCAGTGGCCGACCATCTTCGCCCAAGAGCAGAAAAAGGCGTGCCCCCCCGTCAAGATCGCGGGTCACTAGAGCAGGGGGAATCCCGCCGCTCAGGCACCGGGCCGCACAGTCGTGATGGACCTTGCCTTCGCCGGGATTCATCACGCCGAGGTAGCACTTGGTATCCACAATCTCGCCGTTTAGAGTGAGCAATCCCAAATCGTGGACCTGGCCAGGTGGCACGGGGGTACCTTGCACATGGCTCACCGAACCCGGCTCGATTTCGAGCATGTGTCCCTCGGCTCTATGAATCAACGTGCCGCGAAGACGGACGCGGTTCCCGTCCATTCCGGCCAAGGTAGTGTCGGCTCCGAATTTTCCCGGCGCCACCAGAAGATAAGCCGGTTGGGAGTTGCCCGCTGCTGCATCTGGATTTTCCACGACGAGCGCTGGGAAGGGCTGCAAACGCAGCGTTCCGGCAAACTCCGCGGGTTTCCCATATTCGAAAAACGAATTGGCGAAGTGCTGTTGTGAAACCGCGAACAGCGCTGCCCCAGCAATTGCCAGAAGCACCGCGAACGACACGGCACGGCGCAGGCGCCTGCGGATGCCCGGTGGCGCGCTGGGAAGATAGCCCACATAGAATTCACTCATCGCTATACCTCAGACATCTCAGGCCGGCTCGATCCGGCTGGGCTCAACGCGAGTCCCCGGCGCAAGCGGCGTGGGATCCAGCCAAACCATGCCATCAGCAAGTTTTGTTCGAAAGGCGGAGACCTTCTCGGTGAACGGCGGTGGCGACGCCCCCGTTTCTGGCAAATACTGGTAGCCGTGCCACGGACATGTAACACAGCCATCAATGATACGTCCTTCCCCCAAAGGGCCATTCTGATGGCGGCAGACGTTGGAAATCGCGGAGATCTTGCCATCGTATTTGAAAATCGCCACACGCTCGCCGCGAACCGAAACCACTTTCGCGCACTTCTCGGGAATTTCGTTCACGCTGCACGCCGCAACGAAGCTTCCTGCCTGTTTATCCAGTGAAGATTCGTCGAGCTTTCTTTCCTTCCATGCGGCCGCCACGTGCAGCGATAGCACCAGCGTGAGGCTGACGGCCATAGCTGCAACAAGCCAGGGACTGCGCTCTGATTGCAGCAAACCCAGCGTAACGTGCGCGACGAGCAGCGCATACGCCACATAGACCGACATATGCAAAGTTTTCCAGACAGGGGGAGTCAGGTTGCGCAGCCAGAAATCGTGGCTCGTTGCGGCCATTAGGAAGAGAATGATCAGCGCCACAAAACCCAGGGGCTGAAAGGGAAACTCCGCGAGGCTGGCGTAATTCCTGTTCGCGGTAAACAAACTCACCAACGCGTCGGCATCGCCCAGCGCATGAAATTGGAATAGGGAAAAGGCGCCATGAGCCAATCCGAGCAAGAAAGTGGTCACACCGATGTGCCGGCGATTGTAAAGCAGAGGCAGAAATCTAGGATCTAGCCTGCAAAGCGGGCCGATGCACAACACAACATTGAGCAGCAGAAACGCGCAGGAACCAAGCGCGCGAATCAGCAGCGTCTCCGCCGTGGCCGTGGGATGCAGCCACGCGCCGAGCGCAAGAAACGTCCCCAGATACAAGGTTATTCCGCCGCCAAGGACGAGGTCGTAAGCGCGCTTTTGCGGGTTCCAGCCCACGGCAACATACTGGTGGCTCACCGGACTGCTCCGGCTGGACGGGTTTGCGATATTTGCGGCATCCGCGCAGTTGGATCCGGTTTATTCTTCGAGAACGCATTGCTTCCCGCCACATGATGGCGAGCCAAGATCCCGGCGACAAAGAACACCGGTAGCGCCAATGCCAGCAAAATGAACATACGCCGATGGATCTTGCGAAGCGGCTGAATCACCGGTGCGGATTCCTTTCTTCGGGCGGCTCACCGTGCGCGTGGATCCAGCGCCGCACAAAGAACGGCCAGAAAGCCGCCACTCCCGGAAAAATCAACAGCCGAAACGCAGCTCCCGAACCTTGCGCTTGCGAATCCACCTTTTGCACACCCCGCGTGACAAACAGGAGGGCAAACACGGCACCGATCAGCGCGTACGCATACATCGCCCACACGAACCAGGCGGCGACACGTTCAGCCATGCCGCCCCTCAATGGGAATCGTCAATCCGGTGAGGTGTCGCGCGTTCTCGTCAGCAAGCGAGAGCGCAAGTTCCGCGACATCCTCCGTCTTCACCCATTTCGAAAAGTCGGCATCGGGCATGGACTTGCGATTCGCGGGCGTGTTCATGGTCCCCGGAAGAATCACATTTGCCGTTAGCCTGGCGTCTGCATTTTCCAGCGCGATGGTCTGCACCAGCATGGCAAGTGCGGACTTGAAAACCACATAGGCGCCCAGGTTAGCGTGCGGTTGCGCCGCGGTCAGACTCCCAATGGCGATTAACCTGCCGGCTTTCGACTTGCGAAGATGTGGAATGCATTCACGGAAGACGTGGAATGCCGAATTCAGATTGATGTTCTGCATCTGCAGCCACATCTCATCCGGAGTTTCGGCGATCAAGGGTCCTCCCGCGAATCCCCCCAGGACGTGCACCAGCACATCCAATTGCCCATAGCGCTCGACAATCTTAGCAACGCCGCGGCGGATTTCATCGAGATGATTGAAATCCATCGCCAGGGCTTCAAAGTTGGGCTCCGGAAAATTCGCCGCCGTAATCCGCAGGGAGCTGCCAATCACGCGCGCTCCCTGTTGCAAAAAAGCCCGCGTAACGGAAGTGCCGAGGCCGCCATTCGCTCCGGTGATGAATACCACTTTGTCTTTCATGGAAGGTCCTTCTCGGAACTCTCTTGCGAAATGAGAGTTCCGGCACAAAAAAAGGTTTCAGGCGGAACTGAATATCTGGGCTATTGGATGACGGCCGGGGCGGGAAGGCTCCAAACTTCCCGGGATGCGGGCGCCTCACAAGGGTTCCCTGCCTGATAGCGCACTTGGAGTCCGGTGGGCTTGTACTCCACCTCGGTGTAGCTCACCGTCGCGGCGTCTTCACGGTGTACGCAAATCGAAAACGGGCCGGGTTCGGGGAGATGGCTGGCGTGCAACTCCCTAAGCCAGGTGGACGGATCAGACGGCTCGCCGCGCCAGCCCTGCGCACAGGCGGCTCCACGTTTGACGGCCGCGTGCGCGTCGGAGCAGCTTGAGGAAAACCAATGCTGGCGCGACCAGGCGTGGGAGAGCGAGAGTAGTTGCTGCGTGTCCCAGTGCCATTCCTGAATCTGCTTCTCGGCAGGAAAGAAACCAAACAGGCGAAACGGATAAATGCCGGTAAGACCCAACCGACGGACCGCACCTTCTACATGGAGGGGATCCAGCTCCTGCAACGCAATGGGAATGACTTCGCCGCGCGACCTGTTCTTCTCGCCGAGCTTTCCCGTCTCCATCGAATACCAGTTCAAAAGCGCGAGAAGTGTGCCGCGTGAGTTGGCGCCAATCCATGTGCCGCCGCCCGATTCATGGGGATAAACGAGCGAAAGTTCCCCGGACGAATAAATTGCCGGAGGCAGTCCGGCCGGACGCGTGCGAAGCTCATCGCGATTCATCGCCGCGATGTAGCCGTCTTTTACCGGGAGAAAACTCAGAGTGCACACGGGTCAATCCGCAATGGGATATTCGCAGGCGCGCGCGGAAAACTCCCGCCAATCGCGCCATACGGCAAGCACCGGCCGGGGCGCCGCGCCCCGCTTCCGGTTTTCAGCGCCGATAGCGTAAATCAGCTTCCACTGCCGGTAAAGCGTGCGGTAAGCGGTCCACAGCGAGTTTCTTGCGTCATAGAGGTTGGTGGCTTCCGATGCGGCCCCATTGAGCTCGATCACCTGAAAGCCCTTGCCCGCGCGCAGGGAATCGTCATCGGCATAGCGCAGGTCGAAGCGTCCCACGTAGAAGCCGGGAATTTGCCGGCTGATGTCGTCAATCGCCTGCCGCAATTTCTCGGAGTAAAGATCGCAGCCATCTTCAAAGATACAGCCCTGGCAGTGATTCCCCGCCTCGACCAGGCGTACCTTTTCACCAGGCGCGAGAACCCTGCTTGCTTCAGCACCAAGGCGTTTCACATAGACGCTTTGTAGAAAGCGCGCGCGCTCATCACGGGCGATCAATTCTTCCAGTGAATGTACGCCATCGCCCGTAAACACGGGAAACCGTTTGCGGGTAATTCCGAAAATATGCCCCTGAGATTCACCAGGGAAGCGGTAATAGAAAACGCCAGCTTCGTGAGGGCCTTCCACGTAGCGCTGAAGAATGAGGGGTTGCGTGACCTGACGGAGATGCGCCTGTGCATCTTCCAGGGACCGGATTTTGCGGAAGCCCGCGCCCCGCTGGGCAGTGTCCGGCTTCAAAACAAATGGAAAGGAAATCGCATGCATTTCCAAAATCTGCTCAATCCGCGTCAGGCGCTCTGCCACGCTTCCTGCGGGAATCAAAAACGCCTCGGCGGTCGCTTCGGGCGAGGTGTGCATCAACTCATGGAGGATTTCGATCTTGGATTCGCCGATGATGCCGCCGTTTTTCTGATTGAGATTGGCGATGGTGGGCAGGGAAACGCCACCGTAGCGGAAACTCAGCCACGCGCACATCGCCGGCACCGGCGCATAGAAAATCCAGGCGGGCCAGAACTCCCACCGCGTGAGCCGTTGCCAAACGAAGCGGGACTTCGCGCGGGCCATGGAACCTTGCCAGCGCCAGAAAGCTAGAATCACAAATACCGAGAGGCCGGCAAGGCCCAGCTTCGCGATTCGCTCCGCGGCCGTCTCGGCATGCCCAGGAAAGATCCAGATCAAAGTGAAGACCACCGCCGACCAGAAGGCCGCCGTCGCCGCGGTAATCCCCGCGAAGCGAAGGAACGGCATGCGGTTCAATCCGGCGTAAATGTACGCGGGGAGCCGTGTACCGGGGAAGAAACGGCTCAGCGCAAGCGTCCATTCACTCCTGCCGTTTGCGGATTTGCCGGAAGTTGAATGCGAGGCCTTGGAGAACCACTGCATTTTCTGAGCCTGATCTTTTCCCAGGCGCGCCAGGGCGTAAACCCCAAGATCGCCCACCCACAATCCGGCGAAGGCGCTGAAGAAGGCGAGGCGCACGTCGAGCATGCTGCCAGCGGCAAGACTCGCGGCAGTGATGGTAGCGGCATCCTCGGAGAACAACGCTGCCAATACAATGGCGGTGGCTGCCACAAGACTCGCACTGAAGTGAGAAGCAAGGAAGTGCACGCCGCCTCCGTCAGTCCGCGCTCAGGCTGGATTGGTGCTTCAGAGTGGACGGCGCGTAGCCAAACTCCTTGGGGACTTCCACGTCCAGTTCGCTACAGATCAGCCGGATAATGGCGAAATGATGAATCGCGTGAGCCACGCAGTAGGCAAGTTCCCGCGCTACGTTCGAGTCCAGCAGCGCCGTCGCATCAGAGTGATACGCCACGCTGCTGACGGTTTTGCAGGGGCCGTCGAGGGTTGCATCAGACCACTTCTTGATGACGCGCAGGACGTCGCAAGTGGCAATCGAGGCAAAGCTGACTTCGTTTTCGATCCGAGGATTCCGCCGCCGCGCGTCGTAGTTCACGACGCCGCTAGGCAGGCCCTCGATGAGGCAGTGGAAATGCTCCAACACGTGGCGGTAATGCCCGCCAATTGAGGCGTGAAATGGTTCGCGCGCGATCTGAGCATATTTCTGGTCGCGGAGTTGAAACAGTAGACCGAGTCCCTGCAAGAGCACATCCTGGGCCGCGCAAATCAATTCCGGAACGCCGTCCGATCCAGGGTCTAAATTACATGTTGCGCTTTGAGCAGCGTTCACGACGGCGGTGCTCATGCGAGCCTCCGGCCAATGAACGGAACGTCCGCGCGGTGCAGGAACAGATTGATCGCGGTGGCGACAAACACGGTAAGGGCCAAACCAAAAAGCAGCCCTTTGTCGCCCTGTACCTCAATGCCAAGCACGGTGAGGTGGCTGGCGATGGCGCCGCTCATCATCCCCAGCGCCAGAACGGACCCGACCCAGGTGAAACGCGGCCACAACAACAGGACTGCAGCGATCAATTCAACCACTCCGGAGCCGATGCGGCCCCATGGCTCCGCGCCGACTTTCGTGAAGATGTAGACGGACTCGGACGCCGCCATGAACTTGAAGAAAAGCGCCTGCAGCAAAATCACGGCAGCAATCAAACGCAGGATCCAACTCAGAATATTGGGTGTCATGTCTTTCTCTTTCGTGCGAATGGCGATCGCGCTCATATTGGCTCCGGCCCGCAAGACTAGCGGCCCTTTTTCTCCACGAGGCCCGGCCAATTCTGGTCGGCCTTTTGCAGGTTGCCGGACGTGTCCTTGTTGAACTTCTCTTTCACGTCGAGGTCGTACTGCAGCAGCAGACGGCCGTTGACGATTTGGAAGGCTTCGACTTTGATGGGCACCAGATTTCCCCTGGAGACTCCGTAGGCGCAGAAGCCGCCGAATTGCGGCTCATACTTCGCCGGTGCCGCATCAAAGGAGGCCTTGTCCTCGGCGGAGGCAAAATAGTAGGTTGCTCCCCTGTAGCTGCTATGGAGCTCGGGATTCCCTTTCACGGGCTTGTTCTGCGTAAAGAACGCAACTGGGTCGTAGCCTTGAATCGCTGCACCGTTCTTATCCAGATTCTGCAAGGTCTTGGCGGTCTGCGGCAGCGCCGGGAACCCCCAAAGCAGAAGCACCAGCGCGATGATCTTTTTCATGTCACTCTCTTTCGATTGTGTTCGTTGAAACTTCATGGTCAGCCCGTAGGAGTGGGGCCCACTGGAAAGGTTTCAGAAATTGTGGGCCGAAAGAGACGTAAGAAACTTTCCCTGTACCAATCTGTGGGTCCAAAAAAGAGACGGTCCCGCTCCGAGAATTTAATCCCTTGGGACACCCAAACTCCTGTAACCTTTCGGCGGGGCAGTACTCCTACCTGGCATCCGACAGGAGACACGCCCGTACGCATGGCAGCCACGGTCGAACAGGAAAAGGAACTGATCGCCCGCATCCTGGCGGGTGAAGTAAATCTTTTCCATGAGTTGGTTCGCCCGTACGAGAAGCTGGTCTACGTGACAATTTTCACCATGCTGCGCAATGAAACCGAAGCCGAAGATGCCGCCCAGGAAGTGATGATCAACGCCTTCCGCCACCTGAAGAGCTTTCGTGGCGACGCGAAGTTCAGCACCTGGCTGGTGACCATCGCCATGAACGAAGCCAAGCAAAGGCTCCGGCGGGCGAGGGCGGCCATTCACGAGTCGCTTGACGAAGATAAAGAAGAGAAGGAAGGAGACTTCACGCCCGCCGTACTCACCGATTGGCGCGAAATCCCCTCCGAGGCGCTGGAAAAAAAAGAAATGCGGGAAAAATTGCGGGAGGCGGTGGCGCAGTTGCCTCCCATCTATCGCGAGGTTCTCATCTTGCGGGACCTTGAGGAACTCAACCAGGAAGAAACCGCCGCCGCACTGGGCATCAATGTTACGCTGGTGAAAGTGCGGCTGCACCGGGCGCGCATGATGCTGCAAAAACTTCTTGCACCTTATCTCAAGACGGCGGCTCCAGCGAAGAAGGGTTTCTTCGGGAGGATGTTTCAATGAAGCTGGAGTGCAAACACGTCTGGGAGCACATCTCGGAATACCTGGACCACCAGTTGGATGCCGGGCTGCTCAAGGACATCGAGAACCACCTGGAGAACTGCGAAGTTTGCTCGGCGATCCTCGACTCCACGCGAAACATCCTGGTGCTGACGGCCGACGACCGCACGTATGAGTTGCCGGTGGGCTACAGGGAAAGGCTGCACAAGCGGCTTGAGCAGGCGCTTCGGGAAAAAGACAGCTCCCCCGAGAAACCTGCATAACGCAGGAAATTCCGGGCGCGAGCGTTTAGAGATGGCCGGTATGCTGAATGTGGTAGTAAGACTCGGCCGCCAGCAGGATCAGCGTCACAACCGATAAAACCAGTTGAACCCGCTCCGAAGCAAACTTGCTTTGCGAAACCGCCTTTTGTCTCCAAGCCGATGCCGCGCGTCCCCTCAACCGGCGCACTTGCCACAACGCCACCAGATTAAACACCGCGCCGATCAGCGCAAACATCACCATCGGGACGCGGATCACGTCGGCATGAATCTTGTCGGCCACCTGCATTACGCCGATGGCTGAGGCAAATGCCGCGGCACCGATCAGTAGCCGCAGACCGCTCAGGGCCACAAACACGGTGCAGACACTCTGCACAATCGCAAAAAACAAACTGGACCAGCCCACCCACTTGAACCGGGAAACGGTTTGCTCGGCGGCGGCCTCCTGCTTCTCGACCGTGGCACCGAGGGTTTCGCTCATCGTCTTGCTCCTCGTTGGGCGGTTGGTGGAGAGCAGTCTGCCGTGTTCCGCGACGAAAGGCAACTTTTGTTGGATGGGTGCGGCGCTGGCTCGGTTATTTGGAAACGATCAGCAGGTTCATGGTTCCCGGCTTCACGCTGGGCCACTTTTGGCCCGGGCCGGGGGGAATCATTTCCGCGGAGGGCAGATACAACGTATTGGTTTTCACGTCCAGCGCCATGGTCCTCGCGCCTTTTTTTGTCGGAACGTTTTCGACCACGGTGTATTTGTCCGCTGAGTCCTGGTGAATCACCGTGAGCGTCCCAGTCTCTCCATTCGAGGAGAACACCTCCTTGGTGCCGGGATTGAACGCCGCCGCATCGGGTCCTTCCCCAATTTTCGGCGTTGCGACAACCTTGCCATTGTCCGCGTTGACCACAGCCATCATTTCGTTGTCGCAAACCGCAAACAACCGTCGAGATTCCGTATCCATAGACAGCCCCGAAGGCTCCTTGCAGGGTGCCAGCGACCAGCGGCGCAGAATGCTCATCTTCTGCCCGTCAATGTGGAGAAGTTCACTGGTGTCTTCGACGTTGACATAGACACTGCCCTTGCCATCTGCAACCGCAAATTCCGGCTTGCCTCCCACTGCAAACGTGGAGAGCACTTTTCCCGTCGCTGCGTCAATCACCGTCGCGTCGTGGCTTCGCCCGTTGAAGGCAAAGACGCGCTTGCTCACCGGTTCGTACAAAATCGCGTCGGGATTCGTACCGGCCGGCGCGGTGCCCAATGTCTTCAGCGTCTTCAGGTCGAAAATCGTGACGGAGTTTGCCCGGCCACTGCTGACAAATCCCCGTCTCAGATCTGTGGCCAGTGCGATTCCGTGGACCCCCTGCGTGTTCGGAATATCGCCAACCACTGCGTGTGAATCCACGTCGAACACAACTACATGCGTTGCGTGCGACAGATAGAGCCGGCGCGCGATTTCATCCACCACCAGGTAATCCCATCCACCTTCGCCCTCGACGGGGATTTTGCCGGCAACTTTGTATCCCCCTGCCCCTGCGGCATTCGTCACATCCGTATGCAAACAAGCGTAAAACACAAATACACCCAACGAGATAATTCCAAGCTTTCCCAGTTTTCTCATGGATGGCTTCTCTTTTCCCCAAGAATGGTCGTCACTGGCACCAAACGGCAAAAATTGTATCTCAATTGCAGATAAACCCAGGATAAACGGCTCTTTTTTCCCGGCCGGGAAGCTGCGGCTCAGGGTTTCCTCGCGGGGCCGCTCGGGCGAATTTTCTCCGGATGCACGATGCCTTGCCCCTCGAGCACGCTATAAAACTTGTCGGCTTCAAGGTTCTTCAGGGTTTCCACCACGCCTGATGGCCAGCGAATTTCCACGCTGTCTATTTTTGTCGCGCTGCCCAACCCAAAATGCACGCGCAGATCGTTTTGGGAAAGATAACTGTCGCCGCTGTGAATTTCATCGGTTTGGGTCACGCCGCCGGCCAGCAGCTTGAGTCGCGCGCCAATCGCCAGCCGATTGCTTTTCGTCCCCGCCAATTCAAAGCTCGCCCAGTGACGCCCGGGAATTCCCGGATTGCGCAACACCATCGGGCTGCCCTGCAAATCTTCGACAACCAGGTCCATGTTCCCGTCGTTAAATAAATCGCCAACGGCCAATCCCCTCGAAACACGCGGCTCGCTGACCGCCGGGCCGGACTGCTCGCTGGCATCGCAGAACGTCCCGTCACCCTGGTTGTATTGCACCAGCTTTGGCTCCCGGTACCGCGCACCGGATTGCAACTGGTCCACCTGCGGATAGACGTGACCGTTCACCGTGACTAGGTCGAGCCAGCCATCATTGTCCAAATCCACAAACGCGACGCCCCATTTCACATACGCCACCGAAGGCAATCCGACGCCGGAGGGATACGAAACGTCCTGAAAGTCCCACTTGCCGTCATTGCGATACAGGGGCGTATTGTCCAACGCGAAATTCGTAACCACCAGGGAAGGCCGCCCCGTGTGCAGGTAATCGCCAAGCGCAACGCCCATGCCGGCCTGTTCGTGACCGTCTTCTCCCAGCGCGGTGCCGGATTCCAGGCCAATGTCGGTGAACTTCCCGTTGCCGTCGTTGCGATAGAGAAATCCTGCTGTGGAATCGTTGGCGACATAAATGTCCGGGCGGCCGGTGTTGTTGAAGTCCGCCCAAACTGTGGTTAATCCGTAGTAACCATTGGGATCATCCACGCCCGCCTTCTTGGAGACATCAGTAAACGTCCCGTCGCCGTTGTTGTGAAACAACGAATCGCCTGAGCCTTTCAATCCTCGCGGCCCGCACTGCACATCAATACCCATGTATTTGCAGGTGACCGTGCTGCCGAACGCCGGGAGGTTGTGGATATCGAGATCCACATAGTTGGTGACCATCAGATCCACAAAACCATCGCCGTCGTAGTCGCCAAAGGCCGCGCCCGTCGAAAAGCGTCCGTCTCGCACGCCAGCCTTCTCAGTTACATCCGTGAACGTGCCGTCGCCATTGTTGTGGTAGAGAACGTTTCCGCCGTAGCAGGTGACATAGATGTCCGGCCAGCCGTCGTTGTCGTAATCGGCGACGGCGCCACCCATCGCAAAGCACGGCTTGCCGACGCCGGCCTTATCTGTGACATCCGTGAAGGTGCCGTCGTGATTGTTGTGGTAAAGCGCGCCGCGGGCCGTTTGCCCTTTCAACGCCATGTCCACGGTCGGAGCGTTCGTGAAATAGATGTCCAGCCAGCCATCCCGGTCGTAATCGAGCAGCAGCACGCCGCCGCTCATGGATTCGACGATGAAGCGGCTCTCCGGCGCCGAGGTGTGCGAAAAGTGGATGCCCGCTTTCTGGGTCACATCTTCCAACTGCGGAATCGTGCGGCCCTTGCACTTGATCGTCTTCGCCGAGGGGGGAGGCGGCGGGCCCTGCGCAATACCTTGCGCCGTTGCACCGGAAGCAGCCAACAGGGCGCCGGACAAAATCAACCAGCTTCCAATTAACCGGTGCAACACGCGAGCTCACCGAGCGTTGAGATATTTCTGGCCGTCAAACTCTGCTCCATCTCTTTCATTTCACCGAATCAATTGTATACCGAACATTTCGTCCGGTCCCCTTGACTGGACACACTGCACCCGTTGTGCGAGCCTAAATGAGTCTGTACCGCGCGTCAGATAAACCTTGCGAGGAGTGTTTCCATGAAATCCCGATTTCTTGCTTTGCCTGCCCTGGCTTTGTTGGCAGCTTCCGTTCTGGCGGCGGCCGATGGCACGTGGACCGGCTGGATCTCCGATGACATGTGCGGCTCCAAGAACGCCAGCGAAGGTACCGCCGAATGCGTCAGCAAATGCGTGAAGGAACACGGCGCGAAATATGTCTTCGTCAACGACGCGGACAAGAAGGTCTATGCCATTGACGCGCAGGATAAAGTGGCGGCCCACGCCGGGCATCACGTGGTGGTCAAGGGCACCGTGGACGGCGATACTTTGAAGCTCACCAGCATCGAAATGACCAAGTAAGTTTTTTCGACCCCTAAGGATGGGCAGGAATACGTTTCCTGCCCGTTTTGTTTTTGCGCACGAAGAAAATTCCGCTACGATAAGCGTTCGCCATGGCGACCACACTGATTCATGCAGGCCGCGCATTCACCCCTCTAACGGAAATTCCCGATGCCGGCATCCTGATTCGCGATTGCGCTATTGAAACGGTCGGGCCTCGAAGCGGGATAACGCTACCCGCGGGCGCAAAAGAAGTCCTCGCTACCGACAAGATTGCGGCGCCGGGGTTCGTGGATGTCCACATCCATGGCGCCGGCGGCCATGATGTCATGGAAGGTACCGACCAAGCGTTAAAGGCTGTGGCAAGCACGATCGCCGCGCACGGCACCACTTCGTTTGTCGCTACAACCGTCACCGCCAGCCCCGATGCGATTTGCCGCGCCGCCGAAGCAGTGGCGCGGTATTTCGCGCTTCAGCATCCGGCGGAGGACCGCCGCGCCGAAGTCCTCGGCGTCCACTTCGAAGGGCCGTTCATCAGCTCGGTCCGCCGCGGAGTGCATCCGCCGGAGTTTCTAAAGCTCCCTTCAGCAGATCTTCTGGCACAATTTATCGCCGCCGCAAAGGGCCGCGCGCAGATCCTGACCATTGCTCCCGAGCTTCTCGGCGCGATGCCTTGTATTGACGCCGCACGAAAAGCGGGCCTCGTGGTCGCCATCGGCCACACTGACGCCACTTACGAGCAGGCTCGCGCCGCCATTGCCCGCGGGGCACGACACGCCGTGCACGTCTATAACGCGATGCGGCCTTTTTCCCATCGGGACTCGGGCGTCATCGGCGCCGTCCTTACCACTCGGGAGGTCACCGCCGAATTGATTGCCGACGGGGCCCACGTGGACGAAACCGCCATGCGCCTGCTGCTGCAAGCCAAGGGGCCTGGCGGCGTGATTCTGGTGAGCGATGGAATTTCCGCCACGGGCATGCCCGACGGAAAGTATATGCTTGGCACCTTCGAAGTGACGGTTAGCGGCGGCGTTTGCCGCAATGCGGAAGGAAAACTGGCCGGCAGCACCTTGACCCTGGATCGCGCGCTGCGCAACATCGTGAACCTCGGCACCCCGCTGGCCGATGCGCTGCGCATGCTCACACTGAATCCTGCAACATTGCTGAGACTTGAATTCAAGAAAGGCTCGCTGCGCGCGGGAGCCGATGCGGACATCGTCCTCCTCGACGAAGCCCTCAACGTCAACAACGTCTGGGCCCGCGGCGTCACCACTTGATGCGGAAGTATTGCTACGAATTCAGGGGAATTTGCAGCGCGTCGGCGAGTTTTTGCGCGTTGAACGGGCTGCAGGCTACATACCGGTCGCCGATTTTCAAGGTAGGAATCTTGCGCCTTCCGTGGTTGACGCGGAGCACAAGTTCTTCCGCTTCGTCGTCTTCTTCAATATTCACTTCGTGAAATTTCACGCCGCGGTCCTTCAGAAATTTCTTCGTCCGCCAGCAATCCGGGCACCATCCCGCGCTGTACATGGTTATCGGTTCCACAGATTCACCGGAACATTAGATGTAAATGGGCACACGCCGGACGCATTCAGCAAAGAAACCGCAAAATGGCAGGAGTTAGTGAGACTCAACCGGCACGCCTTGATGCTTCTTGGCCACCTGGATGCGAATCAGCGCTCTCTCTAGAGCAACAACCGCGCGGTCCCAGTCGATGTCCGTATCGCTGGAAGCCAGCCTCTTCTCAGCTCTCGCTTTAGCCGCTTCAGCCCGCGCCAGGTTGATCTCTTCGGCACGCTCGGCGGTTTCCGCGAGCACCGTGACGCGGTCCGGCAGCACCTCCGCGAATCCCTGAATCACTGCAAGGGTCACAGGCTGGCTCGACGCCGTCATTTTGTAAGAGAGCACTCCGATTCCCAACTCCGTCATCAACGGCGCGTGGCCCGGCAGGACTCCCAGTTGCCCTTCCTTGCCGGGAACCTCCACCTCCACGACGGTTTCGCGAAGCAGTTGCCGCTCCGGCGTGACTACGACGAGCTGGATGGCATCGGGAAGCATAGTTCGCCTTAGACGCCCGCCTTCATCTTTTCGGCCTTGGCCAACACTTCTTCGATCGTGCCGACCATGTAGAACGCCTGCTCCGGAATATCGTCATGCTTGCCTTCGACGATGTCCTTGAAGCTGCGCACCGTGTCTTCGATCTTGACGTACTTGCCTTCGAGGCCCGTAAACTGGGCCGCCACGTACATCGGCTGCGACAGGAACTTCTCGATGCGCCGCGCGCGCGCCACGGTGCGCTTGTCTTCGTCGGAAAGTTCTTCGATGCCGAGAATGGCGATGATGTCCTGCAGGTCCTTGTAGCGCTGCAGAATCGATTTCACCGCACGCGCCACCGTGTAGTGCTCCTGGCCGACGACGCGCGGATCGAGAATGCGCGAAAAGCTGGCCAGCGGATCGACGGCGGGATAAATGCCGCGCTCCACGATCTGCCGGCTCAAGTTGGTGGTCGCGTCCAGGTGCGTGAACGTGGCGGCCGGCGCGGGGTCCGTGTAGTCGTCGGCGGGCACGTAAATCGCCTGCACCGAGGTGATGGAACCGCTCTTGGTCGAGGTGATCCGTTCCTGAAGCTCGCCGATTTCCGTGTTCAGGTTCGGCTGGTAACCCACAGCGGACGGCATGCGGCCAAGCAGCGCTGATACTTCCGAACCTGCCTGCACGAACCGGAAAATGTTGTCGATAAAGAGCAGAACGTCGAGGTGCTCCTGGTCGCGGAAATATTCCGCGACGGTCAGCCCCGTCAATCCGACGCGGAGACGCGCTCCGGGCGGTTCGGTCATCTGGCCGTAAATTAACGCCGCGCGCGACTTCTCCGAATTGCCCGGAACCACGACGCCCGATTCCTGGAATTCCAGCCACAGGTCGTTCCCTTCGCGTGTCCGCTCGCCCACACCTGCAAACACAGACACGCCGCCATGCTGCATGGCGACGTTGTGAATCAATTCCTGAATTAAAACCGTCTTGCCGACGCCGGCCCCACCGAAAAGTCCGATCTTTCCGCCCTTAAGAAAGGGCTGAATCAGGTCGACGACCTTGATGCCGGTTTCAAACATTTCCAGCGTCGTGGACTGCTGGTCCAGTGCGGGCGATGGCCGGTGAATCGAATACTTGATCTCGGTCTTGATTGGCCCCATCTGGTCCACGGGCTTTCCGAGCACGTTCATCACCCGGCCCAGCGTCGGGCGGCCCACCGGAACGGAAATCGGTACACCGAGGTCCACGGCCTTCATGCCGCGCACCATGCCTTCGGTCGGCTCCATCGCGACGGCGCGCACACGCCCTTCGCCGAGGTGCTGCTGCACTTCCGCGGTCACGTCCAGAGGCTCCGGAAGGTTGTAGCCTTCGCTGGTGATCTGCACGGCATGGTAAATCTCCGGCAAATGCCCTTCTTCAAACTGCACGTCGAGCACCGGCCCGATGACCTGGATGACTCGTCCTACATGTTGCTCTGCCATCTTTGACTCCTACGCGGTCGAAGACGCCCCGCTGACAATCTCGATAATCTCTTTCGTAATCGCCGCCTGGCGAACCTTGTTCATATGCAGTGTCAGGCCTTCAATCACTTCGCCCGCATTCTTGGTGGCTGCTTCCATCGCGGTCATACGCGCCGCATGCTCCGCGGCGCACGATTCCAGCATGCTGCGCAGCACCTGCGTCTCAACGTAACGCGGCAAGAGACGCGCCATCAACTCATCCTCGGGCTGCTCATAGATGTAGTCGATCTGCGAACTTTCCGCTTCCACTTCTGTTTCTTCGCCTGTGGCAATTTTCTCGACGGGAAGCAGCTTTTCGACCACCAGCTCGGCGGAAATCACGCTCTTGAATTCGCTGAAAATCGCGTAGACGGCGTCGATCTTCTCTTCGGTATAGAGATCCATTACGAGCTTCGAAATTTCCCGCGCAATGCCCAAATCCACACGCGAGAGAACGTTGACGTACTCGCCGGCAAACACAAATCCTGCACGCCGCAACGAGTCGCGCCCCTTCTTGCCAATCGGGATCACCGTAACCTGTTTGCCGGATTTACTGCGGTAAAACTCCGCGCCTTTTTTCAAAACGTTGGTATTGAACGCGCCAGCCAAGCCGCGCTCCCCGGAAAGGAACAACACTAAAATACGGTTCTCTTCCCGCTGCGCCAGCAGCGGGTGCTGCGGCGATTCGATGCGCGCCATCGTCGAACGCAACACGCGCACCAGTTCCCGCGCGTACGGGCGTGCCGCCAGCGCCGCTTCCTGCGCGCGCCGCAACCGCGCCGCGGCAACGAACTTCATGGCGCGGGTGATCTGCTGGGTGTTTTTCACCGAGCGGATGCGGCGCCGGAAATCGAGTAGTGTGGGCATGAGGTGTGCTTAAGCCTGGCTCCTACTTCGCGGTTGCTGCCAGCGCGGCCGTAAAGCGATCCTTGAAGCCATCCACGGCGGTCTTGATCGTGGCCTTGATGCCGTCGTCGAGAGCTTTCTTCGTGGCAATCTCTTTCAACACGGCGGAGTAGTTTGTCTCCGCAAATTGCAGGAATTCGCGCTCGAACCGGCGCACTTCCGCGACCGGAATGGAGTCCAGCGCGCCGCTGGTGGCCACATAGAGAATCATCACCTGCTTCTCCACCGGGAGCGGCACGTACTGGTCCTGCTTCAAGACTTCCGTCAGCCGCTGCCCGCGCGACAACTGCGCCTGCGTCACTTTGTCCAACTGGTCCGCCCCGAACTGCGCGAACGCCGCCAATTCGCGGTACTGCGCCATGTCCAGGCGCAAGCTGCCCGCCACCTGGCGCATGGCCTTGATCTGCGCGTTGCCGCCGACGCGGCTCACCGAAATACCCACGTTGATCGCGGGACGAATGCCGGCGTTAAACAGGTCGGACTCCAGGTAAATCTGCCCGTCCGTAATCGAAATCACGTTCGTTGGAATGTACGCGGAAACGTCGCCCGCCTGCGTTTCAATCACCGGCAGCGAAGTCAGCGAGCCGCCGCCCAGCTTGTCGTTCAGCTTCGCGGCGCGCTCCAGCAAACGCGAGTGGAGATAAAACACGTCGCCAGGGAACGCTTCGCGGCCCGGCGGGCGCCGCAGCAGCAGCGAAATTTCTCGGTAAGCCTGGGCGTGCTTCGAAAGGTCGTCGTAAAAAGTTACTGCGTGCAACTTGTTGTCGCGGAAGTATTCGCCCATCGCGCACGCCGCATAGGGCGCGATGTACTGCAGCGAAGCCGGCTCCGCCGCCGAAGACGCAACGACAATCGTGTAATCCATCGCACCGGCGTCGGTCAGCACCTTCACCACCTGCGCAATCGTCGAGCGCTTCTGCCCGATCGCGCAGTAGATGCAGATCATGTCGTTGCCCTTCTGGTTGATGATGGTGTCCAAAATGACGGCGGTTTTTCCCGTCTGGCGGTCGCCGATGATCAACTCGCGCTGGCCCCGGCCGATCGGGATCATCGAGTCGATAGCCTTGATACCGGTCTGCAGCGGCTCGCGCACCGGCTGGCGATCGAGCACGCCGGGGGCGATGCGTTCCAATGGATTGCGGAGCTTCGCGGTGATCGGCCCTTTATCGTCGAGAGGCACGCCCAGCGGACTCACCACGCGTCCGATGAGTTCCTTGCCCACCGGCACGGACATAATCGTGTTCGTGCGCCGCACCACGTCGCCTTCCTTCAGTTCGGAAGACTCACCCAGCAGCACTGCGCCGACTTCTTCCTCTTCCAGGTTCAGCGCCAGGCCAAACACGTCATGCGGAAACGCCAGCATCTCGCCGGCCATCGCCTTTTCCAGGCCATGAATGCGCGCGATTCCGTCGCCCACGCTGATCACCGAGCCGACTTCGTCCACCGAAACCGTCTGCTCGTAGTTCGCGATCTGCTCGCGAAGTATCTTGCTGATTTCGTCTGCTTTGATCGTTGCCATACCTGCTCCGTTCCCGAATGCCTATTCCGCCGAAAGCCGCGCGCGCATCTGGTTCAGCCGGTTCTTCACCGAGCCATCGTAGATCGTGTCGCCGATGCGCACCACCGCTCCGCCCAGCAAAGCCGGGTCCAGCGAATACTTCGCTTCAATCTTTTTCCCCGTCAGCCGCTCGAGTGTTTGCTGCAGCGACGCTTTCTGCGCGCCTGTCAACTCCGCCGCCGAAGTCACTTCCGCCTCGGCCATTCCTTGCCGCTGGCGAATCACGCTTTCGAATGTCTGGAGGATTTCCGGCAGCAGGTGTGTGCGCTGATTATCCGCAACCACAAACAGAAAATTCCGCACAATGCGGCTGGCGCCCATGCGCGCCGCCAGTTTCTCAATCACGCCGTGCTTCGTGGCGCGCTCCACCGCCGGACTGGCCAGAATATTGCGGAGCTCTGCGGATTCCCCGCACGCCGAGACAAAATCGGACAACTGTTTCCACACCGGATCGGCCGCGCCCTGTTCCAGCGCGATGTCCGCCAGTGCCGTTGCGTATTGGAGGCTTGCCGATTTCAATTCGGCCTCCCCTGCAGACTCTTTACGAAGCTGTTGATCATCGCTTCCTGCACGGCCGGTGTCATCTGTTTCGCCACCAGCGATTCCGCGCCGTCTACGGCCAGTTTGGCCGCCAATTCCTTCAGTTCCACGCGGGCTGCGCGTTCCGCCGCTTCGATCTCCGCCCTCACGGCAATGCGAATCTTTTCCAGATCGAGCTGGGTCGCGCCGCGCAGGCGCTCCATCTCTGCCGATGCGTCGCGCTTTGCCTGCTCCCGGAAGGCCGCCACTTCGCGTTCCAGGTTGGCCATCTTGTCGGCGGCTTCCTTCAACCGCTGCTCCGCGTCGGCTTTCGCGGCAGCGCCCTTTTGGATTGCTGCGCTAATGACGTCCGCCCGGCGGCGGAAAAATGGCGGCAGGACTTTTCCGAAAACCCAATACGCCAGCACCGCGATGATGGAAAAGTGCAGCCACTTGAAGATTATCCCGATGGGCTGCTCGGCCGCGCTTCCGCCTTCTTCCGCTCCAAAAGTTGAAATGGCCAAGAACGATACGAGAATCAACGCACCGAAACGGTAGGAAAGGCTGCGAACCCGTGTCATCGCGCCTCCCTGCCCGGAGCCGCTGGCCCCACCGGCGCCTGCAGCACGCGGCGCGCGATTTCCGCGGCAAGCTGCGTCGCCGTCGCTTCGATCTCTTTTCTTGCCGCTGCAAATTCCGCCGCCACGCGCTGTTTCGCCGCGTTTACTTCCGCATCCGCCTTGCCGCGTGCGTCCTTCACGATCGCCACGCGCTCATCCAGCACTTTTTTGCGCTCCGCTTCTTGCTCTCCGTAAACCTTTGCGTGCGCTTGCTTAAACGCTTCCTCGTACTGGCGTTCCTTCTCCTTGGCCGCGGCTTCGGCGGCTTCGGCGGCCCTCTGCGCGCCGCGCGTGCGTGCTTCGCGCTCCGCCATCACCTTGAGCAAGGGCTGGAAGAACAGCGACCGCATGAGGAAATAAAAAAGGAGGACGAGGATGGCTACGGGCACAGCCCGGAGGAACAGTTCGCCAAGTTGGTGAACCAATTCAGACATGAAGTTGTGTCGCCTAAAATTTCAGGAAGGCAGCCTCGCCGACTCCCTGACCCGGTAGGAGCGTACGGTGGGCCAAACGCCGCCTTACAGAACAATAATTTATATCATCCCGCCGGAGCATGCGTCAACGCAGCGCGCGCTCTGCAGCAAAGATAGTTCTGCAAAGAAAAATGCCCGCTCAGGAAGGGATTGACTTCATAAGTCTATATAAGTAGACTTAGGACATGGGCGCGCGCCTCCGCAATTCCCGGCAAACCCTGCTTCTTCTCGAAGCCTTGCTCGTTAGTCCTGCGCATTGGTCCCACGGTTACGCCCTCAGCCAGTCCACGGACCTCGCCTCCGGCACGTTGTATCCCATTCTCATGAGGCTTGAAAAATTGGGCTGGCTTGAAACCCGCTGGGAGCTCGAACCCAAAGCGGGCCGGCCGCCTCGCCACCTCTATCGCCTCAGCGGCAACGGCCGCGAATGGGCCCGCGAAGAGCTGCGCGCTGCGCGCGAAAGCAGATTTTATAAACCGGCAGCCATTGAGGCCGCGAAATGAGCACCGCCAGCAAATCCATTGTGTCGCGCGCTACCGAATGGAGTTTGCGCCGACTGGTGCGCCTGTGGCCGCCGGAAACCCGCGAGTGGGCCGCTGCCTTGGCCGCCGAAGCGACCGAAATCGAAAGTCCAGGGGCATCTCTGTGCTGGCTTTTGGGAGGCCTTATGTTCCTCCTTCGTTCGATTGCTTCCCATTTCCTGGCTTGGATGCGCCTGCCTGCTGGCGCAAATTCGCCGCTTGGACCCGGCGGCGGCGATCCGCCCCCTCGCCTTCCCAGGCATTCCCGCCTTGTGACGGCATCCTTCCTTCTCGCCGCATTCGCCTTGCTTCTTTTCCCGCAAGGGCGCGAAGCCGTCACGGCCGTGCGCGCGAGTTGGTCCAGCTCCGAAATGTCCGCTTCGGACAAAGGCGCAATCGAAGACCTGGCGGCTCAAGCCGTTCGAGAAAGAAGCGCCCGGAAACTCGCTTTTGCGGCGATCAGTTATCCGGAGCAGGAGAAATCCAATACCTGGGCCGAACAAGCTGTCGCCATGGACCCATCTCTGCGCTGGATCTATGCCAGCCACGCCGCTTGGGGAATGCGCTGGGAAATTCCAGAATCCCACTTGCAGGCGTTGCGCGAATTCGACCCGGACAATTCTTTTGTTTACTTACTCAGCGCCGACCGGATTTACCGGAAGAAGATTCTGCCTGTCTACGATTTCGGCACCCCAACGCGGGCCCAAATCAATCAAGCTTTGGCCAGTGATCCACAGTGGGAGGCGTGGATGGAGAAAGCCCTGGAAATGCCTCGCTACGACAATTACGAGCAAAAACGCTACGAACTGCAAAGCCGAATCTGGAGTGAAAAACGCTACCTATCCCCAGACGTCATCGCCCAGTCGATCGAATCCCATGCATGGCCGGACACCGGGAATCTGATTGCGCTGGGTGACCTGCGGATAGAATATGCCAAGGAAGCTCGCCAGGCCGGCAATGACGTGGCCGCCGAATTTACCCTTCGGGCGATGCTTACCTTTGTCGATCGAGTGGCAGCATCGGGGCAAAGGGATTCCACCATCGCTGCCTTGCAGAATGTCGAGCTAAAGTGCTTAACCGAGCTCGAAATTCTTTATAAATCCGAAGGAAGAGACCAAGACACACCCACAGCCGCGGAAAAGCTCGCACAGCTGAAAAAAGCACAGATCGCTCGTGCTTCCTTTCTGGAGACCCATTACTCGTGGATTGCCTCTTTCCGTTGGAAAGCTTTCGCCGTTCAAATCAGCGCGCTCGCCCTCCTTTTTCTGGGCCCTATTTCCGCTCTGAGTCTCGTGGTCCTCGAAATTGCAGTGTCGTTTCCACGCGCGAATTTAGGATTGCTAAGAGGCTGGACCTGCTTCGTTGTGGACTATGCCCCGTTTGTTTTGCTGGCAACGAGTGTGACGCTTCTGCTCTTTTACCGCCCCTTCGTTCACGCTTTCGAAACGTTTCGCTCGGGAGATTTGGCGCTCACAAGCCAGGGCGGCTTTGTCTTCCTCCTTTATTCACTGCGGTTCGCTTCTCCGATGAATTTCGAGGTCGGCGTGTCTCCTTTTTTCTGGTTATTGATGACCATAGCTCTTTCCTGCCTCGCCTTGTTCATCCTCCTCCGTCCGTTTTGGAAGCGCCGGGCTGCGGCCTGATACGCAATATTTTCGAATTCCTCGTTATACTTCCTCTTCATCCCGCCAAAGATCTCTAGCGCGATGTCGAGGATTCCCCATGAGCAAATCCTGGCAGACCAAACTGATTCTTTCGGACGCGAAAATTCCCGAGGGCTACAAATCCCTGGCCACGCCGGTGTATCGCGGTTCGACGACTTTGTTTCCGTCCGCTTCCGTGGTGAACGATCATTGGGACCAGTTCAAGATCGGCTATACCTACGGCCTCTACGGCACGCCCACGGCGCTGGAACTTGCCGCGCGCATCTGCGAACTGGAATCCGGAAAGCACACCATCCTCATGCCCGGAGGCCAGGGCGCCATCTCTCTCATCAATTTCGCGATGCTCCAGGCGGGCGATCACATCCTGCTGCCTCTGAGCGTCTACTACCCGAACCGCAAGCTGACGACGCAACTGCTCTCGCGTTTCGGCATCACCGCCACGTTTTACGATCCGCTGATCGGCGAAGGCATCTCCGCGCTGATCCAGGACAACACGCGCCTCGTCTGGACCGAAAGCCCCGGCTCCCTCACCATGGAGGTTCAGGACATTCCCGCTATCGCCGCTGCGGCCCACGCGCGCAATGTCAAGGTCGTCCTCGACAACACCTGGTCTGCCGGCGTGCTCTTCGACGCCTTCGATCACGGCGTGGACATCACCATGCAAGCCGTCACGAAATACATCGGCGGCCACAGCGACGCCCTGCTTGGCTCCGTCACCGTGCGTGACAATGCCATCTACCAGCGCCTTGGAGCGGCGCAGCAAGTGATCGGCTGCGCGGTCTCTCCCGACGATTGCAGTTTGGCTTTGCGCGGCCTGCAAACGCTCGCCGTTCGCCTTTCCGCCATCGAAAAATCCGCGCTGCAAATTGCCCAGTGGCTAGCGGATTGCCCCGAGGTCGAACGCGTGCTGCACCCTGCGCTTCCCTCCTGCCCGGGCCACGAATTCTGGAAGCGCGATTTTCTCGGTTCGGCCGGCGTGTTTTCCATCGTGCTCAAGCCGGGACCAACGCAGGAACAGGTGCACGCGTTCGTCGACGGCCTCACGCTTTTTAGGATTGGTTACAGCTGGGGTGGGGTCTCAAGCCTGGTCAACACCTACAACATCGGCCGCATTCCCGGCCGGCCGCCCTACGAGCACCGCATCGTGCGCCTCAGCATCGGCCTGGAGTCCACGCACGACCTCATCGCAGATTTGGAGCAATCGTTATCAAACCTGCGCGCTTGAACTGTGGCACAGCCATTCCTGGCTGTGCTCTTGGATCTCAGCCGTTTCATCAGCTGCACAGGCAGGAATGCCTGTGCCACCTTATTCGTCGCTGTTCACCGCGTCGTACACAAACCGGAACCTCGAGGGATTCTTGTCCTTCCCGGTCACCAGCTCCACTTCCTCATACAACTGCATTCCGTCCTCAGACACCTCATACGTCCGCTGCATGGAGCCTTTCTTCGGCAATTGCGAATCGCTCACCAGTTTGCCGCCGTCCCAACGCGCCTCCGCCACATCCGTGCCCACTCCCGCCGGCGCGTCCGGCTTGTGCCCGTCGGTATAAAAAATCGTCTTGCGCCCTTGGTCCCCGTACATGGTCACAACGGGATCGCTGGCGCCCTTACGCTCCATCCGCAGCCGCACCGAAGGATCAATCAACTCACGGTAGCGCTCTTTGTCTTCATCCGTATCTTTCTGCGAACCGTGTCCCTGTCCGCCGCCGGTGCCTGGTCCGCCGATTGTCCCGCCCGGAAATCCAATGCGCGGCCCCCCCAATCCCCCATGACTCGAATTCGGATCATTCACTTTGCGCTGGTTCGATTTCTGCCGCGGATCGTCGCTTTCATCTCGATTGAGCCGCCACGCACCCAAAATGTTTTTCCGCGGGGCGATCTTCACCGGCGGCGGAGTCGGCCGAGCGTCGGTCAACGCGCCGGGAGGGGGCGTGATCGGCCCCGGCGGCGCTTGCGCAAAAGCCGCGCCTACAGCCACCACGGCCATTCCGCCAATCACTAAGATTCGATTCGATTGCTTCATAGTGTTCTTTCCTGATGAAGATCCACCAGACAGAAACCCTCGACCACTTTCCCGAAGAACTCCCGAAAAGTTCCACAGTTCGCCAGGGCACAGCGTTACCTGTCTTTTGGGAACGCGGGAACTCGCCGAAAGGATGCCTGGCCCGAATTCTAATCGAGCAGGCGATCCAGGTCCCGCGCACGTTCCAAAAGCGCGAGAGCTCCCAAGTCGCAAAATTTGCGCGCCCGAGCCCGGTAATCATGCGCGCTTTTAGGGAGAATCGCCATGAACGGCATTCCCGCCGCCTGCGCGGACAACGCGTCGTCCACGTTGTCTCCTAGGTACAACGCGTTTTGCGGATCACGCTCCTTCAGAATAGCGAGCAGCCCATCTGGAAATGGCTTTTTCCGCGCGTCGTCCATGGTCACAACGGTCCGAAAGTATTTCGCCGCTGACCACCGCTCAAAGGAATACGCGAACTCCGGCCGCGTTCTCCCCGTGAACAAATTCAGTTCGCGCTGCTTCGCCCACTTTTCCACCAGCTTTGGCGTCACCAGCCATTTTTCCTTCTCCACGTTGCCTGGCTTGCCGTTGCTCCCCCAATAAAATGGCTGAAAGGCCTCGCGCGCCTCGTCATAGGTCGTGGGCACGCCGCGGGCCGTCGCCCAACGTGAAACCATCATCCAGTCGTCGTTGTTCCCGGGCTGCCGCTTCAGCTCGCGCAATTCCGCCCAGGTCCCTTTCTTCCCGGTCAACTTCTCCACGGTCTGCAAGGCCGAGCGCCAGAAGGTTTCGCGCACGTCAATCAGTACTCCGTCCACGTCGAATATCAGAATTTCCGGATTCACTTTGCGCGCCGCGCGTTTCGCCACGTTCCGTTGTCCTTTCCGTCCTTCTCACTAGTGTACCCGCTCCGGCGAAACCTTTTGGCTTGCCGCAGGCTATTACGCACTGTGCCAGCATGAGCTCAGCTGCGGTCATGGAAGAATGCTGTCAGATCCTCCGCGACCGCCGCTGGTTCCTCAACCGGGGCGAAGTGTCCGCCGTGTGGAAAGGCTGTCCAGCGCTGGATGTTGTACACGCGCTCCAGATACGAGCGTGGTGGCTCACCCTCGGGAATGGTCTGGTGAGCGAAGACACCAAACGCGGTGGGCGTAGGGATGTAAGCGCGGTTGACAGGGTGCCAGCGATTGTCCCAATAGTCGCGCATCGAAGAGGTGATTGTCTGCGTGACCCAATAGAGAGTGAGGGTGGCGCAAAGGAAGTCGTCATGTGGTGTGATGTCGCTCCACGAGTGCCATTTCTCGCCCACGTATGCGGCCAGCCCCACTGGGGAGTCGTTCAGTCCATAGCCGACGGTCTGCGGTTTGGTAGACTGAATCGCGCTGTAGCCTCGCTCTGTTTCATCCCATCGCTGGGTCACCGCGAGGTACGAGCGCTCGACATCCGACAACTCCGCCTCCTTCACTACGGGAGTGAGATCCGACTCCAATGTAGTGAGATGGATCCCGATCACCGACTCGGGATGGTCTAGCGCAAGGATCGTCGTCACCCCCGACCCAAAGTCGTTGCCGCCCGCACCATAGCGAGAATACCCAAGCTCGGACATGAGCGCGTGCCAGCGCTCCGCGACGTATCGGTAGTTGATGCCCACTTTCGGTGGGCGCAGAGAGAATCCATACCCAGGCAGAGAGGGCACGACCACATCGAAATTCTTAAGCATCGGCAGCATGTCCACGTAATCGAGGAAACTGCTGGGCCAGCCGTGCGTGAGGATGAGCGGCACACCCGGACGGGATGCCGCACGCTGGTACACGAAGTGGATGCCCTTCCAGATGAAATGATTGAGAGCGTTGAGCCGCCGTTCCCAGGCACGCCAGTCAAACTCATCGGCCCAGTAGGACACAAGACGCCGTAACCACTCCAGCTCCGTGCCCTGATTCCACCCTATATCGGGTACTTGGTCAGGCCATCTCGTATGGCGCAACCGCGCGCGCAGATCGTCGAGCACCACGTCAGCGACATGAATCCGAAATGGTTCCATTGCAACAACTCCCTCTTGGGTGGGCTAGTGGCCAGCCGAAACAGGCAGGCAACGATCAGGTCAATCCACTTACGACAGAGGCTATCAAATGACGGTACGCAATCGGTTTCTGGTGTCTCTCGATAAAACAGAAGTCGTGACACCTGCCCCTGTTAGACCTTTAAAGTCTAACGACAAACAGCAGCAGCACTGCCGCTATCGCCAGCCAGGCCCACAAATCCCACTCTGCGGGCCCAGGACGTTCTGTCGGGCGCGGCGATTCTCTTACGTCCGATTCTGTGTAGGCTGCAGTGCTTGCATGATCGCCTCCTCCGCTGGCCTTGCTGCAGGTCCTCGGAGACTTTTGAAACCGAGATCCTTCACGCTATCCGGGAAGGTGATTTCGTGCAGTAGTGCAGCGATTCTAGATGAATTGCCGACAATCCGGAAATGAGCCATCGGTCCTAGCAGGGGTAATCAGAAAACTTCGTACTGGCCCCCGCGATCAACGCGAACCCCTGGTGTGGCATTTCCCCTCTATCCACCATGCCCCTTCGACTCCCCGCCCTTGGTTGCCGCTGCAGCAAACGCCTTGTTACACTTCCCCCGTCGCGCCTTTTCTCTGCGAAGGACTTCTCATGCCCTCATTTCCCGGTGTAGATTTCATCGATTTTGATTCGCAATTGAACGACGAGGAGAAGCTCGTCCGCCAGACCGCTCGGCAGTTCGTCGACAACGAAGTCATCCCCATCATCGAAAAGCACAGCCGCGAAGGCACGTTTCCGATGCATCTGGTTCCGCAACTCGGCGAGCTCGGCTTTTTTGGTGCCAATCTGCACGGTTACGGGTGCGCGGGCATGTCCAACGTCGCCTACGGTCTGATGACCCAGGAACTTGAGCGCGGCGATTCCGGTCTGCGCAGCTTCGTTTCCGTGCAGGGCGCGCTGGTGATGTATCCGATTTACACGTTCGGCAGCGACGCACAAAAAGACAAATGGCTGCCGCGCCTGCAGTCGGGCCAAGCCATTGGCTGCTTCGGCCTGACGGAACCTCAGTTCGGCTCCAACCCAGGCGGTATGCTCACGCGCGCGGTGAAAAAGGGCAATCAGTATGTGCTCAACGGCGAAAAAATGTGGATCACCAACGGCTCGCTCGCTCATGTCGCCGTCGTCTGGGCTAAGTGCGAAGACGAAAAGGTCCGCGGCTTTCTGGTCGAAAAAGGCACTCCTGGCTTCAAGGCCTGGGACGTCCACGGCAAGTGGTCGCTGCGCGCTTCGGTCACTTCCGGCCTCGCCTTCAGCGATTGCGCTATTCCCGAAGAAAGTCTTCTTCCCGGCGTCACCGGCTTGCGCGGTCCGCTAAGCTGCCTCAACCAGGCGCGCTACGGAATCGGCTGGGGCGGCATCGGCGCGGCCATGGCCTGCTACGACACTGCGCTGCAATACGCCAAGACGCGCAAGCAATTCGCTAACAAGCCCATCGCCTCGCATCAACTCGTGCAGGAAAAACTCGCCTGGATGATCACCGAAATCGTGAAAGCGCAACTCCTCGCCCTGCACGTCGGCCGCCTCAAGGACAAGGGCAAAGCCGATCCCTCGCACATCTCGATGCTGAAGATGAACAACGTTGGCATCGCCCTGGAAACGGCCCGCAAGGCACGCGACATCCTCGGCGCCAACGGCATCGTCGACGATTACTGCATCATGCGCCACATGAACAATCTCGAGAGCGTCTACACCTACGAAGGCACCAACGACATCCACAAGCTGGTGATCGGCGAGAGAATCACCGGCATTTCCGCTTTTGTGTGAGTTTATGAAAAACCGACTCCGATGTTTCGCTCCGTTCGTTTTTTCACTTTTTATTCTGGTTCCGCAACTTAGTTCTCAGGCGCCTGCTCCGGCAAATGCTCCCGCCAATCCCAAGCCGCACGTCCGCACCATCACGGCGTTCATTAACCTCGATCGCTCGCAATACCAGCTGCAGATTGCGGACACCGCCAAGTTTCTCGGCTATGCGAAAACGGTGTTTGAATCGCGCGGCTACACCGTGGAGACGCTGCGCATCGTTACGCAGCCATTCCCGCAATACACGAAGGGCCTTTCGACTGACGACGCCGTGCGCCTGTTCAAGGATCTCGACGGCCTCGCCGATCAATACAAAGTCCGCATCGCCATCGGCCCCGTCTACCTTGCCGGCGATGACGGCGACGCGCAAGCCGGCCTTCTCGCCGCGATTCTGCAAAACACGAAAAACATCTTCGGCAGTCTGGCCGTAACAAACGACGCCGGGATCAACTGGCCCGCCGTGCATGCCGCCGCACGCGTGATGAAAAAACTTTCGGAAAGCACCGAACACAGCGAGGGCAATTTCCGTTTCGCCGCCAATGCCAATGTTCCGCCCTACGCCGCGTTTTTCCCTGGCGCGTATCACACCGGAAGCGGCAACCAATTTGCCGTCGGCCTCGCCTCGGCCAGCCTGGTGACCACGGCCGCAGAGAATGCCCCCGATCTGGCCACGGCGCGCCGCCGCATCATTGATGCTTTTTTCAATGCCGCGTTCGACGTCGAGGATCTCGCCATGCGTGTGGACCGCGAACAAGGCTGGATCTACTTGGGCCTCGATCTCTCCCCGGCTCCTTCCCCGGATGCATCCATCGGCGCAGCCGTCGAAACTATCTCCAAACAACCGTTCGGGTCCAGTGGCACGATGACCGCCGTCGGCACTATCACTTCTGCGCTGAAAGAAGTTGGCGCCCGCCGCACCGGCTATTCCGGGCTCATGCTTCCCGTTCTCGAAGACCCGCTTCTGGCCGAGCGCTGGAATCAAGGGCGCCTTTCGCTTGACGCCCTTCTCAGCTACTCCGCCGTGTGTGCCACAGGCCTCGACACGATCCCCCTCCCCGGCGACACCACTGCCGACGATCTCGCCCGTATTATCGGCGACGTCGCCACGCTCTCCGTCAAGTGGAACAAGCCCCTTTCTGCGCGACTCCTTCCCATCGCCGGCAAGCGGGCGGGCGACCGGACCGAGTTTACCGATCCGTACTTAGTCAATGGTGTGATTCGCCCCCTTGCGGGCAAAGACCAGATACAATAGCCTCACTGTCGGTGTTCAGCGCCCTTTGTGGATGACGAGCCTGTTCCTTCGCTTCCATCACCCCAATCGAGCCTAAAATTCACTTGTCGAAGCTCGGCGCCCCGGAGGGCGCCCAACATGGAAGAACAACTGAGCCTTGAGTTTCTGCGCGTAGTGGAAAACGCCGCTATTGCCGCCGCCCGCACCATGGGATTTGGCGATCGCCATAAAGCCGACGAAGTTGCCGTCGAAGCCATGCGCAAGACCATGGACCAAGTGGAGATGGACGGCACCATCGTTATCGGCGAAGGCGAACGCGACGAAGCGCCCATGCTCTACATCGGCGAAAAAGTCGGCCTGGCCACGCACGCGCCCAAGGCTCTGTTCCCCAGCGTGGATATTGCCGTCGACCCACTCGAAGGCACCAACCTGTGCGCGACCGGCGCGGCGAATGCCATCGCCGTGCTCGCCGCCAGCGAAAAGGGCGGCCTATTGCACGCTCCCGACATCTATATGGAGAAGCTCGTCGTCGGCCCTTCCTGTAAGGGAGCTGTCGATCTCGATGCGCCGGTCGGGGACAACCTGAAATCCGTTGCGAAACGTCTGGATCGCGACGTGGAAGATCTCGTCGTGATGGTCCTCGACCGTCCCCGCCACGAAAAGATGATCGCTGAAATTCGCAAGGTTGGCGCACGCATTCGCCTGATTGGCGACGGTGACCTCTCCGCCGGCATTTCCGCGGCGGTCATCGGCACCGGCGTTCACATGGTGATGGGCACGGGCGGCGCGCCCGAAGGGGTTCTCACGGCGGCGGCGCTGCGCTGCCTGAATGGTCAGATTCTTGCCCGCCTGGTCCTCAACAAACCGCAGGACGCCGAGCGCTTGGAGCGTATGGGCCTGAGCGACATCAAGCGCATCTACGACACGGAAGATCTCGCACCGGGCAAAAAGATGATCTTTGCCTGCACGGGTGTCACTGACGGCAACCTGCTCAAGGGCGTGCGTTTCTTCGGTGAGGGCATTCGGACCTCTTCGATGATTATGACTCTTGATGAACGGCAGGTTCGCTTCGTTGATTCGGTCCGGCTGGAGAAACGCCCCGACCTTCGCGTGCGCTTCAGCTAAAACCCTGACTTTCTTCCCTCTTCCATGGTGCGCTGGCCTTTTTGCCAGCCTCTTTGCGCGCACTGGGTTTATCCCCTGTGCAACCGCCCGACATGAAGTTATAAGAAAATAAGTACAACCGAACAGCTACCCCAATTCTGTCCCGCCGGTCAGTAGTCTCTTTCCTTTTTGGACACTACTCTTACCCGACCAGTCCAACCAGTCGCCGGAACCGCACTGAGCACAATCCCGCAACCTGAGATCTCTGCGGGATTCTGCCCAGTAAGGTTTGCCTGAGGGAGAGACTGCGGTGAAACGCTCAAGACTTGTACCATTTCTGCTAAGCGCCCTTCTTTTCGCGGGTTGCGCACAGTTCGTACACGATACCGGTGGGGGCGGCGGGGGCTTCACGCTGACGGTTAGTCCCACCAACACAACTGTGCGCGGCACGGGCTCGCAGCAATTCACCGCCACCACCAGCGACGGCTCGAACCCTGCGCTCACCTGGTCCGTCAATGGAGTCGTGGGAGGGTCCGCGGCCACGGGCACCATCAGCGCCGCCGGCATGTACACTGCCCCGGAATTTCCGCCTACAAACAATTCCATCACCATCGCCGCCGCGGAAAGCTCCGATTCCAGCAAGTCCGGCAGCACCGCCCTCACGCTGCAAAATCCCGTACCGCAAATTACGACCGCTACCCCGACGTCGTTTGCGGTCGGCACCGTCAATTTGGCGATCAACGGCTTGCACTTTGCTCCAGGCGCAGTGGTTTACCTGGGGACCACCGCATTGACCACCACGCGTGTTTCGTCCACACAATTAACGGCAACCGGAACCGCCACTGCCGGTCAGGTGGGCACCGTAAACATCACGGTGATGAATCCGAATCCCGGCCCGATTCCCTCGAACATCATCACGGCCCTGATCACGCAGAGCGGCACGGTGGTGGACGTTGCGCCCGTAACCGCTTCGGTACGCTCCGGGATCACCCAACAATTCACGGCCACGGTGACCGGCAACACGAATACCGGCGTCACTTGGTCCGTCAACGGCGTTCCCGGCGGTAGCTTCGCTCTGGGTTTCATCACCACCAATGGTTTCTATACCGCGCCGCCCAACGTCCCGAATCCCAACGCGATCACCGTCACCGCCACCAGCGTCGCGGATACCACGGCTTCCGGGAATTCCGCAGTGACGCTGGAAAACCCCTTGGCGGTGCTTTCGCAGCTTGATCCCGTTTCCGTTTCGATCGGCACCGTCACACTCACCGTCATGGGGTCCTCGTTTCTCAGCGGAGCGGTCATCGATTTCAACGGGCAACCGCTCACTACTACGTTCGTCTCCTCGACGCAGTTGACCGCGACGCTCACAACGACGGCTAGTCAGGTGGGCAGCGTCCCCATTACAGTCGTCAATCCGAACCCCGGCTCGGGCCCCTCCAACAGCTTGAATCTTCTGGTGACGCAGCCAAATTCGAACATTTCGGTTACGGTCACTCCCCCGACTGCCTCCATGCAGGTGGCCGGCGGGTCACAAGCCTTCACTGCCACAGTCAATGGCACAACCGACCAGACGGTGACCTGGGAGGTGAACGGCGTCCAGGGCGGTGACTCTCAGGTCGGCTACATCAGCAACGCCGGCGTTTATGTGGCGCCGGACAACTTGCCCAGCGGCAATTCGGTCACGGTGATGGCGGTGCCGGAGGCCGATACCACGAAATCCGGAAACGCCACGGTCTCGTTGCGGAATCCCACGCCGGTGCTGACCACGGTTTCGCCGTCCACGATCGGGCCGGGCGCGTTTCAGATTTCGCTGAATGGCAGCGGCTTTGTGAACACGTCCACGGTCACCTTCGGCGGTCAGCAGCTTAAGGTTCTTTACGCCACACCCACGCTGATCTCGGCCATTGGCACCGGCGCCGTGCCCGGCACCGTGCCCGTCGTCGTGAGCAACCCCAACCCGGGCGCGGGAACTTCCTCTTCGGTCACCGTTACCGTCACGGCCAACGGCTCGCCTATTAACGCCGCTGCCGCCGTGCGTTTTCTCGAACAATCTTCCTTCGGGCCCAACACGGAATCGCTCAACCAAGCCCAGGAGCTCGGCTTCGATTTCTACTTGCAGAACGAATTCGCCGCGCCCTCGACGATCTATCGCAGTTTTAATCCGGCCATCAACCCTTCCGTCTACAACATGCAACCGGAATTTTTCCTGAACGCGGCCATGGGCGGCGACCAGCTCCGGCGCCGCGTCAATCTTGCTCTGAATGAATGGTGGGTGATCGCCGGTGACAAGATCAGCGACCCTGTCGGCTATACGAACTACCTCGCCACGCTCGACCAGGATGCCTTCACCAACTACTACAACCTGATGAAGGACATCACCCTCACTCCCGGCATGGGCCACTACCTGGACATGGTGGACAACGACAAGCCGGCGCCGGGGCAGCATGCCAACGAGAACTACGCCCGCGAAATCATGCAGCTTTTCTGCCTCGGCCTGAATCAGCTCAATCCCGACGGCACACCGGTCCTCGACAATTCCGGAAATCCCGTCCCAACGTACACACAGAATGACGTGATGGCCCTCGGCCTCGCTTTCACCGGTTGGACGTATCCGCCCAAGCCCGGCGCAACGTCGCAAACGCACAATCCCGAATACTACGGCGGCAACATGGTGTCCGTGGATTCCAATCATGATACGGAAGCGAAGAGTTTGTTGGGTCAGGCGATCCCCGCCGGACAGAACTCGGTCAACGATTTGAATTCAGCACTGACGATCATCTTCAATCACCCCAACGTCGGACCGTTCGTCGCGCAGAATCTGATCGTTCACCTCGTGACCAGCAATCCGAGCCCGGCGTATGTCCAGCGCGTTGCGCAAGCCTTCAACACCGGAACTTTCTTCTCCCCGGGCGGAGGTTCCTATGGCACCGGACAGCGAGGCGACATGCAGGCCACCATCGCCGCCATTCTTCTCGACCAGGAAGCACGCCGCGGCGACGATCCCAACACCGCCGTGGCCACCGACGGCAAACTCCGCGAACCCATCGTGATGGAAGCCGCTATGCTCCGCGCCTTCCACGCGCAGTCCGACGGCGGCGGCCTGACCTACGAAGGTGACAACATGGAGCAAAGCGTTTATTTCCCGGCTACCGTTTTCAATTTCTTCCCGCCGGTGAATCCCATCCCCGGCACCACGCTCAACGGTCCGGAATTCGCCATCTTTGACACCAACTCGAGCCTCGCGCGCGTGAACTTCATTGACGACATGGTCTACGGAGCCGTCGGTTCGAGCACCAAGTTCGACTTCACTCCGGTCACTAATGCAGGGACGCCCACACAGATGCTGAGTTGGCTCAACACGATGTTCCTGCACGGCACCATGCCAGACACCATGCAGCAAGACATTCTCACCGCGGTGAACACCGTGGGTGCGACCGACACGAAGGGGCAAGCCCAGGCTGCCATTTACCTGGTCACCTCCTCTTCGATGTACCAGGTTCAGTACTAAGGCGCAGGGGAGACGACGATGAACTATCACTCACGCAGAGACTTCATGCGACTGGCATGCTGCTCCGCGGCCGGGGCTTCGATGCTCGGCGGCCTCAGTAAATTCGGTCTCGTCAGCGCTCTTGCGCAGGGCGCCAGCGATTACAAGGCACTCGTTTGCATCTTTATGTTCGGGGGCAACGATTCCAACAACATGCTCGTGCCCATCGATTCGCGCTATACGGCATACCAGACGTCGCGTTCGACGCTGGCGATTCCGCAGACTCAACTGCTGCCGTTGCAGATCGGAAATCAGGCCACCTACGGTCTGCACCCCAACATGCCGGAGATGCAATCGCTCTTTAACAATCAGCAGACGCTGGCCGTACTCACCAACGTGGGCACGCTCGTCCAGCCCACGACGCAACAGCAGTATCAGCAGTCGCAGAATCTCCCGGAAAATCTCTACTCGCACTCCGACCAGCAGGACCAATGGCAAAGCGCGCAGTTGATGGGCACACCCAGCGCCGGATGGGCCGGCAAGGTCGCCGACAAGGTGCAGGCCGCGTACAACTCCGCCGCGCAGTTCCCGCCGGTGCTTTCGGTTTCCGGGAGCACGGTTTTCTCCACCGGTGACGTCACCCGCCCCTTCACCATGAACCCCGGACAAACTCCCGGCCTACAGGGATTCGACCAATCGGCCGCCTCGCAAGCCCGTTTCCTTGCGACGCAGCAGTTGCTCACATTCGACAACGGCCTCTCGCTGGTGCAATCGGCAAACAGCGTCACCAGCCAGGCCGTGCAATACAGCGTGGTCCTCGCCGACGCTCTCAAAAGCATTGCACCCCTGCAGACGGTCTTCCCCAACAGCTATCTTGGCCAGCAACTTCAGCAGGTCGCCCAGGTGATCGCCACGCGTTCCGCGTTGGGCATGGGCCGACAGATCTTCTTCTGCTCCTACGGCGGCTTCGACACACACAGCGACCAGTTGCCTCAGCAAATCGATCTGCTCAGCAAACTCAGCCAGGCCATGTCCGCGTTTTATCAGGCCACGCAGGAGCTGGGCGTCACCAACCAGGTCACCACGTTCACACTTTCGGAATTCGGCCGCACCTTGCAACCCGGCACCAACGGCGGTACGGACCACGCCTGGGGCAGCCATCAACTCATCATGGGCGGCGCCGTCAAAGGCAACAATGTCTACGGCACCTTCCCTACGCTGACCCTCGGTGGCCCCGACGATGCCGGGAACAACGGCCGCTGGATTCCCACAACGGCTCTCGATCAATACGCGGCCACGTTGGCCACCTGGTTCGGGGTTCAAGCCAGCGACTTGCCCACGGTCTTCCCAAATCTGGCCAATTTCCAGGCGAGCAATCTCGGCTTCATGGGCTGATTTTCTTCCGGAGCGCACCTAAAACAAAAAGAGCGTCCTGGTTTCACCAGGACGCTCTTTTTTGCCGGAGTGCGGAGGCTTGTTTTAGCTTTACAACTACTGATTCTTGGGAATTGCCAGAAATACGCTGTTATCGACCGCGACCGTCGGCGTAAAAACGGTCGCGCTTTTTTCGTCCACAAGTGCGACTTGCTTCGCCATCCCGCTGATCGCCGGCCCCGCGGGTTTGCTTCCGTTGGCTGGAGCATCGCCCGGCATCATCGAAATGCGGGTTGTCTTCGGCGTGCAATTCGCGGCGCCAATGCATGTATCTCGTACAAATACCTGGCGCAGCCCGCTGTTTGGCGTGGCTTGGCCACCGGCACCTGCCGGCGTTTTTCCCACAGCGCTCGCCGTAATGGCCACGAACGCCACGAATCTTCCCGAGGTGCTGATCGAAGGCAAAATGCTTTCCGTCCCGTTCAACGCCCCGCTCGGATCCGTCGAAATCAAAGTTGTCGAGGGCTTGCATGAATTTTCCGCGCCGATGCACGTATCACGCAGATAGATTTGTCGGCCTACTGGAGCGCCTTCCACCAGATTGGTGGCCGCGGAGCTGAAGGCCACATATCTTCCGTCGGGCGTAATCACGGCGCTGTGGCTGTCGGCGTTCCCTGTTGTCCCCTCCGAAGCAGCAGAAACCACGCGCACATTTGCGCTGCAGCCGCTTGATACACCCTGGCAAGTGTCCTTCAGCAGGATCTGGCTGATCTGATTCTGCTGGGAAACGTATACCACGTAGCGTCCTTCCTGGCTGATCGCCGGTGTTTCCTCCGCGATCACGGCGGCTGTGTTGGCTGCCTCTCCGCCAATCGTGAAATTTAGTGATGCGCTTTGGCCCCCACCGGCAAGCTTGGTACACGTCGAATCCGTGCACTGCCCCCCTCCGGGGATGTTCGGCGGATTGATCACGGAAATCACGCCGGTGTCCGGATTCGCCAGATACGCTCCAGGAATCACTGCCTTGATGGACGTGCTGGAAGAGCTGCTGATGGTCAGGGCCGCCGGCTGTTGCTGGGCGGTCAGCTTGTCCTGGAATGTGACAATCGTTCCGCCGTTATTCGAAGCCGGCACGAAGTTGGTCCCCGTGACAGTAATCGTCACCGAGGCATTGGAGCAGCTGGTTCCGCAAGCCGATGCGGAATTCGGCGTCACATCAGCCAGCGTCGGCGCGGGGTTCGGCGTTCCGTAGATGTAGAAATACAAGCTGTTGGAAAGGCCATTATTCCCGGTGCCGGATTGTGGCGTATAGGTGTTCACGATCGCCCTGCCCGGTGCGGTTACGTAACTTGCGGGAATGTTGGCCGTCAGCGTTCCGGTGTCCACCATTGTCGTTGCCAGAGTTTTGCCGTTCCACCGAATGACCGTTGTGGATTGGAACGGATAGCCGAAAGGGGCTTGCGCGTTAACCGTCAGCAGAAACCCCTGATCCCCGGCCGTGGTGCCGGACGGAGCGAGCGTGGCAATCGGTGGTCCGGTGTTGTACTGGATGGAGTTATTGTAGTCATTGCATCCAGCCAACCATGCCGTCGCCAGAATGGCCACCGCCACTGCTGTCCGAAAACCCCTCATAAAACTCCTTCTCTTGAATCTCGCAAATGCGTCCATTCCTCTCCCTTGCGGAGAGAAATTTCCATGCTCGGCTGTGTGGTTTGAGATGCGAAAACGCGTGGCCGCGTTGACCGGCCCCAAATGACCCTGAGACCCGGCTACTCCACTCCGGTCCGCAAACCCAGCCTTTTATTATGTCCTAGCCCGAGTCACAGACAAAGCGCCGAATCTATCCGTCATTTGGAGCCCGGCGCCGCTCCTGCTGCTTGTGCCGCCAGCGCCTGCCGTACCAACTGCTGAATCTTCTGCTGGCACTCACTGCTGGAAAACTGCCCCTTTTCCGCAGCATGGTAATCCGCAATGGCTTGCTCTTTCCTGCCGAGTTTTCCATAGAGGTCTCCGCGTGCCAAAAGGAAAATTGGATTTTGCGGATACTTTTCCACCAGCGGCGTGATGACTTGCAGCGCGTCTTCGTATTTCTGGTCATAATTGTGCAGATTGATCGCCAGATAAAAGCGCGCCTCCGCGGAAGTCAGTTGTCCGTGTTCCATGGCCTGGCGCAACTGGCGAATTCCCTCCTCTCTCGAGCCGCCGGGAATGCCCATGAAAAAGCGCAGCACGCGAGCAATCGTGGAAAGCGTATCCACATAATAGTTGTAAAGGCCCAGGCCGAAGTCGGCGTCGTAGAGCGCGGGATCGAGCGCCAGCGCCCGCAGCAGATGTTCCCGGCCACGCACGCCCTCGCGCGCCGTCGCGCGGTTTTCTCCGCGCAGGCTGTACATGCGCGAAGCCTGCGCTTCCGCCATGCCGGCGTAGAAATGCATCTCCGCGGTTTCGTGCTGCGCCAGGCTGGCAAGGGCAAGCGATTCGGCTTTTGCCGCTAGTTCGAGATAAGTCTGATCTGACGGCTGCTTGTTCTTGTGCCGCGGCATCGTCATGCCGTATTTGTATTCCGCCGCCATGCACCAGATCTCCCACCAGCGCGCCTCGGCTTCGAGCAAGTATCCCAACGGATGCGATGGCTGGTCGTACTGCAGAACTTGCGCCTCGGGAATCGCCAGATCGCTTCGGCCCGAATAAATATGATCAAGGATTGTCTGTGTGTTGGGCGGTAAGGAAAGACTTCCGCCGGCGGCCGCACTGCCTGCCAAGGTGCAGACGCACACACAGAGCAACGTAATTTTGAAGATGCTTCTCATCCGTATTGGTAAGCAGGCGGCCCGGGCTTTTCCCGCTACGAGTTTATGCTGCCCTCGCTGTCCGGCAAAATGATTTGCCGTTCACACAGGCGTTCCGCATCCAACAATTTTCCTCGACTTCTCGCAATAGGAGGATTCCCGCCCTTTTGTTATCCTCGCAGCGCATGCCCCATTCTCCAGTAGAGCAGCCTCTCGGCCAGCCACAGCCCGCCCTCGAGCGGGGCCTCGGTCTGAAAGAAGCCGTGGCCCTGAACATGATCGAAATCGTGGGCATCGGCCCATTCGTTGTCAGTTCGCTGGTGATCAAAGCCATGGGCGGACCGCAGGCTCTAATCGCCTGGCTTGCTGGTGCGCTGCTCGCCACGCTGGATGGCTTTGTCTGGTCCGAACTCGGCGCTGCCATGCCCAAAGCAGGTGGCACCTACGTTTTCCTGCGTGAAGCGTACGGCCCGGGCCGCTGGGGCCGCCTAATGTCGTTCTTATTTGTATGGCAGGTCTTCGTGGCCGCTCCGCTTTCCGTTGCTTCCGCCTCGATTGGTTTTGCCCGTTACCTCGGTTATCTTCATCCACTCGCAAAGTGGGAGGCAAAAGCAGTCTCCGGCGGCCTGGTCATTTTGTTGGTTGTGCTGCTCTACCGGCGCATCGAGACCATCGGCAAAATTTCCATTCTTCTATGGACTGGCGTTGTGGGCACTCTGCTCTGGCTGATCTGGGGCGGGATTCACCACTTCGATCCCAAGCTTGCGTTCGACTTCCCCCCCGGCGCGTTTCATCTCAATGAGCTCTGGTTCGCCGGCCTTGGCGCCGCTATGATCAACACCGTTTACACCTACTGGGGCTACTACAATGTCTGCAATTTGGGCGGAGAAATTCGCGAGCCGGAAAAGAATATTCCGCGCGGTATTTTTCTTTCGATTTTGGGGATTACCGTCCTCTATCTCGCCTTGCAAACCAGCCTTCTCGGCGTAGTTCCCTGGCGCGAAGCGCAGAACACCCCTTTCATCGCCAGCCTGTTTGTCGAGCGGCTTTATGGCGCGAACGCGGCGCACCTCGTCACCTGGATGGTGTTGTGGATCGCACTCGCTTCGGTTTTCTCGCTTCTTCTTGGCTATTCGCGTGTGCCTTACTCCGCGGCGCTCGACGGCAACTTCTTCCCTATTTTCGCCAAGGTCCACCCAACGAAACATTTTCCCCACGTTTCGCTGCTCATTCTCGGAGCGCTGGCGTTTCTTTTTAGCATTATTCTAAAGCTCGAGACCGCCATCGCAGGCATTCTGGCCATGCGCCTGATCGTGCAGTTCATCGGCCAGGCCGTGGGGGTGATTTTGCTGCGCCGGCGCTTGGGCTCAGAGAAGCTGCCGTTTAAAATGTGGCTCTATCCGGTGCCGGCAGTGCTCACGATGATTGGTTGGGCCTGGCTTTTCTGGCAGACGGGACCGGCGCGCAAGTGGGGCTTGCTGGAAATCGCCTTTGGCGCCCTGGCGTTTCTGATTCGCGCCCGCGATTTGAGACAATGGCCGTTCAGCCCGGCCATCGAAGAGCAAGCAGCGACGTAGCGCCGGAGGCGCGGTACAAGTTAGCCCACCGCGTTAGCGGTGGGAGAGTAGATGCAACAGTGATGAGCCCCGGAGGAGCGGCAGAACCACTTTCTTGCACGTTCTTGTGTCGCACCTACGGCGCTTGCCGCGCATCACATAGAATCCCAGGACTCGCGTCCTGGGCTAGCGTATTCCGCCCCTCCGGGGCTGACCGGAGCCGGGCAACCACGCTGACCCTGGAGGCCTTTTGAATCGCATCCGCCTAGCCACAACACTTCTCTTCGCGGCGCTCCTTCCTCTCTCCGCTCGCGCGCAATTTCCTCCCGCCCCAGGCACCGGCCCGGGCCTTCCCGAAACGATCGAGGCCATTGACGCCGCTCGCGTCACAACGCGCATCCTTTACATCACCGCGCATCCTGATGACGAGTCCGCCGCTACTCTCACCTATCTCGCGCGTGGCCTGCATGCCGATGTTGCGCTGCTCTCCATCACGCGCGGCGAGGGCGGACAAAATGCGCTTGGCCCAGAGCAAGCGCCGCAACTTGGGCTGATTCGCACGCAGGAACTTCTGGCCGCCACGCGCGGCTATGGCGTGAAGCTCTATTTCACGCGCGCCAAGGATTTTGGCTTTTCCAAAACGCCCGAAGAAACGGAAAAAATCTGGGGCCAACCCGTGATGGAAGACATGGTCCGCGTCATTCGCGAATTCCGTCCCAACATCGTCATCAACAACTGGGGCGGCGTGCACGGCGGCCACGGCCATCATCAGGTTTCCGGCATCTGGACACCCGAGGCCGTGAAACACGCCGCCGATCCAAAGTATCTTGTTGATTCCAATTTTCCGGTTTGGGACAACGAAGGTCAGGGCGTGCGAGTCCTCGATATGGTGCGCGGTTCGTCCGACAATCCCAACGCCTACATGCTGCCTCTCGATGACGTCTCTCCGCTCTACGGCAAGACCTGGCGCGAAATCGGCCTCGACGCCTTCGTCAACCACCGCACGCAAGGCATTGCCGGCTTCCTCAGCTCTCCGTTCCTTCGCCGCCCCATCGGCCTTGTCCCCGAAGACGGCAGCAAACTCGATCCCGCTGGCTTGGCCAGCACCATCACTAATTCCTCATATGTTAAGGAGCTTTGTGACTGCGCGCAGGTTCAGGCGGAGATTGATTCAAATCTGAGCAGTGCGCATGCGGCCGTGCTAAAGCTGGACTGGCTATCTGCAGTCCATTCGATTGCTTCAGCGGAAGTACTCCTCCAAGCCGCCTACTCCGTGCAGGTCTCCAATCCTGTTCCACCGAAATTGCTGGCCAAATTGGTTTTCCTGCATCAGGAAAAATATCGGGTAGACCGGGCCCTCGAGTTGGCCGCGGGTGTCCAATCTTCCGCCGAAGCTGATCGACCAGAGGTCGCCGCCTCCGAGGAATTTACCGTTACGATTCGTTCGCGTTGCCGCTCCGGAATCAGCTGCAGCTTCGGATCACCTAGGTTTCTCCATACATGGTCCCTCGCCTCGGCGCATTTAGCGGACGGTCAGAGCGAAGACGCACGGACGAGCGCAGAACTCTCCTGGGTACTTGCTTTCGGGACTACGGACAAGCCCAAATCGGCAGCTGATCATTCAAAACACTATCCCTGGTACACACCTCCGCTCGTACCGGAAGTCATGCCCGAACCTATTCCTCTTCTACAGGTCATGCGGGACTTCGAGATTGACGGTTCAGTCCTCTCGGAGTGGACCTCCGTCACGCATACGACCGCCACCTCTACATCTGTAACTCGCGTGCCAATTCGATTGGTTCCTGCCTACACGCTCAAGATAGACCCAGAACAGTCTGTTGCTCTTCAAAACCTTCAGGACAAGCCGTTTGAGGTGTATCTTCGCGTTCACTCGTACTCCACAAAGCCTGCCAAAGTCAGTGTCGGGCTCGACACGCCGGATGGTTTCACGGCAAGCGCGCCCGTCGAAGTCGCTTTTGATGGGATTGGCGACCAGTACGCGAAGCTAACTGTTATTCCGCCCACGAGTCTTGCCGCCGGCAACTACGCCATCACGGCTTACGCCAAGCGCGGCGACGAGAAATTCTCCACTTCTCTTGAGCCGCTCTCGACCATGCCCACCATTCTCTGGAGCGAGCCAGCGCAGACCGTCGTGCATGCCTTCGACATCAATGTGCCCGCGAATCTGCGCGTCGGCTACATCTCCGCCGAAGGGGAAATGATCCCGGAAGCCTTGAAGCGCCTCGGCATCAATGTCGAGATGCTCGACGCCAACGCGCTCAACTTCGGCGACCTCTCCAAATATTCCGCGATTGTTGTTGGCGTGCGTGCCTACGAACTCCGCCCCGAACTCGCCAGCGCCAACAAGCGCCTGCTCGAATACGCCTCGAACGGCGGAACGCTCATCGTGCAATACAATCGCGACTTCATCTGGAACAAGTTCCCTCCGGCTCCCTACCCCGCGACCATCGGGAATCCCACACCGCGCACCACCGACGAAAATGCCGAAGTGAAATTCCTCAAGCCCGAGGACCGCCTGCTCAACTGGCCCAACAAAATCACTTCCGCTGATTTCCAGAACTGGGTGCAGGAGCGAGGCCTCTATTACTGGAGCGAATTCGACGCCAAGTACACGCCGCTGCTGGCCATGCACGATCCCGGCGAAAAGGACCTCAACGGCAGCCTGGTCTACACGCCCTACGGCAAAGGCGTTTACATCTACACGGGCCTGGCCTTCTTCCGGCAGTTACCTGAAGGCGTCCCCGGCGCTTATCGCCTCTTCGTGAATCTCCTCAGCGCCTCGCAACCGGTTCACTAAGGAAGTTCCAGGACTTGTCATCCTGAGGGACACACAGTTTGCGTCCCCAAGGATCTCAAGGTTAGAAACCAGCGCAGCTTTATCCGTTGAGATCGTTCGGCTTGCCAAACCACAAGCCTCACGATGACACGGTTGTTTTGCGCGAGCGTAAACCAACTAGGCACACACGCCGACACGCTTCTCTCCGCTGCGTTATGCTCTCTCTGTCCAGCACAACGCCGTTTGCGCGCTTCCCTCATCCAATACTTCGAAGCGCGTCTAAATTTTGGGGAGTGAATTGAAAATGAAAGCTTCGATCCAGCCGTCTCGCAAGTCTTTCTACTTGTACCGCATCTTGTTCCTGGGCCTATCGATCCTCCTTTGCTTGTCCTTGGCCTCCACCGCCTCGGCGCAAAAGAAAAAGAAAAAGGACGACACATCCTCCACGCCCGCCCCCGTCAACCAGACTCCCGAGGAGCAAAAACTCGACAACTCTATCGGAGAAATGCTCGGCGCGTGGCAATTGGGCGACATTGAAAAACTCCACGCGCATTACGCCGACGACGTGGACGTGGTCAACGGCATGTGGGCCCCGCCGGTGGTCGGCTGGCCGAACTACCTGATCAGCTACCAATCGCAGCGCGCCCGCTCGCAGCAGGTGCGCCTCGACCGCAGCAACACCCTGATCCGCCTCGCTCCCGGCGGCCAAACAGCCTGGGCTTGCTATCAATGGGAATTTTCAGCGGTGGTGGATGGAACTCCGACTTCCGCTTTCGGACAAACCACGCTTATCTTTGAGAAGCGCAACGACACCTGGTTGATCGTGCACAACCACACTTCCCTGATCCAGGCTTCGCAGGCAACAGCACCAGCACCGCAGACACAGCCACCGGCGGCTACACCGGCCAAACCTTGAGCCGCCAGCGGATCCTCTTGGAAAACCCACGCGGCTAGAAATTCTTCAGCCCGTGGTACACGAACATCCCGGCGATGACCAGCAGCAGCACACCCGAAGTAATGCCGCTCATCATCAGCGGCTTCCCCAGCGACTCGATCTTTTTGATCAGGTCACGCTGCTCTTGCGCCATATGTTCTTGTGCGGAATCAATGAAGATCTGGTCGTCTTCATGGCTGGAGAGCACGCTGCGCCACGCAATCAGAATCAAAAAGATGGCGGTGACGACTCCCCAGACGATCAGCAGATACAGCAGCGGCCCCGAAAACGCCGATTGCATGGCTTCTGGCATGGCAACCTCCGTTGAACTGATCCCGGTGCCTGCCTCGACCGCAGGCATGCTTTTCAGGCGGAGTATAGCACTCCGCTCTTAAAAAACCAGTACCAGGGCTGACAAACAACTGTTTGAATCACCCGCCCTCAGCGACGGACCAATAGGCCCCTATCGTCCAGATTCCAAAGCAATAAAGAAGATCCTCAAGCTGCGCGGGGGCTTCCTCCGGGTGAGGAGGCTACAGGGCCGCCAATACCCTTAGCGTTACCCCTTATCTGTTTTCGCAAACATGTACTTCCGTACAGTATTGGCCCTTTCGAGGGACATGCTAGAAAGAAGGAAAGGGGTGTGCAATGAAGAGACTACTTCTCCTGCTCTGCTGCGCGGCGCTATTCAACGTCGTTGGCCCGGTCCAGAGTGCTTCGGCCAGCTGGTGGCCGTGGCATCACCACAACAAGAGTTCCGCCAGCAGCAGTTCGCATGCCGCGCCTGCCTCTAAATCCAAGTCCAAGCCACCCAAGGCACCAAAGGCAAAGAAGGAAAAGCATCACCACGAAAAAGCCGCGCGCAACGACAACACCGGCGGTGTCGTCACCACTCCCGGCCCGCGCTCCGTCGGCTGGTGGCGCAAGCAGCCCGGCCCTGCCGGCGCCGGCGCCTACTAACCAGCGCTGATTCTGAGCCTCTCGCTGCGGTCTGCGCTTCGTTGACAAACGCACGCCCCCACCCCAAAATAAGATTTGCTTGTTTTCCTTGTGCCCGGATGGCGGAACTGGCAGACGCGCTAGCTTCAGGAGCTAGTGGCCTCACGGTCGTGGAGGTTCGAGTCCTCTTCCGGGCACCATCTCTGATTCCCTCTCACTTACGCTTTGCAGCAACCCGCTGAATTCCGCGCGCCCTTCGCGTATCCTTTTGCTCTATGACCATGTCCTCGCATCGTTGCCGCCTATGGTCCGTGGTTCTGTTTACTACCTTCCTGCTCGTCTGCGCCGTATCCCTTCACTCGGATGAGTGGAAAGCGCGCCATGCCCTGGTGGCCCCGAACGGCACCATGACGCTCACGATTCCACCGTCGCCTTCGGAAGTGTTCTTCTCAGGCCCCGCTGACCCCTCCGACCCAACCTGGCTTGCGGGGCTGCAAGCCTGGCGCAACGAACGCCGCACGCAACTCCGCATGGATCTTGCCGACTACACCAATTCCGACCTTGCCTGGACCCAGCGCACCTTCTCTCAGGTTCAGCTTCTCGTCTGGGACCGTTCCATTTACGACCCGGAAACGCGCCAGTACACGCCCGAAAAGTTTATCGCCGAAACGGAAAGCCGTCTCGGCGCCATTGATGCCGTCCTGCTCTGGCACGTTTATCCCAACATCGGCGTGGACGACCGCAACCAGTTTGATCTTCTGCGCGACCTTCCCGGCGGATTGCCCGCGCTGAAAAAACTTGTCGACGATTTTCATCGCCACGACGTCAAGGTACTTTTCCCGATTCTCGCGTGGGATTCCGGGACGCACGAAGAAGGCGCGCCGCCATCAACCGCACTCACAAAGCTTCTGAAAGAGATCGGTGCGGACGGCATTAACTTTGACACGCTCGAAACCGTTCCTCCGGATTTTCGCGCGGCCTCCATCGCGGCCGGGCATCGCCTTGCCTTTGAACCGCAATTTGAGATCCGCGACGAATCGCTCGCTTGGAGCACGCTTGGCTGGAACGACTGGGTGACGTGGGAAGACGTCCCCTATCCCTTCACGCCCATGGTCAGCAGGACCCGCTGGCTGGAACCGCGCCACATGATCAATGTCACCGACCGCTTCACGCGCGACAAGACTGACAGCCTGCAACACGCTTTCTTTAACGGCTCCGGCTACGCGATTCTGGAAAATCTCTGGGGCTTCTGGTACCCCATGTCGCCACACGATGCCGAGGCCGTTCTGCGCTTCACACGCATTGAACGCGCTTTCGCCGCAAACCTGGTCAGCCAGGATTGGCAGCCGCACACGCCTATGCTGCAATCGGGAGTTTTCGCCAGCAAGTTTCCCCTGCCGCAGCGCACGCTCTGGACCATCGTGAATCGCAATGAATATGACGTGGACGGCCAGCAGCTTCGCGTGCCGTATCAAGCAGGCATTCGCTACTACGATCTCTGGCATGGGGCCGAACTTCAGCCGCGCATCAATGGCCAGGAAGCGACTCTCAGCTTCTCTCTCGAAGGTCTTGGCTACGGCGCCATTCTAGCCACGGGGGAAGCTCCGGCCTCGGACCCGCTCCGCGAGCTTCTTCCCTTCATGGCCGAGCGCTCGCGCAAGCCGCTGCGCGACTATCCGCGCACGTGGGCCGCTGTGCCACAAACCATCGTTGACATTCCTCCAACGAAGCCCGCGGCCTCTGCTCCGGCCGGCATGATCAAGATTCCCGAAGGGGATTTTGACTTTTCTGTTCGCGGCATCGAAATCGAGGGCGGCAACGACCCGGGCGTGGACGTGCAATACCCCTGGGAAGATTCGCCGCGACGCTCACATCTTCACCGCCTGCACATGCATGCCTACTACATCGATCGCATGCCGGTCAGCAACGCGCAGTTCAAGCAATTCCTCGATGCAACGCGTTACCATCCCGCCGATGACCATAATTTTCTCCGCGATTGGTCCAACGGCGCATTTCCTGCTGGCTGGGAGAACAAACCGGTTACTTGGGTGTCCCTCGAAGACGCGCGCGCCTACGCGGCATGGGCTGGCAAACGCCTGCCGCACGAATGGGAATGGCAGTACGCGGCGCAATCCGTCGACGGACGCGTCTACCCCTGGGGCAACGAATGGAAGGCCGCCAACGTTTCCGCCGCAGATCGCGGACACAGGCGCGGAGTGCTCTCCGATGTCGAGGCGCACCCGCAAGGAGCCAGTCCGTTCGGCGTTCTCGACATGATCGGCAACATCTCTCAATGGACCGACGAATTTCGCGACGCGCATACGCGCGCCGCCATTATCCGCGGTGCCGCCGCGTATCAACCCTTAGGTTCCGTCTGGTATTTTCCGCAGACCTACCGCCTGGACGAACACGAAAAGCTTTTGCTCATGGCACCCAGCCGCGACCGTGCGGGGACGATCGGCTTCCGCTGCGTCGTTGATGCGGAATAGTGACTGGTGGCTAGTGATTGGTGACTGGTGGAGGAACATCCTCGGATCAACCTTGCGCTTGCTTGCACCCGCTCTGCCCATTAGTCACTACTCGGACGCCAACACGGCGTAGCGTGCGATAAACAATACGGTCAAAATCCACAGCAGCACGCTTACGTCTTTCCACTTCCCAGCCGCCACTTTTGCCGCCGTGTAAGTAATCACTCCCAGGCTCAATCCCGTCGCAATGCTGAACGTCAACGGCGTCGCTACCACGGTGACAAAGGCCGGAAACGCTTCACTAAATTCTCTCCATTCCACGAGGGCGATCGATTCCGTCATCAGCGCGCCCACTAAAATCAGCGCAGGCGCCGTGGCAAATGCGGGAATAGCCGCTGCCACAGGCGAAAAGAACATCGCCGCCAGGAACAATGCTGCCACCAGCACGTTGCTCAGGCCCGTGCGCGCTCCCGCCGCCACTCCCGAGGCGCTTTCGATGTAACTTGTCACCGTGGAAGTTCCGGTTACCGCGCCAAAAATTGTCCCGATACCGTCGGCCAGCAGCATTTTCCCAACGCGCTGGATCTTTCCGTCCTTGACGAAGCCGCCCTGCTCGCAGACACCTACCATGGTGCCCACGTTGTCGAACAAATCCACAAACAGGAAGATAAAAATGATTTCCAGCAATCCAAGATGAACGGCGCCGCGGACATCCATCTTCAAAAACGTGGACGCCGGGTGCGGCCACGCCACCCAGCGTTCGGGCAGATGCGTCAACCCGCGAAAAATGCCAAATATGGCCGTGCCGAGTATGCCCAGCAGAATCGCGCCGTTCACGCGCCGCACCATCAGCGCCAGCGTCAGGAGAATTCCCACGCACGCGGCCTGCACCGCCGGATCCGCAAAATTTCCCAGACTGACGAACGTCGCCGGATTCGCGACCACCAGTTTCGCGCTGCGCAATCCCACGAAGGCGATGAACATCCCGATTCCCCCGGCTGTGGCGTGTTTCAGCCCGAGCGGGATGCCGTTCACGATCTGCTCGCGAACCCGCGTCACCGTCAGCAGCACGAACAGCACGCCGGAGAAAAACACGGCGCCCAATGCCGTTTGCCACGGCACATGCATGCCGAGGCAAACCGTGTACGTAAAGTACGCATTCAACGACATGCCCGGCGCCAGCGCGATCGGATAATTCGCGTATATTCCCATCACCAGCGTGGCCACCGCGGACGCGATGCAGGTGGCGAACACCACGCCTTCTACCGGCATGCCGGCCTGCGACAGAATTTGCGGGTTCACCACGATGATGTACGCCATGGTGATGAACGTCGTCAGCCCGCCCAGCATTTCGCGTTCGACGCTGGTTCCGTTCTCCTTCAGCTTGAATAATCGATCGAGCACGCAATCCCCTCTTGGCTGGAATGAGCCGTCACTCTAGAGTGCCTCCGCTTGACTGTCAATTGCTCTTCTCTATATCCGCGTGCGGTTTTTCTTCTGCAAGCGGTTGCTTTGCGCTAACATCCTCGCCTGCAATTCTTTCTCAAATCTATTTTTTCCAATCGAGGACTATATGCGCTCCCCATCCCGGACTCAAAATCGGAGAGAGTTCCTACGCGCTTCCGCGGCAACCCTGGCGGCGGGAGCCTTGCCCGCAATCCCGGCGCCAGTCTTGGCAACGCCGGAGGCTGCCGTCAACAGAATTTCGGGGGCGCCCTCCAAGCCGCAGCGCATCATTCTCGATACCGATCCTGGCGTGGACGATGCCATCGCGTTTTTTCTCGCGCTGCGCTCGCCCGAACTAAAAGTCGAAGCGATCACGCCGGTTTCCGGCAACGTGCCGCTGGCCTTCACACTTCCCAACGCGCTGCGGCTCATTGAAATTGCCGGCCATCCTGACATTCCAGTGGCGGCCGGCGCCGCCGTGCCGCTGGTACGCAAGTTGGTCACCGCCGCGTATGTTCACGGAAATAACGGTCTGGGAGGCGTGGAGTTTCCCGAACCGAAGATCAAGCCGGTTGCGGAAACTGCCACCGACATCATTCGCCGTATCGTGCGCGCCAATCCCGGCGAAATCACCATCGTTGCGATTGGACCTCTGACCAATATTGCCACGGTCCTCAAGGCGGACCCCGGCATCGCGCCGATGATCAAATCCTTCGTGCTGATGGGCGGCGCCCTCAGCGGAGGAAACATCACTCCCGCCGCGGAGTTCAATTTCTATGTGGACCCGGAAGCCGCGCGCATCGTTTTCGACTCCGGTGTGCCGATCACGATGGTCGGTCTCGACGTCACCAACAAGGTTCTGCTGCACGAATCGCAGGTGCGCATTCTGGAGGCCGCGCAAAATCCTGTTGCCCAGGCTGCCGGGAAAATCTTGCGCGCCACGATGAGCCGCATCAAACCCACGAAGGACGAAACCGTTATGGCCATGCACGATCCGCTGACCATCGGGAGCCTGATCGATCCTTCCATCGTGACGCTAAAGGACCACTATGTGCAGATTGAAACCACCGGCGAAATGACGGCGGGCATGTCTGTTGGCTATTACCGCGGGCCGGTGCGGCGCTCTCCTCCGATGGCCACCGGCATGGACGACGGACCGATCCTGATGGACGAATACAAACCCAATTGCAAAGTGGCCGTTGGCGTCGATCCGGATAAATTCTTCAACCTCTTGCTGCCGCGTCTGACGGCCAATGCCTGAGGAGCGTGCCATGAGCCGCTATCTGCTCTCCGGAAGCCTTCTTCTTGCCGCGATCCTGGCCGCGATTGCCGCATCCACACGGCCTTCTGATAATTCGTGGCGGCTCACTGCGGATTCGGAGGCGCTGGTGCCCAATGCCACCCTCCGCGCACAAATCTTCCGCGCGCTGGATGCCGCGGAAAACGCCGGAACGGATCCTTCCATTTCGCATTTCAAGGTCCGCGCCGCCACCGTCGTCACTGTCAACGGTGAAGATCACGTCGTCCTCGGGGGCAATACGGAATATGAAGTTCCCGAAGCCATTCACGGCGAATCGTCGCTGCTGAATCATGTCACCACGCTGTATGGAGCGGATGCCACGCGCAAGGCGGTGCGCTTCGTGGCGTTTTTCTCGCAACGCTGCGGGCTCAGCGGGAGTTGCGGCGATTGCCGCGATTATCAGCACGCCGTCACTGACTACGAGCATCTTCTGATCGTTTGCGGGCAGTCCTCCGATCACACCGTTCGCGTTACACGTTTCGCGGATCAGCTCGTGGACGAAGACAAATTTCCCATGGCTGCGGCGGACACGCTTCCTCTTTCCTCCGCCGAACTCGCGCAACTCACGCAATCCGCCAGCGAAGCGCGGCTCGGCGGCGTCACCCTATTCACCACAGCGCGCCACACGAGCGCGGCAGGCATCTCTTATTCCGGAAAGATCTATCGCGCGGCCGGCGGGGACGACGCCGCGTTTCACTACCGCTATCCCATCGGCGGACTTTTGCAGCAAGCTGCTACCGAGCGCGACTATTTCCTGCGTGCCATCGTTGTTGTGGGTGAAAAGGGCCAGTGGCCCGTGCTCAACTATCGAGACCGCCAGTACGGTTTTGAATCCAGCAGCTTCAATCACGAAGCCGGCAAGCCGCCGATCGCACTGATCATCACCGACGGCTTGGGCCACTACCGCGCCACTACGTTTGAAGCCGCCCTACCGCACGCCTTCAGCACCGCCAACTTCATGCCCGAAGCGGTGAAGGCCTTCCTGGCTTCGCATGCGCAGACGGGACCGTCTCCAGTCACCAATCATTAATCACCAGTCACTACTTCCGGAACATTCCCCAGCCGATGCGCACCTGAATGGTGTTGATGCCTGGATTTGGGGTGGTCATTCCGGCATTGGAGATGTGCATGAAGCGCACTTCGGCGCTCCAATTCGATTTTTCGCCCAGGATGTGCATCCCCAATGCGCCGCTGGTTGTGAAGTTGATTTGCGACGTATTTTCGGGCACCTCTTTGTTCGTGAAGAGCGTGCCGCCCTCGATTTCAAAAAACGGCTTCACCTTCTTCGGCTCGGACAAAATCCATTTGAACGCAAAGGGATTCACGCCCCCGCCGTACGGCGTATTTGTTTTCTGAATGATGACCCAGGCCGGCACGATGTCGAACGCATACTCCAGCTGGCCTTTCAGGAATCCCGGCCCATGCGGCGCAGTCAAAATCAATCCGTAGCGCAAACCCAAATTACACACGCCTGTATCCGACGTGCTTCCATTGATGCCGTGCCCGCCGCCCGTCCAAATCTGCAATTCCCGGCTCGAATTCTCCGGCGACCCCTGCGCCCGCGCCTCCTTTGCACAAGCCAGCATTGCCAGCAATCCAATCGCGCTCACCGCAAGAACTTTTTGTCTCACCGTTCTCTCCGTTCAACTCGAAGCCAGCACAATATCTGAAATCCATTGCCTGTGACAATCCACTCTTACTTGTGCAAGGAGGAACACCAGTCACCAATTACTCGTTACCAGTCACTTTCCAAATTGTGTTTGCTTAAAAAGAAGAAAGGGAGGCGAGCCAGGTCTTCTCGCCTCCCTGTTATTCCCCTTTCGGGGAATCCGATTAGCCTGACGGAGGGCGGCTAATCGGTCGTGTGTTGGCCTGTTTATGAAATTCGCGGGAGCTGAAAAAAGTTACAACGAATTTCAAAAAAGTGAATAAAATCGGGAGGTACTCCCTCGCTCCCCGGAAAGGGGTCCCTGCATGCCTCGCCCGCCTCACCTGAGTCCAGATAACATCCTGCGTTTTCTGCAACTTAGAAACAGCGCCGTAAACCTAGACGACCTTTCGCGCTCGCTCCACGTGAGAAGGTCCGCGCGACGGGCGCTGCTGCAGATGATTGCCAAATTGAAAAAACGCGGCCTGATCGAGGAGCTGCCCCACAACCGCTTTGTCTTCCGCAAGACGCCCCGCCCGGAACCAAAACCCGAAAAGCCGCGGCCCGCTCCCGCGCCTCCGGTGGAAAAGTTTCCCCAGCAAAAGGCCGCTTCGCGCGAGGAAATTCGCGGCCGGCTGGTGCTCCACCAGGATGGCTATGGATTCGTGGTTCCCGACGTGGCCATTCCAAATCTCGACGGAGATCTTTTCATTCCGCGCGACTACGTGGAAGACGCCATGCACGGCGATCATGTGATCGCGAAAGTTACGCGGCTCAGCGGAGTGCCTAGCGCCCGCCGCGCGGAAGGCCGCATCGTTCGCATCGTTGCGCGGGCGCATCCCTCGATCGTCGGGCTTTTCCGTTACACCTCGCGCGGCTGCGTGGTGGTTCCCTACGACCCGCGGGTGCAGCACGACATCGAGCTTGTTCCGGGCGACGAGCTTTCGCCTGCTCTGCGCGAACAGCTTCTGCCCGGCGAGCGTGACGGCAAGCGGGCGCGCCTGCCGCATATCCCGAAGCTCGATGGGGCCGTGGTCAATGCGGAACTTCTGCGCTACGGCCGCGACGGCTCTGCGCCGGTCGGCCGCGTCATTGAAATTCTGGGGCGCCCCGGTGATCTGGGTGTGGACACGGAAATCATCATCCGCAAACACCACCTGCCGCACACGTTTCCCCATGAAGTTTTCGAGGAAGCCGAAAAGCTTGCCCGGCCGGTGGCGGAATCGGATCTCGCCGGCCGCGAAGATTTCCGGCACCTTCCGATCGTCACCATTGATGGCGAGACCGCGCGCGATTTTGACGATGCCGTTTACGTGGAACGCCGGGAGGATGGCGGCTGGATGCTGCAGGTGCACATCGCCGACGTCGCGCACTACGTGACGCCGGAATCGCCGCTGGATCGCGAATCGCGGCTACGCGGCAATTCCGTGTATTTCATCGACCGCGCCGTGCCCATGCTGCCCGAAGCACTTTCCAACGGCATGTGCTCGCTGAAACCGCGGGAAGAGCGGCTGGTGCTGAGCGCCATCATGGACTTTGATTCCTCGGGCAACATGGTCAGTTCCTGGATGACGCCGGGAGTCATCCGCTCGGCCGAGCGTATGACCTATACCAACGTCAACAAGGTGCTCGACGGCGACCCGGAAATGTCTCAGCGCTACGCGCACCTGAATCATCACTTCCGCGCAATGAAAGGGTTGGCGCAACTCCTGAACGCGCGGCGCTCCGCAAATGGCTCGATCGATTTCGACTTGCCGGAGCCGGTGATTGAATTCGACGAGCAGCAGCAGATGACCAACATCGGCCGCAGCGAACGCAACATCGCGCACCGCCTGATTGAGGAGTTCATGCTCTCGGCGAACCGCGCGGTTGCTCACTATCTGATTCAGCGTGGACTGCCCGCCCTGCACCGCGTGCATGAAAAGCCGGATGCGCGCAAAGTGCTTGAGTTCGAGGAGATCGCCCACGCCTTTGGTTATTCGCTGGGCGTTGAGAATTTGTACCAGCGAGAAATTGCCGTGCGACACGCGAAAGTCCCTTCGCCGGCGAAAGCGGGACGTCCGGAAACGCGCGGACACGGACGCGAACGCCAGATGCGCGCTGTGCTTCCCGGAGCCGACATCAATCTGACGCCGCAGCATTACCAACGCCTGGTGGAGAAACTCTACGGCAAACCCGAAGAGCGCATCCTCTCGTACCTGATGCTGCGTTCGCTGAAGCAGGCAAGGTATTCCGCCGAATCGCTCGGCCACTTCGCTCTTGGATTTGAGGAATACACGCACTTCACTTCGCCGATCCGCCGGTATCCCGATTTGATCGTCCATCGCGTGCTGAAATGGGCGCTGGCGCATCCCGATGCCACCCCTCCCTCGCATCTGAAGCCCGCGATCGGCACGCCCGCCGCCGTCTATTCCCACAAGCATCTGGAAGAAATCGCCGCGGAAACTTCCGAGACTGAGCGCCGCGCGGCCAATGCCGAGCGCGAATTGATCAGTTGGAAGACGGCGCAGTTCATGGAGCAACATCTGGGAGACGAATACGAAGCGCTGATTATTTCGGTGCAGAAATACGGGTGCTTCGTGGAGCTGTTTGAAGTCTTTGTGGAAGGGCTGCTGCCGATCACCGCGCTGGAGGAAGCGGCCGACGCGCGTTGCGTCTACCGCGAGCGTGATCATGCCATCGTGGCGGTTTTCGGAGGCGAGTCTGGCCGTGGGCGGCGTTCCGGGCGCAAGAAACCGGCCGCACAGCTCTCCTGGAAGCTTGGTGATCGCGTGCGGGTACGCGCGGAACGCATTGATCCCATCCGGCGGCGCGTGGAATTCGCGCTGGCCTCAACTTAGTGCTTGGAGAAAATGTCGGCGCGCCGACATTTCAAGTAAATTCTGAAGGTTATTCGTGGTTAACAGAATCTCGAGTGGGAATTTGAAGTCGAGCGGAATCAAGCGGTTCCCGCTGATGCGCTCGTACTAGACGGTGTCTGTTCTGGTAGGACCGGTCAGACCGGTTTGCCGCTGGTGCTGGCCGGGGTTACGGAGACAAGCGGATCCGCTGGCGTTTCGGGAGCTAACGGAGGCTTCAGCACCTGCTCGACGGCTTCGGAGATGCCTTGCAGCTCCTGTTCTTTCAACTTAAGCCAATTGCCGAAGGTGGCTTTCTCGCGGGCGACACCGTCGAGATTGCGGCGGATTTTTTCGGCGTAGAGCGCTTTCACTTGTTCGAGCTCCGCCTGGATCTGCATGTTTTCTTCGGCTTTGCGCGCCCACTGCGCTTCGGCGTGCTTGCGCTGCTCGGCGGCGTAGGCTTCAATAGCTTCCTGGCGAACTTTCGCGTCCTGCAGCACATCGTCCACGGAAACGCCTGCGGCATCGAGGGCCATCAGCAGAGCAGCGCGCCGCATCTCTTTCGAGAGGCCTCGCATGTGCTCGCTACGGAGCATCTCCACCACTTTCGAGATGCTGTAACCGCGCCGGGGACTAGTGATTCCCGCCGCGCGATAGATGTCGTCCATCGCCAGCAGTTCTCCCTGGAAGCCTGAGCCGTTGTCTGCCGTGGAGGCAGTAGCGGCCGGGGCCGTCCGCTCCGCCCGGTGAGAGATTTCCTGCGTTTTTTGCGCTGGCTCGCTTGCGGCGTTGCCGTTGCCATTGGCGGCGAGCAGTTCTTCTTCGTTTCCCGCAAACCATTTGAGTTTCATAAATCTCCATTCCTTCCTGGCTGATTTTCCCTCAAAACTTTGTTGTGCAGGCTCAGGGGCCGGGACCGTTGTGATTGTGGGTGGCGGCGTTGATACCTCCAATGACAAGGGTCTTTCCTGATGCCGCAGCTCCCGCACTGTCAACCTCTCGGCGATGGGTGTTTCAATCCGCACGGCGTTTCCGAGTGGCACAGCCCCCCGGCGCTGCCTCGAGTGAACTTGCGCCCTCGCCAAGGTGCTCGGTGGCTCTTTCGCTCGCGGGGCTTGCCGTTTTGGTACTTCCTCCGGCGGTGGCTTTTTCAGGATTGGGCGATGCACCTCATCCTTCAAAATGCCCACCAAAAAATCTTTTCCATCGGGCCGGCAGTGCCTCGCAACTCCCGAAAACTGCTCACGATGCGACTGGATGCTCAGCCGCGTGCCGACGGTAATCCGCGAGCGAATCCGGATGCAGGCGCCGTGGGTGGAGCGGTTCTCCATGCGAGCTGGAGACGCGTGAACTGTTCCACTCTGGTCCTCCCACGTGGCTTCTACCAGGATCATCACCGCTACTCGCGGCTCTGGTGTACCTCCGCTCATACCCCCCTACCGGCAAGTCAAGCATGCAGGCCCAATGCCAACCCGTATCCTGGATCGCTGGTAACATAAGCATTTACTAAGACATGGAGGGCGAAGGAACTCGTCGGCGGACTATCGAAAGTCCCGGCCAATGGTACTAATTCAATTATGACCAACGGGCCAGTGACACCTGTTCTCGGGTACAGTGTAATGGTAAGCGTTGCAACACACCGGACCCCTACCCCGGCCTGCAACCCTGAGGTGAAACGTGGTCCTTTCCGCAGCGCTTCTCCTGCTTTGGTTGCCGGCTGGCGACTCCCCGAAAACGATGGCGAGCGATTCTGCCGCCACACCAAAGGCGGCTTTAGAGACTCGGGCCTCTTCCCCTTCCAAGGCGGAACTCCCCGAGGCCCCCATCGCCAAGGTGGATGAATCCAGCGAGTCAAGCTCGGCGTCCATTCAGCCTTTCTCAAGCGCTCCCATCAAGCCGGCCTTCGAGCGTCCTGTCCCGACACCGCGCCAGCAGAAGCTCTGGTACACGTTCATGGCCGCAGGCCACGGAGCCGCAGCGTTTGACGCGTGGTCCACGCGGAAGGCGATTTCCGGGAATTACGGAACGGAGGGCGATCCATTTCTTCGCCCATTCGCGCACTCGAATGCCATCTATGCGGCCACGCAAGTGAGCCCGGCGGTGATGGACTACCTTGGCCGGCGCATGATGACGAGCAGCCACCCCACGCTGCGGCGGTTCTGGTGGTTGCCCCAGGTGGCGGGCGCGAGCTTCTCGTTCGCGTCGGGCATGCACAACTACTCGCTGACCCAGTAAATATCCTTCCCTCCCGGAGCGGCCTCCGCAGTTCTTGATGTGGAGGCCTGACGATTACGACTCCCGCCTTTCCTTCCCTCTCCCATTCTTGCGTTTCTGCGTTATAGTAGTTTGACCTCGCTCACGCCGTGATCCGCCCGGCACTTTTCGGGGAACATTTTGTTCATGGGCGGGTTATGATTCTGGATTCTGGGAATACGCCACAGCGCCGTGGGGGCGCTGGCAGGAGGCGGAGGACAAAACGGTATGAGAAAGCCAATCTTGGGAGTGGCTATCGTGTTGGCGGCTGCCTGCGCGGCCAGCGCACAGGAGAACACCAACGCCCCGATCCCCGCGCGCGCCACGGAGAATGTTGCGTCATTCGAGAACAACTCCACGGTACAAGTGAATTTGTTCGACACTTCGAGCAGCGAAGCATTCCGCTTGTCTACCCCCACGCCAGCCACACCGGGACCAGCGGCGGCTCCCGCTGCGGCGCCAGCCCCGATACCCAAATTTGTCTGGGGTGAGCGCGACGATTACCGGTGGCAATTGTGCCTGGGCGGGGAATTCTTGAGGTTTCGCTCAAAGGTGTTCGACGCGAGCATGGGCGGCTTCAATACAACGATCAGCTACTACACCAACACCTGGTTTGCCGTGGAGGGGAATTTCGTTACAGGGTTCGCACCGCCGCTGACCGATAACAACCACGTAAAGTATTTTCAGGGTTCGGGAGGTATCCGAATCGGCGGTCGCCGCGCGCGATTTGAACCTTGGGCGCACGCGTTGGTGGGCGGAGCGCATATGCAACCGCAGACCGCGGCAGGTGACCGAACGGCACTCGCCGTGACGGGAGGCGGAGGCGTGGATTTCCGCATCAATTCCCGATTGTCGCTGCGAGGGGAAGCAGACTATATCTACACTCAGTTCTACCACGAGTCGCAGGATAATTTTGCGGCCAGCCTGGGCCTGGTGTTCCACTTCTAGCTGAAAGCCTCGCACGAAATTTACAGTGAAACGTTGGCCGGAAAGCGGGCGATTCATTGACACCCGCGCGCAGCCGGCTGTAGTCCGCCTCTTTTCTTTTCTGGCAGTGTTATACTCGCCGCAGCATGAAGGGCTGATCCTCCTGTTCGCGAGGGTAAATTGTGGCGACTAATCCGATAGTTGCTCTTCGG
>Ga0335082_10000210_pt1 | contig 59376 bp, 55 predicted proteins | sample Lox_Sample_41_FD_206718 | JGI IMG/M metagenome (GOLD analysis project Ga0335082, IMG submission 206718) | Soil microbial communities from Loxahatchee National Wildlife Refuge, Florida, United States - Lox_Sample_4.1 | ecosystem: Environmental > Terrestrial > Soil > Wetlands | place: USA... | reverse complement strand
AGCGCCGCCAAGCCCGACCACTCGGCTTGCTTGCGCCCGTCCGCGTAGTCGTAGAACCCGGCGCCGGTCTTGATGCCGAAGCGCTTCAGCGCGCGCAGCTTCCACACCAGCGGCTCGCGCACCGGCGGGTTGGCGGCGGCCAAGGTGTCGAACATGCCGGCGGCGATGTCGAGCCCGGCCTGGTCGCCCAGCTCGAACGGCCCCATCGGCAACACCGTCGTGCGGATCGCTTCGTCGATCGCCGCGATCGGCGTCCCCTCGCGATAGAGGTCGTCGGCGGCTTGGAAATACGACGCCAGCCCGGCGTTGACCAGGAAGCCGGGCGAGCCGTCGCGCAGGATGACCGGGGTCTTGTTGATCTTGCGCACGAAGCTATGCGCCGTGGCCACCGCGTCGGCGGTGGTCTTGTCGCCGGTGATGATCTCGACGAGCTGCATCGCTGGATGCTCGGCCGGGCTGAAGAAGTGGAGATTGAGGAAGTTTGCCGGATCGCCGCCGCCCTCGGCGAAGTAGGGGCTCAACACCGCCGGACCCATCGAGCTGGAGTTCGAGGCCACCAGCGCGCTGCGCTTCAGGCCCTTGCCGAGGGCGCGGTAGAAGCCGGCTTTGATCTCGCGGTTCTCCATGCGCGCTTCGACCACCAGGTCGCAGTCGGACAGCGCGCTGATGTCGGTGGCGACGCTGACGCTGCCGACCTTCTGATCCACCTGCGCTTGCGTCAGGCTGCCCTTCTGCACGGCGCGGCTGTACTTCGCCTTCAGCTTGTCGGGCACCGACGCGGCGAACTGCGCCAGCGGCACATGGCCGACCACCTGGTAGCCGGCTTCCAGCGCCAGCCAGGCGATGGCGTTCCCCATGTAGCCGTCGATGCCGTCGATGCCGATCGTCTTCAGCTCCCGTGCCTTGCCCGGGAACGTCTTCGGCAGCTTCTGCACCTTCTGCATGGTGAAGAAGAAGCGCATGCCGGCTTTGCCCTCGGGCGACGAAGCGACCTCGATGAACGCGTCGCGCTCGACCTTGATGGCGTCGCGCATCGGCAAGGCGGCGCCCTTGATCATCACATCGAGCGCCACGTACGGTGCGCGCGGGTTGGGGCGTCCCATGGTGGCCTTTTGGATCATCGGCAGGATCATCGGCCGCAGCGCCTCGGCGTTGGCGAGATCGGCGGGCGGCGTGCGCTGCAGCGTCGGCAGCGTCTCCAACAGGAACCGCTCGGCGAACGTTTTGGGATCTTCCCCGGCGGGCACGACGGCATCGACCATGTGCAGCGCCGCCGCTTTGGGGGCGGGGAAGTTCTTACCCTGCAGGATGGCGGTAAGCGCGGCGTCGCCGCCGACCGGGTCGGTGGCGTTCACCAGACCGCTGCGGCGTGGCAGGCGTTGCGTGCCGCCGAGACCGGGAAAGATGTTGAGCCGGATCTCGGGAAAGCCGACGCTCGAGCGGCTGGTCGCGACGATGGCATGACACGCGAGGGCGAGCTCGTAGATCCCGCCCAACGCAATGCCGTCCACCAGCGCCACCCAGCGCAGCGCCCCTTCCTCGATGGCGAACAGCTGCGCGTTGCCTTCGTCGATGAGCGCTTCGAGTTGCGCGCGCGTGCCTTGCATGAGCTCGCCGATATTGGCGCCGGCGCCGAGCCCATGTTGGTTGCCGGTGAGGATCACACCCTTCAGCGGCGTCTTCCGGTGTGCGGCAGCAACCTCGGCGATCACCGCCTTGAGGTCATGGATCGCCGCCACCGACAAGGTGTTCATCGTGCCGGAATCGAAAGTGACCCAGGCGATGCCGTTGCGGATCTCGTGGGTGAACTGGCTCATGGGTATGGGCTCCTTCAACGCATTTACGCTGTCTCGCAGAGATACTCGTCCAGACCCTTCGTGTGTGCTGTGACGGCGGTACCGGCGGCGGCCAACGTGCGGGGGGAAGGTTACGACCGGCGGGAGGGAATCGCAAGTGCGGGTGGCGACGCGGCGGTTGCGATCACCGCGTCGGTTCGGCGACCACGGTCGGTTCTGCCGTCGGTGCGGTTTCCCCGACGGTTGGGCTCGCGGTTTCCGTTGCGGCTGGCTCGGGGGTGTCTGTCGCGGGTGGATCCGACGGCTCGGTCGGCGTTGCCGCGGCAGTGTCCCTCGGTGCCGGGTCGGGCGTCTCTGTCGTCGACGGTGTCTCTATCGTCGATGGCGTCGGTGTCTCCGTCGCGGGTAGCGCGTACTCCAGGACGACGTCGGCGGGAAACTCGCTGATCGTGGCGCTGTGCGCGTCGAACGTGGTGACGAGTGTTCCATTCACCGTCACCGCGGTGAGCGGCTGCGGCAATGGTGGCTGCACGACGATCCTTCCGGCCGGCAAGGTCAGATCTCCCGACAGCGTCAGCCGCAGGGTGTTCACGCCTTCGGCGCGCAGGCTGTAGCTGAGGATGCCGTAGTGCGTCGGCAGCCGCTTCACCGTCACGCCGGGGTCGTTCATAACCCACGCCGCCGGCAGACCGGCGGCCAGCACCAGGGCGTTGTCGGCCTCGCGTTCGTACGCCAGCATAGTGCGCAGCGAGTTGACGAAGCCGGAGCCGACCCACGTGTGCGGCATGTCGCCGATGAACTTCGGCGCGGCCGGGTTACGCCAGACGACCTCGGCCCAATGATCCCAGGCCTGCGGGCGCTGCCCGTCGAGCATGAGGTCGAGAATGGCGAGGGCCCGATCGCGCTCACCGAGGCGGACCAGCGCGCCCACGTTGCGCAGCTCGTACGGCGTATAGGCGTCATCGCCCTCCGGCCCGACGCGCTGTCGTTCCTGGACGTGTTCGTAGTACAGATCGAAGGTGCGCCGCAGCTCCTTCTGGGGCAAGAACGCTTCCTCGCTGCCCATGGTAAGCGCGATCGCCGTCGAGGTGGGATCGAAATCACCGAGCTCGGCCGATCCCGGGATGTAGTCGATGCCGTGCTCGGCGATGCTGCGGACGATCGACGCGTACAGGTCGGTGCGGAAGGTGTTGTGCAGCGTCACGAACGCGGCGGCATGCTCGTCGTCGCCGACCACTCGCGCGAGGAAGGCCGCGTCCTTCAGACCGCGCAGGGCGAAGAAGTCGTCCCAGTACGAATGTACGGGACGGGACGAGTAGCCCTCGTGGCTGATCGATTCGGGCAGCAGGCCGAAGTACACCGCCTTGTCGGGCTGCTGATAGGCTTCGGTGCGCCGCTGCTGGCGCAGGGCGTCGATGTACTGCACGGCCTTGACGACCGCGGGCCAGGTCTCGTTCAGAAATCCGATGTCATGGGTGTAGCGATAGTACTGGGCGACGGCGTAGACGAACTCGCCCTCGCTGTCGTGCTCCGGCACCGGGTCGGCGCCGCGGCGATCGACGCAGCAGGGGATGCCACCGTCGCCGCGCTGATACCCGGCGTACCAGCGGATGAAGGCGCGCACCTCCTCGATGTTGCCCATCGACAGCAGCGCGTTGGAGATCAGCGTGCCGTCGCGAATCCACGTCCGCGCATAGTTGCGCGCTCCGGGCTCGATGGCGTCCCCGTCGCGGTTGATCAGCATGTAGGTGAGCGTGCTCTTCAGCGTTTGAGTGATGCGCGTCGCTAGCGGCGGCAGCTGTAGGTCGACGTGCCCCACCACCGTCCTCCAGTAGCGTACGGTGTCGTCCAACTGGGTGCGGAAGCGGGCCGCGGCGCCGTCGGTATCGGCGCTCGCCACCGCGGCGTCGGCCTCGTGGAACGGGATCGTCAGATACACGGAGTCGTCGCCCTGCGGTGCGAGGTTCAAGTGATATTGCAGCGCGCCGGAGGCATACCCCAACAGGTCGGACGTTTGCGTGTCGGGCGGCGTCGCGTCGTGCAGCAAGAAGTCGGTCGCCGAGCCGTCTTCGAATGTGGCGGCGCCGAAGCGATCGGGCGGCGTCAGCGAGATCACCGCCTTCTTGCGGTTCACCCAAACCGTGCGCGACGCGAAGACCAAGTCGCGGATCGGCGTGGCGCCGCCGACCATGTTCAGCGATTGCCACGGTGGCAGGACCTGGAACGGACGGATCGCCAGAAAGAGATCGACGGAGCGATACTGGTCGCTCAGGTTCTCGACGCGATACTGCGCGTACACCGATGAGGCGCCCGGTTTGCCGGCGGCGAAGGCGGTGATCGTCAGCCGCAGCTGGTCGGCGTGCCAGGTGACCGACGGAATTGGCAGATAGCCGTCGGCGAGCGCCTGCGAGGTCAGGACCGCCTTCCAGGTGATCAGCTTGCCGTCCGCGAAGAGAAACGGCTCGATCGAGAACGCCCCCTTGTCGACCTCGAGCATGCCCTCCTCGTTGAGCAGCGCCTTCTTGTCATCGCCGCTGACGCCGATGACGGTCCAGTAGGTCTGCTTCTCCGAGAAGTACTTGGGATACGTCCCAGGCGGTGCGTCGGCGGCCACGGTGGCGAAAAACTGGTTGGGCGACGCCGAGAACTCGAACGGCTCCACGGTGACCGTGCGGATGGCGTACCCCTGGCCGCGACTGGTCTGCTTGAGGGCCAGTCGGATGTAACGCGACTCGCCGTCCGGGATGTACACGTAGTCGCGCCCGCCGTTGCCGTTGGTGGTGCTGAAGACGGCGGTCCAGCGTTCGCCGTCGTCGGACACCTCGACATCGTATGCGATGGCGTAGTCGTCGGCGTCCCAATCGATGACCAGCCCGCCGTACTCGCGCGGCTTGCCGAAGTCGAGCAGCATCCATTGACTGGCGGCCAGCTCGCCACTGCGCCAGGTGGTGTTCCGGTCGCGCTCCAGGGCGCGTTCGGGTTCATGCCCGGGGACCGAGCTGGAAGCGGTGACTTTCGGTTTCACGTCGGCGCGCACCGGCGGCTCGCGCTCCTGCAGCTGCAAGTCGTCGATCCACACCGAGCCCTTGCCGCCCTGCCCGGCGGTGATGGCAATCTCGACCGCGGCGATCTGCTTCGGCGCACCGCCGCCCGCGGGTCCCCACGCAAATTCGAGGCGCGCCTTCTTGACCGTGACCTCGTGCCACTCCGTGGGAAAGGCGAAGTCCCGCTGCCGGTACCACCAGACATTTTGGCCGGAGCGATCCGCTAGCTTGAACTGCAGCGTGTTTGGCGGGGCCTCGCCGCGGATGAAGAACTTGAAGGAGTAGTTGGCCGGCAGCTTGAGGGGCATCGCTTTGCGGACGATGACGTAGCCGCCACCGCCGAGCTCGAAGTCGATGCGCAGGCCCATGCCGGTGTGCCCGGTGTCCTGGGCGATCTCGACGCGCGAGCCGTCCGACGCCGACGCCGTCCAGCCGCTGACGTCCTCGAACTCGTCGAGCGTCTGTGCGGCCACCGGCACACGCAACGCCACAGCCAGGACGGCTGCCACCGCCACCCAGCTTCCGCTCCGCGCTTCCGTCCTCATGGGTGCTCGCGGGGTATACCATTGTCGCGTCGAACGGTCACCTCGTCGAGGTGCTGCTGCTTTGAAATCCGGGGCGGGCTCGTGGTTGAATGCGTCGCGTGTGGAGTCGTAGGAATGCGACGGGACTGTTGCTCGTCTTGCTCTGGGGTTGCGCGATGCAGCCTGGCGGCAAGGCCGGTAGCCCGCTGCTGGTGCGGCCGGCGCACGTCCGCGAAGCGATGCTGACGTGCGCCGATGCCGAGGCGGCGGCGCGCGGCGCGTTGCTGCGCATGGGCTATTCCATCACCGCCGACACCGCGCCGGTGGCCGGGGCGGCCGGTCGAGTCGTCGGCGCGCGCGACACCGGTTGGTCGCCAGGGACGCCGGAGGCGGGGACCCTGCAGACCGTCACCGTCACCATCACCTGCTCGGACGCGGGGGCCGAGCTCGACGCCGTCAGCGACGAAGGCGTGAGCGGCCAGCTCGATTTTCCGACCCGTTTCACGGCGGCGGCGCAGGCCAGCGTGACGCGCAAGACGATGCACGTCCGCGCCAGCGAAGCGCCGGAGCAGGGGTTGCTTCTCAACGTCGAGCCGCAACGGGCGGCCGCGGCGCGCGCCGCGTTCGGCGTCGATCTGCCCGCCGCCGGCATCACCCCGGTGAAGGTTGAGATCGTCAACCGCACGCGCCGTCGCTACGCCTTCAGCCGCGCCGCCGTCGAGCTCGTCACCGTGCAAGGTGGTCGCGCCGCGCCGCTCAGTGCCACGGCGGCGGCGGCGCAGCTCGGGCAGTCGTCGGACCGGGCGGCCGCCGAGCCGGCGCTGCACGCACAGGAGATCGCCGACGCCGAGCTGCGACCGGGCGCCACGCTGACCGGCTACCTGTACTTCAGGGCTGCAGCCTACCAACGCGCCCGCGTCGTGCTCACCGACGTCGACAGCGAGGAGCCGGAGGGGTTCAGTGTGGAATTCTGAGGGAGGCCATATTCGCTGCGACGCTCGTCCGCCTCGATCGCCGCGCCGTCCAAGCGCGCTGCTCGCGTTGGTGCTGCTCGGCTGTGCCGGGTGCCTGGGGCGCTACGTGCGCATCAGCGAAAAGGGCTTGACCTGCGTCGAGGCGCACTCCGTCGCCATCGACGCGGTACGCCGCATGGGTTACACGATCAGCGAGGCGACCAAGGCGACGCCGGGAGCGCCGGGTGTGATCCTTGCCGCGCGCCAGGTGGGCACCAACAAACAGAGCATCTTCGTGCAGGTCTTCTGCACGACGCAGGGCGCCGAGGTCGAAGCCAAGAGCGATCAAGGCGGTCTCGAACAGCTGAGCTTCGGCAACGAGTTCCGCCGTACGTTCGAGGTCGCCGCCGCCAACCAAGCACCGCCGCGCGCCGCCGCCGAGAGCGGCGTCGACGTGCTGCTCTCACCCGATCGCGGCGGCGCGACCGACCTCGGCGTCGACCTCACCGGGCTCGGCATCCTGCCCATCAGCGTCCGTATCACCAACCGTACCCCGCGGACCTACGGCTTCCGCGTCAAGGACGTGCTGCTGCAGACGGCGAGCGGCGAGCGGGTGCATGCCGAGCCGGTGAGCGAGGTGGCGAAGCGGGTGGATGCGACGGCGGCGGAGAAGCTGCGCGCCAAGGTGCTCGGCGATCACACCATCGCGGCCGACGAAACGCTCACCGGGGTGCTGCTCTTCCCGTTCAATGCCTACAGCGGCGCGCGCGTCGAGCTCATCGACCGCGCCAGCGGCGAAGCCGAAGGCTTCGCGATCGAGTTCTAAAGCCGCGCCGCGGCGCGACGAGAGGCTACGACTGGCGCGCGACGAACTTGGGCAGCGTGACCGCGTCGGTGATGTCCTCGAAGACGACGCGCACGAGCATGCCGATCTTCACGTCGTGCGGCGGCACGCCGAGGAGGTTGGACAGCATCTTCACGCCTTCCTTGAGCTTGACGACGACGACGGCGTACGGCACCTCGCCGGCGAAGCCGGGGTGATACACCTGGTGCATGACGTTGTAGCTGAAGATCTCGCCCTCACCGCTCACCCGCACCCACTCCGCGGCGCGTGACAGACAGTTGGAGCAGATCTCGCGCGCCGGGAAGCGATGCGTGCCGCATTGGGCGCAGCGTTGCACCACCAGCTCGTGGCGCTTGGCGGCGTCGAAGAAGGGCTGCATGTCCGGCGTGATCGCCGGGATGGGCTTCTTGTAGTCAGTCATGCTTGCCTCCCACGCCCGTCGTTCGTGAAGCGTGAAGTGTATCTCGCCGCTTCAGGGGTCCTTGGACAGGATCAGCGTCGAATGTGTGGAAAGGATGCCGCCGTTGCCGCTCACCAGAGCGATGCGGGCATTCGGCACCTGACGCGCGTCGCCGTCGCCGCGCATTTGGATGACGCCTTCGGAGACCGGGGTCATGCCCCACATGTAGAAGGACGACAGCTGCCCGCCGCCGGTGTTGAGCGGCAGGCTGCCGCCCGGTGCGATCTTACCGTCGGCAACGAACGGTCCGCCCTCGCCCTTCTTGCAGAAGCCGTAGTCCTCCAGGCACACCAGCACGGTGAAGGTGTAGCAATCGTACAGCTCGACGACGTCGATGTCCGCGAGGGTGATCCCCGCCATCTTGAAGGCGGACTGCTTCGCGAGCACCGCGCCGGACGTGAGCGTCTCCGATGGGTCGCCGCCGGGATGTCCCTGGCCCATGCCCCAAATGTAGACGGGCGGCCGCTTGAGGTCGCGCGCCCGTTCGGATGAGGTCACGATCACGGCCAGCCCGCCGTTGGAGACCAGGCAACAGTCGAAGAGATGGAACGGCTCCACCACCCAGCGCGAGCGGCGATAGTCCTCGATGGTCATCGGCGTGTCGTAGAACTGCGCTGCCGGGTTCTTGTTGGCCCATTGGCGCTCGGCAACGGCGATGGCGCCGAGGTGATCGTTGGTGGTGCCGTAGAGGTGCATGTGCCGTTGCGCCACCATGGCGTACATGGCGTTGACGCCGAACTGGCCGTAGGCCGCATCGAGGCCGCGCGCAAACCCGTACGCGCCGGCCGAGCCGCCGCTACCGGTGCCTTCGCCCTTCGGCTTCGGCGGTTTGAGCGGCGCATCCGAGAAGATGCAGGCGACGGCGCTGCAGAGGCCGGCGTCGATGGCCTCGGCGGCCTGTTGGATCATCGCACACGCCGTCGCTCCGCCGGCGTTCATCGTCGCCGACAGACGCAGGTTGCGCAGTCCCATTGCCTGTTGCAGCTGAAACGAGCCCATCCCCTGGTCAGCCCAGCTGAGACCGGGGTTGAGCAGCACGCCGTCGAGATCGTCGCGCGTCAGCCCGGCGTCGGCCAATGCCAAGCGCACGGCTTCGACGGCGAAGCCGATGTGATTGGAGTCGTACACCTTGCCTTGCTTGGTGATGCCGAGCCCGGCGATGGCGGTCTTGCCTTTCACGCTCATGGGAGTCGAGAGTTTGCGGTCGACAGTCGAGAGGCCGAGTCAGCATCCGTCTCACGATCGCAGCGCGATGGTGAGATCGTTGTCCGCCGGGGCGCGATCGCTGAAGGAGTTGACGTACGCCGCCAGCGCCGGGTCGCCCAGCTCCTCGGCGGTGTACGCGAACTGTTCGTCGCCGTCGGCGACCGTCGGCCACCAGGCGCGCAGCTTCTCCGCCGTCGCCTCGGCGCGGGCGCGTGGATAGTCGAACGGCGGGGCGCCGAGCACATCGGCGATGACGTTCACGAAGGCATCGGCCGTATGCGCGTACGAGGCCCGCTGCAGGTCGGGAATCGATGCGATCGACTGCAGCCGTCGGCTGCGCACGTCGAGCGCGCCGTCGCGCAGCGTCATGATCCGATAGGCGTGCGGGTAGCCGGCCAACGACGAGGTGACGATGTTGTAGATGCCGTCTTCCTCCTTCACGTCTTGAATGTGCAAGTGGCCGGTGAACGTGATGCGCACGCGGTGCTTGCGCAGCAGTGCCTTCAGCTCCGGGGAGTTCTCGACGTGGAACCACGAAAAGGTTGGGTTCACGGTCTCGTGCGGCACGTGCTCGATGATGCTGTGATGCAGCATGACCATGGTTTCGCGCTGTGGGTCGCGCTGCTGTGCCAGGTCATGGTCGAGCCACGCCAGCACCTCGGGAGAGATGTAGCCGCGGTCTTCGTTGGGTTTCGCCGAGCAGATGCCGACGAGATGCACGTCGGGGGTCGGGTCGCAGCTGTATGCTACGCGCTGCGTGTCCGAAAAACCGAAGTCGCCGTACAGCCGCGGGATCTCCGGGGTGCGTACCGGCGTCACGTGGGGGTCGAGGTACTCCGTCGGGCGTAGCTCGCGTGGCCGCGGCTGGTCGTGATTGCCGGAGACGCAGAAGACCGGTTTACGGAAGCGGGTGAACAGCTCGCGCGCCTTGTCGTGGTTGTAGGGCTCCGAGTCCCTGGTCAGGTCCCCGGGCACCAGGACGAAGTCGACCTCGGGCAGCGCGTTGATCTCGTCGATGGCGGCTTCGAGCAGCTCGACGCTGCGATCATACATCGTCGGCTCGTTGGGAATCGGCGCCCCGACCCAGCCGGTGTCGGGGTTGGCCACGCTGACGTGCGGATCGGAGATGAGAGCGAAGGTCGACATGGATGGAATCCTTACGGCAGCCCGCGCGCACGGTCAACCGCCGTCAGGCTTCGTGCGTGGGGGCTCTCTTGACGCACGAACGCCCCGCCGGTTTCCCGGCGGGGCGTTCGTCAGCAGCGGACAAGATCAGTTAGATCTTGGAGACGTTGCTCGCTTGCGGTCCCTTGCGACCAGGGGTGACGTCGAACTCCACCCGCTGGCCTTCTTCGAGACTCTTGAAGCCGTCACCGGCGATCGAAGAATAGTGGACGAAGACATCTTCGCCATTCTCTTGCCGGATGAAGCCGTAACCCTTTTCAGGGTTGAACCACTTAACTGTCCCTTGCGCCATGCGCGTTCCCTCCTTTGCTCAGACTCGTCAACCAGAGGCGCTGCATGTCTAGGGACGCGTGTTGCGTAACCGAACTAAAAGCCCAAGAGCCAGGTATCACTCTTGGTCAAACAAGACGTCTGCCGAACCTACCGGTCTAACTGGCCGCGATACATAGCCGAGTCGGGGCGGCGCTGCAAGCGAAAGCATTGGTGATTCGTCGCCACTTCGCTGCCGTGCGTCTGGGCTCTCCGCTGTCAGCCTTCAGCCGGAAGATCGATGAGGCCCGCGAAGTGCCCGCCGGATTCGGTAGCTGATCGCTGCATGCTGATAGCTGAGCGCCAGGCTGCCCGAGCGAAGACCGAGTCGTGCCGCGTTGCGTTGACTCCGCCGAGCGTGCGCAGGTATGATCCGTAGGTGTTGTGCGGTGCAGCGGCGGCTGAGGTGCGTGGGGGTGTGCGCCACGACCCGGAGAGTGGTTATCTCGGGCTTCGATCCACCAACCGGCTGAAGGTGTTCTGTGTCGGGTAACGGCAGCGGACCGATCCGCGTGATCCCGCTCGGCGGGCTGGGCGAAATCGGGCTCAACTGCCTGGTGCTCGAGTACGGCGACGCGGCGATTGCCATCGACTGCGGGCTGATGTTCCCCGAGCTGCACATGCTCGGGATCGATCTGGTGATCCCCGACCTCAGTTATCTGCAACAGCTCGGCGACCGCTTCCTCGGCTTCGTGATCACCCACGGGCACGAGGATCACATCGGCGCGTTGCCGTACGTGCTGCGCGACGTGCCGGCGCCGGTCTACGCCACGCCGATGGCGGCCGGCCTCATCACCGAGAAGCTGCGCGAGCATCAGCTGCTCGAGGCGACGCGCCTCGAGGTGTTCCAGCCGCGGCACCGCTGGCAACTGGGTCCCTTCGGCGTCGAGGCGGTGCACATGACCCACTCGATCGTCGATGCCGTCGCCCTCGCCATCACCACGCCACTGGGCATCATCGTCCACACCGGCGACTTCAAGCTGGATCAGACGCCGATCGACGGCCTCGCCTCCGACTTGCCGTGCCTGGCCGAGTACGCCGCCGCCGGCGTCCTGCTGCTGCTCTCCGACTCGACCAACGCCGAGCGCGAAGGCTACACGCCGTCGGAACGCTCGGTGCACGACGACCTCGACCGGATCTTCCGCGCCACCCCGGGCAAGATCTTCTTCTCGACCTTCTCGTCGCACGTGCACCGCATCACGCAGGTGCTCGAGATGTCCCTGCTGCACAATCGCCGCGTCGTCACCGTCGGACGCAGCTTGACGAACAGCATCAAGATCGCCACGCAACTCGGCTACCTGGAGTATCCTGCGACGCTGTTCGCCGATACCAACGAGCTGAAGGACCTGCCGCCGGACCAGGTGACGCTGCTGACCACCGGCAGCCAGGGCGAGCCGCTGTCGGCGCTCATCCGCATCGCCGAGGGCGATCACAAGCAGGTGCGCATGGCGCCGGACGACGCCGTGATCCTGTCGTCGCGCATCATCCCCGGCAATGAGAAGGCGATCAGCAACATGATCAACCACATCTGCCGGCGCGGCGCCACCGTGCATCACGCCGCGAGCGCCGGCGTGCACGTCTCCGGCCATGCCAGCCAGGAGGAGCTCAAGCTGCTGCTGCGCCTGGTGCGGCCGCGCTACTTCGTGCCGGTGCACGGCGAGTACCGCCACCTGGCGCAGCACCGCGGCCTGGCGCAGTCGGTCGGCATGCCGCCCGAGGCGACGTTTCTCCTCGAAGATGGCCAGGTGCTGGAGATCGATCCCGCCGGGGCACGCGTCGCCGACGCGGCGGTGACGGCCGGGCGCGTGTTTGTCGACGGCAAGGGCATCGGTGACGTCGAGGACGTCGTGTTGCGCGACCGCCGCCACCTATCCTCCGACGGCATGGTGATGGCGATCCTGGCGATCGATCAGCACAGCGGCGAGGTCATCGCCGGGCCCGACCTGGTGTCGCGCGGCTTCATCCTCGAAGCGCAGGGGCAGGCGTACCTCGAGCAAGCCAAGGCCGTCGTCGTCGACGCGTTGCAGCAGGTCTCGATGGAATCGCGCACCGACTCGATGGAAGTCAAGGAAGAGGTGCGCAAGGCACTGAAGCGGTTCTTTGCGCGCACCCTGGAGCGCCGGCCGGTGATCGTGCCGTTCGTGATGGAGATGTAGGGTGGCCCGGAGCCGAACGGCAACCAAGCGTGACGACGAGCAAGAAGCTTCGCAGCTGCTCAACGAGGTAGCGGGGCTGATCACCTTCGCCGCCGCGCTGTTCACGCTGGTGAGCTTCCTGTCCTTCCAGCTCGGGCAAACCAAGGGGAACCTCGGCGGGCCGGTGGGCTATGGGGTGTCCACCGTGCTGCTGCAGGCGTTCGGCCTGGCGGCGTACTTGTTTCCGCTCACCTTGGTGGTGGTCGGTGCGCGCGTCTTCCGCTCGCGGCTCGATGAGCTCTCCGCGGCGCGCGCCGGCGCCACCGGCACGCTGCTGCTGAGCCTGGCGATCCTGTTCGGCCTGCTGCTGCGCCACAACCAGGTGGTCAACGCCGGCGGCTGGTTCGGCGGCTTCTTCGGTACGCTCCTGGTGGATGCGTGCGGCCTGCTCGGTGCCTACGTCGTCGTCTCGGTGTTCCTGATCCTGGCGCTCATGTTCACCACCGGCTCATCGCTGCGCGCCGGCGGCGCGGCGGCGGCCGGCGGCGCGCGGCACGCCTTGGCGCAATGGCGCGCCAAGCGCGCCCAGCAGGCGGCGGCGCCGCAGATCCTGGTGAACCGTCGCAAGGAATCGCCGGGCGACGGCGGACCGGTCATCGTCCTCGGCGAAGACGCGGTGCTCGAGGTCGAACGCAAGCCGCGCCGCAAGGCGACGCAAGAGCTGTTGCCGTTCGCTACCGACGCCGGCTACCGCGTGCCCCCCCTCGACTTGCTCGACGAGCCGCACCACAGCGGGCTGCGGGTCGACGAGGAAGCCCTGCGCAAGAGCTCGGAGGTGCTGGAGACCAAGCTCGCCAACTTCGGCATCCAGGGCAAGGTCGTCGCGGTGCGGCCGGGGCCGGTCATCACCACCTTCGAGATCGAGCCGGCCCCCGGCGTGAAGGTGAACCGCATCGTCACGCTGCAGGACGACCTGGCCATGGCGCTGCGCGCCATGGGGGTGCGCATCCTGGCGCCGGTCCCCGGCAAGGCGGTGGTCGGCATCGAGGTGGCCAACGCCAAGCGCGAGCAAGTCTTCTTGAAGGAAATCGCCGAGAGCGAAGCCTTCCAGCAGTCGCTGTCGACCCTGACGCTCGCCTTGGGCAAGGACAGCGCCGGCATCCCCGCCGCCGCCGATCTGGCGCGCATGCCGCACCTGCTGTTGGCCGGCGCCACCGGGACGGGCAAGTCGGTCTCGCTCAACGCCATGATCATGAGCATCCTGCTCAAGTCGGCGCCGCGCGACGTCCGCTTCGTGATGATCGATCTCAAGATGCTCGAGCTGTCGCTCTACGACGAGCTGCCGCATCTGCTCGTGCCCGTGGTCACCGATCCGAAGAAGGCGATCATCGTGCTCAAGAATCTGGTCGAGCAGATGGACGAGCGCTACCGGCTGTTGAAGGAAAAGGGCGTGCGCAACATCGACAGCTACAACCGGCTCATGGAGCGTGACGAAGACGAGCGCCGCGCCGGCGTCATCGAACTGACCGAGGCGATCGACGACGCCGACCCGGCGGTGCCGGCGGAGAAGGCGCTGCGTCACGAGCGGATGCCCAAGATCGTCATCATCATCGACGAATTGGCGGATCTGATGATGAGCGCCGGCCGCGATGTCGAAGAGCCGATCACCCGCCTGGCGCAGAAGGCGCGCGCCTGCGGCATCCATCTGATCCTGGCGACGCAGCGTCCGTCGGTCGACGTCATCACCGGCCTCATCAAGGCGAACTTCCCGGCGCGCATCTCGTTCCAGGTGACGGCGCGGGTCGACTCGCGCACCATTCTCGACTGCATCGGTGCCGAACGCCTGCTCGGCGGCGGCGACATGCTCTACCTGCCGCCCGGCACGGCGCGGGTGCAGCGCCTGCACGGTGCCTTCGTATCGGAAGCCGAGATCCGCAAGGTCGTCGATTTCGCCAAGCAACAAGGCAAGCCGCAGTACGCGTTCGATCTGCTCGAAGGGGACGAGGAAGAGGAGGGCGACGGCCTCGGCGTCGACGATGAGTACGACGACGTCATGTACGATCAGGCTGTGCGGTTGGTCACCGAGAGCCGGCAGGCGTCGATCTCATGGGTGCAACGCCGGCTGCGCGTCGGCTACAACCGCGCCGCGCGCATGATCGAACGCATGGAACGCGACGGCGTCGTCAGCACCAGCGAGAACGGCCGGCCGCGCGAAGTGCTGGCGCAGCGCATCGAGGACTGACATGCGAGCGATGCGCATCGTCGCGCTGGCGGCGCTGCTGATGCTGCCGGCCGTCGGGGAGGCTCTTGAGGTCGCCGAGGTCGTGCGCCACGTGCAGGAACGCTACGACGCGACGCACGACTTCACCGCCGAGGTGACGCAGGAGATGACCATCACCAGCCTGGGCAAGACCACCACGGCGCATGGCACCGTGGCGTTCAAGAAGCCCGGCAAGATGCGTTGGGAGCTCACCAATGGCGATCCGCAGGTCATCGTCGCCGACGGCTCGACGCTGTGGCTGTACCAGCCCAACGAGCATCAGGTGCTGAAAGCGGCGTTCGACGCGGCCTTCCGCGCTACCACCCCGATCTCGTTCCTGACCGGCGTCGGCCGCATCGCCGACGACTTCACGGCGACCCTCGATGGCGACGGCGCCGACGCCGGCGGCCCGGTGCTGTACCTCCTGCTGGTGCCGCGGCGCACCAACGCCGACGTCGGTCGCCTGCGACTGACGGTGGGGCGTGACAGCTTCGAGATCCGTGGCGCCGAGATCCAGGACCCGCTCGGCAACGTCAGCCGGCTCCGCTTCGAGCACATCACGCAACGGCAATCTGCCGGACGATCGGTTTGTCTTTCAGGTGCCGCCGGGCGTCGACGTCATCACCGCGCCGACGCGATGAAGGGGTGACCCATGCCGTCATTCGACGTGGTCTCGCAAGTCGACCGTCAGGAGATCGACAATGCGCTCAATCAAACGCGCAAGGAGATCGGCCAGCGCTACGACTTCAAGGGTACGAAAACGGAGATTCGCGACGAGGACAACGTCATTCACATCGTCTCCGACGACGACTTCAAGGTGAAGGCCGTGGTCGATGTCCTGCAGTCCAAGCTGGTGCGCCGCGGCATCTCCCTGAAGGCACTGGTCTACGGCAAGATCGAGCCCGCCGCCGGTGGCCTCGCCAAGCAAGATCTCACGGTGCAGCAAGGCATCGAGACGGAGAAGGCGCGGCAGATCGTCAAGATCATCAAGGAGAGCAAGCTCAAGGTGCAGAGCCAGATCCAAGGCGACCAGGTGCGCGTTGCCGCCAAAAAACGCGACGACCTGCAGGCGGTGATCCAGCTCCTCAAGCAGCAGGACCTCGACCTGCCGCTGCAGTACGTGAACTTCCGCGAGTAGCGGGCCCGCCTCGTCCGTTCCGCCGCCTGGACAAGCGGCAGCGCGGCTGCTAGAGAATTCCCCCTGATTCGTGTTCATGCCTTTGCCGTCCCAGCGACGGGTCGGCACGTTCGTTGCGCCTGAACAAGCTGGTCTGCGGCATTGACTGCCGCGGGTGTCGCATCCGAGACTGCGTGATCGGGCCGCCGAGTGCGGCTCGTGTGAGGGAGGAAGAAATTGTCAGAAGTGTCCAACATCGCCCATGTTCAGGGCAGATCCGGTACGCTGGTGGTGAGCACCTGCGGCCCGTACGACCGCCAGATCCTGCGCGAGCACGTCGAGGCGCTGGCCGGCCGCGTATCGCCGCTGACGCTGGGCGTGTGGGGCACGCGCTGGACCGTGACCCGACGCGTTGCGGCGGACCCGCGCTGCGCGGCATGTACGAAATTTCTTGGCCGCGTCAGTTGCCGTCGCCGCGATGAAGCGGCCGCAACCTGTATCGACTGCGCCATGCAGCCACAGAGCGACGCCTACACAGAAGGGTACAACCCATGAATGCCTCCGATGATGCACGCAACGAGAGTGGCCCAGCCGAGCGCTCACAGCCGGAGGGGCGCCGTCCAGTGCGGCGCGGGCCTTTGACGGTCGTCGTGGATGACCGCGGCATCGAGGCGGCGCTGCGGGTCTTCAAGCGGCTGGTCCTCAAGGAGGGGCTGCTCAAGGACCTCAAGCGCCACGCCTATTTCGAGAAACCCGGCGATCGCAAGCGTCGCAAGACGCGCGAAGCGATTCGGCGCCGGCGCCGGCAGGCGGCGCGCACCCGCGACCGGCTTGGTGGAGAACGCGAATGAGCAAAGACGACTTGCTGCAGATTCCGGGAACGGTCACCGAGCTTCTGGCCGGCGGCCACTTCCGCATTGCCGGAGACAACGGGCGCGAATTCATCGCGCGCATCGGCGGCCGGCTGCGCCGCTTCCATATCAAGGTGATCCCCGGCGATCACGTCACGATCGCCGTGTCGCCCTACGATCCCAGCCACGGCCTGATCGTCCATCGCGGCTGACGTCGCGCCCCCGCATGTCACGATCGTGTAAAGCCCGCGCTTGCGTTCCTACCCGGTCGTGGACTACACACGTGAGCACTATGTTCCCCGCAACCGGCGCCCCTGATCACCGATCCCTTATCTCCCTGCTCGTGGTGGTCGTGCGCGTGCTCGAGGCCGTCGCGCCATAGCGGGGAGAACGGAACGCACTTCAACCCCTGTCGGCGCGAGGCCGGCGGGGGTTTTCTTTTTCTGGGACCCCACACCGTTCGCGAGCCGACAGGGAACCACATCCGAGGAGGAGGGTTCCCATGAAGACCACCGGCGCCGCACTGATCACCACGCTGCTCGAACGCCAGGGCATCGAGACCATCGCCGGCATTCCCGGCGGGGCCAGCCTGCCGCTGTACGACGCCTTGCGCGCCAGCAACATCCGTCACGTTCTGGCGCGCCATGAGCAAGGCGCGGGATTCATCGCCCAAGGGATGGCGCGCGCCACCGGCCGTCCGGCGGTGTGCTTCGGGACCTCGGGTCCGGGTGCCACCAACCTGCTGACGGCGATCGCCGACGCCAAGCTCGACTCGGTCCCGCTGATCGCCGTCACCGGCCAGGTGCCGCGCGCGATGATCGGCACCGATGCGTTCCAGGAGATCGACACCTACGGCCTCACCATCCCGATCACCAAGCACAACTACCTGGTGCGCTCGGCGGGTGAGCTGCTCGAGGTCATCCCCGACGCGTTCCGCGTCGCCATGTCAGGCCGGCCGGGGCCGGTCGCGATCGACGTGCCGAAGGACGTGCAGAACGCCACGATCGACGTCGACACCCTTCCTGATCGGGGTCGTGCCGACCCGCCGCCGCGCTGCGCGCCGGACGACATCGCCCGCGCCGCCGCCCTGATCAACGCGGCGCAACGACCCATGCTGTTCATCGGCGCCGGCATCATCGCCGCGGATGCATCCTTGGCGCTGCGTCGTCTCGCCGAGACCGCGTCGATTCCGGTGGTCGCCACGTTGCTCGGCCTTGGCGCCATGCCCTCCGAACATCCCCTCTTTCTCGGCATGGTCGGCATGCACGCGGCCCGCTTCACCAACTTGCTGCTCGAGGAATGCGACCTGCTCATCGCCCTCGGCGTCCGCTTCGACGACCGCGCCACCGGGAAGGTCGAGGCGTTCTGCCCGCGCGCCAAGATCGTGCACGTCGACATCGACGCCAGCGAGCTGGGCAAGATCAAGCAGCCGTTCCTCGGCATCGAGGCCGATGTGGCCGACGTGCTGCGGACCCTCCAACCACACGTCGTCACCAACCGGCGCGGCGAGTGGAGGCAGCACGTTGCGCGGCTGCGCGCCGCGCACCCGTTGTCGACGCCCGGCACCGACGATCCGCTCCAACCCTACGGCGCCATTCGTCACACTGCCGCACTCGTCGATGACGATGCGCTGATTACCAGCGACGTCGGGCAACACCAGATGTGGGTGGCGCAGGCCTTCCCCTTTGCGCGCCCGCGCCAGTGGCTCACGTCGGGTGGCCTCGGCACGATGGGCTTCGGCTTGCCGGCGGCCATCGGCGCGGCGCTCGCCGCGCCCGAGCGCACGGTCATCTGCTTCACCGGCGACGGCAGCCTGCTCATGAACCTGCAGGAGCTGGCGACTGCGGCGGAAGAGGAAGTGAACGTCAAGGTCATCCTCCTCAACAACGGGCACCTCGGGCTCGTCCGCCAACAGCAACAACTCTTCTACGGCGGCCGCTACCACGCCTCACGCTTCCACGCCGAGCCCGACTTCGCCGCCATCGCGCGCGGCTTCGGCATCGACGCCTACGACCTGGAGACGACTGCTGCACCGGCGGCGATGCTGGCGGCCGCGCTGCACACACGTGGCCCGTGCCTGGTCAACGTTCCCATCGCCGCCGAGGCGAATGTCTACCCCATGGTGCCGCCGGGTGCCGCCAACCGCGACATGATCGACCTGCGTCCCGCTCCCTCGGTGACCACCGGGGAGACCGCAGCGGTCGCCGCGAGCAGAGAGGAGTGATCCCATGCAATCGACAGCGTACGAGTCTCCGCCCGCGCGCAGCGCCGGTGCCGTTCTGCGGCTCCTGGTTCGCAACCACCCGGGGGTGATGTCGCATGTTTGCGGCCTGTTCGCCCGACGCGGCTTCAACGTGGAAGGCATTGTCTGCCTGCCCGTCAGCGATGGGACGCGCAGCGTGATCCTCCTCGTCGTCAACGAGGAGGAACGGCTCGAGCAGCTGATCCGCCAGCTGCGCAAGCTCGAGGATGTCCTCGACGTGCACCGTGCCCCCGAAGCCCGCGCCGCGTTCACGGCGGTCGCCGGCTGGCTGCACTGACCCAACCTCACGGCTCGGAGGCGACGTCGAAGTACTGCTGATAGCGGCGCGCCCGCGCGCGCCACTCGCCGGCGTCGAGGCCAGTATCGGCAAAGCTGTAGCGATGGCGCCCGTGCTTGTCCTGCGGGTTGGCGGCGAGGAACGCCCGCATGCGTGCCTCGGCGTCGCGCGTCAACTCGAGGCCGAGACGCTCGTAGATGGCGTGAACGGTTGCGAAGGGGTCGGCCATGAACGCGGCGAACTGGACGTCGACGACGCGCGCCGCCGGCACGATGCCGGTTTGGCGCGCGGTCACTGAACGGTCGAGCCCTTCTAGGAGGTAGGGCGCAAACTCGGCCGCGCCGGTGGCGATCGACGTCGCGTTGCTCGCCAGCCGGCGCAACAGCGCCAGCAACGAGGCGAGGGAGGCGATGATCCGCAGCGGGTCGCGGTGCGTCTGCACCAGCAGCGCGTGCGGGTACTCGGCGAGCAGATCGCCGAGACACCAGACATGCCCCGGTGACTTCAGCACCCAGCGCTCAGCACGATGCTGCGACTGCAAAACCTGCAAGAAGCGACGGTGCCAGCGGTATGCCGGTGCCATGTCGGCGTGCTCGAGGAGCCAGCGCGCGTACGACGGCACATGATACTGGGTGGGAAAGATCATGCTGCGGAAATCGGCCCCGGTGATGCGCACGCACTCCTGCGCCAGCCGCGCGCCGATCGGGTGCATCGCCTTGAAGTCGGGGATGAACTGCTCCGTCACATCGAGCTGCGCCTGCACTTCCGCGATGCGCGGATCGCTATCATAGGTGGCGGTCTGCGGCGGCGGCAGCGGCCGGTCGACCTCCCAGGTGAGCGGCACGCGGTGCGCCGGGTCCTGCGCCAGCAGGTCGTGCAGAATCGTGGTGCCGGTGCGTCCCTGGCCGACGATGACGATCGGCGGCGTCACGTCGGCGCTGCCGATCTCGGCGTGCCGGCGGTGCCAGTCGGTGACGCGCAGTCGGTTCACCAGGTACGTCAAGATGTCGCCGGCGGCGACCTGGACGCCGATCTCGTGCAGTGCCGCTTCGTCTTCCAGTGCGGTGACGAGCCGCTCGATCCCCTCTTGCCAGGTCGGCTCGCCGAGATCCTCTAGCCCCGTCGCCTCGCGCGCTTGGGCGACCAGCAGCTCGGGATCGAGCGCCGGCGACGTCATGACTCGGGCAGCAGCCGCAACACGTCGTCGATCGTGCTCCACGCGACGATCGGCGCCAAGCGGCGTCGCGCGATCAACCCGTGCGCCGTCGCCAGCGTGAACGAGGGAAAGGTTGCGGCGTGATCCGCGATGTCGAGGACGAGGACAATCTTGGCTTCCTCGTTCGAGAACCACGGGCCGGCAACCAAGCGCACCCCCGGCGGCCACGGGAAGTCCGAGTCCATGTTGCGGAACGTGGCGAGCGCGCGGCGCGCGGTTTGCGGGCTGTCCCACTGCAACCAGATCTCATCGAGGTAGAGCGGCATGCGCGCCCTTTACCGCATCCACGCGTCGACGCAAAGTGCCTCAGTTAATCGCCCCCTTCTCCTTGAGCGCCGCGATGTCGTCCCAGCTGTAGCCGTGCGCCAGCAGCACCTCCTCGGTGTGCTCGCCCAGCTCCGGGGCGGCGTGCCGAATGGTGGCCGGCGTGGCGCCGAACTCGATCGGGCTGCGGACGATGCGGATGGGATCGCCGGAGCGGTGCGGCACGGTAGCAAAGGCTTCGAGCGCCTCGGCTTGCGGATCGTTGACCGCGTCGGCGACGTTGTGCACGGGGGCCCAGACCAGCTCGGCCCGGTCGAAGCGCTCCGCCCACTCGGCGCGTGGGCGCGTGGCGAAGATTTCGTCGAGCAGCGCAATCAGCTCGACGCCGTGCTGGGCGCGGGCGAAGACGTCGGCGTAGCGCTCGTCGGCAACCAGGTCGGGACGGTCGATGGCTTCGCAGAAACGCGGCCAATAGCGGTCCGGCTGCAGCATGACGAGGTGGAACCACTTGTCGTCCTGGGCCTTGTAGTGGTTCCACAGCGCATTGGGCACGAGGCGGCCGTTCGGTGACGGCGCCAGGCCGGTGACCAGGTACGTCTGGATGTCGGTGGCCATCATCCACAGGCCGGCCTGGAAGAGCGACACGTGCACCTCCTGACCCTGGCCGCTGCGCTCACGGTGGTAGAGCGCCGCGGCGATCGCACCGGCCAGCGACAAGCCGGCGGGATGATCGCCCATCGCCGGACGTTGTGTCGGCGGCGGGCCCTGCGGCTCACCCAGCGATGCCATGGCGCCGGAGCGTGCCCAGAAGGCGGCGTAGTCGAAGGCGGCGCGATCCTTGTCGGGGCCGCGCGTGCCGTAGCCGCTGACGGCGGCGTAGATCAGACGCGGATTGTCCGTCCGCACATCCGCGTAGGCCAGCCCGGCGCGCTGCAAGGCACCGGCGCGCAAGTTGGTGACGAATACGTCGGCGTCGCGCAACAGCCGGCGCACGATGTCGCGACCTTCGGGCCGTTGCACGTTCACCGCGACGCTGCGCTTGTTGCGGTTGTCGACTTCGATCGGTGGGTTCACCGGCAGCTGCAGCGGAATGCCGAGCGCCATCAACCCGCGTGCCGGATCACCGCCGGCCGGGTTCTCGACCTTGATCACCTCGGCACCCCAATCGGCGAGCACCGCCGCGGCGGCGGGTCCGGCGACCCAGATGCCCATCTCGACCACCTTGATGCCAGCCAGCGGACCGCCGCCGGATTGTGGAGTCGCTGCCATGGTTCGCCCTCCCTGTGCCGATCTATCAGGTTTCGGGAAACGGTGTCGACGCGCCGCGGTGCACGCTCACCCCGTGGATGCGGCTTGCGTCTTGCGCGCCAGGTCGAGGAGGCGTTCGCACATTACCAGCGTCAGCTCCTCGGCGGTCTGCGGTGAGTCGGCCACTAGCTGGCGAAAGGCGGCGGCGTCCAGAGCCAGCAGCTCGACGGTCGCATCGCATGCCGCCCGCACCGTCGCGGTGCGCGGCCGTTGCCGTAGCAGACCGACTTCGCCGAAGTAGTCGCCGGCACCGAGGGAGCCAACGTGGATCTCGCGACCGCTCGGGTGCTGGTTGAGCACATCGACACGCCCGTCGACGATGATGAAGAAGCGATCCGCCGGCTCGCCTTGACGGATGATGGTCGAGCCGGGCGCGTATGAGAGCCGGTCCAAATGTTCGGTGAGCTGCGCCGACCGCTCGGGACCCAGCGTCGGCAAGGCAACGGCGACACTGGTCGCGATCGTTCGCCGCCGTACCAGCCGGGCGATCTCGGTGCCGGTGAGATCGGATTCCCGCACCAGGTCCAGAAACGTCTCGCCATCGAGGGACAGGGCTTCGACCGCCGTGCCGTCCGTCGCGCGCACGCTGGCGGTGCGACGCAAGCCTTGGATGATGCCAATCTCGCCGAAGCACTGGCCGCTGCGCAGGCGGGCGACGACTTGCGACGTGCCGTCGGCGCGGCGCTTGAGCACGTCGACTTCTCCCTTCGTGAGTACGTAGAAGCGATCGGCCATGTCACCTTCCCGGATGATCGTCGTGCCCGCTGCATAGGTGTGGCGCTGCAGCGTGGCGATGGCGGCGGCGAGCTGCTGTTGATTGAGATCGGGCAGGATGTCGGCGATGTCGGTCTCCGCCCGTACCGGCACGGTGACGTGGACCGCCGGCGCGGTCCGCTGCGCGCCGACCCGCAGTCGAAAGCTCGCCGGCGGGCCGGGGACCGGGTTCAGCGCCGTCCGCAACGTGTAGCCGGGCGGATCGAGCACCAGCCGCACGTGGCGCAGCAGCGTCGCGATCGTCACCATCACCACGGCTTCCACCGCGCCGGCACTGATGCACGCGTGGGCCCCCAAACCGAACGGCGTCAACGCCCCCGTCTGGCAGTGCTCGTTACGCGGGGCGCTGTAGCGTTCGACGTCGAAGCGCTCAGGCTGCGGGAAGAGCTGTGGCAAGAAGTGACTGACGCCGATCGCGACCATGACGCCGGTGCCGGCGTCCAGGCGGAAGCCGGCGAACTCGAACGGCTCGGCCACGCGGCGTGGCAGCGCGAACATGATGGGATGCAGCCGTAGGCTCTCGAGCACGGCGCCACGCAGCCATCGCAGCCGGCGAATCGCGGCGGCGTCCGGTACACCTCCGGCGAAGGCCGCGTCGATCTCGTCGGTGACTCGCTGCAACACCTCGGGGTGCGCCAGCAGCTCGTAGAGCACGAAGCCGCAGGCCCGACTCGGGTAGAGCGCGCCGTTGACCCACGGGGCGTGGGTGATGGCATGCAGTGCGGCGGCGTCGAGCGGCCTGCCGTCCTCGTGGGTGGCAGTCAACGCCGTGTCGATCAGATCCGGCTGACGCTGCGAGCCCGGGGCGAGGGTGCGATGCGCGTCAATCACCCTGTCGAGGAAACGGTGCAGGCGATGCTTGGCCGAGCGATAGCGTGGGCGCGCTAGCAGCAGGCGCGGCTGCATGGCCACGCCGACGCCGATCAGGGTGTTGCCGAAGGTCACGGCATCGTCCAGGCAATCGGTCGTCGTGTTGGCCATGGCCAGCGCCGTCTGCTCGACGACCAGACGCTGCATGGTCGGCAGCACAGCAAAGCGATGTCCCACGGGCCACGAGCGGACCGCCCGTTCGACCTGGGCGGCCATGCGCGGCAGCATCGCGGAAATCGCTTCGCGCGAGAACCCCGGCTTCAAGGTCTTGCGCAGATGCCGGTGCGCGCTGCCATCGAGCGCCGGCAGGTAGTCATCGGTGCCCAGCTCGTGGCACAGGGTGGCCATCGGCTCCTTGCTGCTGAGATAGCGGTCGCCGTGCTTGGCAAAGAAGAGATTGGCCGCGGGTCCCGCCAACACGGTCACGGTCCGGTTCAGGATGCCTAGCCGGAAGACCGGACCGAATCGTCGATAGCTCCGCACGAAGAAGGCGCAGGGATCAGGCAGCATCTCCAAGGCGCTACCGATCAGCGGCAGGCCGGGGACGAACGGGGGGCGGGCGGGCGAGATCATGTGAGGTGCGGACGCCATAGCACAAAGGCGTCGAGTCATCAGGCCGAGAGCGGGCAATTGCGATTGGGCTGGCTGGCGGCCTCCACCCTGTCCCTCCTCCGTTCGCGGAAGTGCTCACTGGAGGAGGGTTAGGGTGGAGGCGGCTGAGGAGGTGTTCGCGGTGCGCTCGGAACGCGTCGGTTCAATCGGAACGTACGTCGTTCAATCGAGTCGACGGCCACCGTGCGGATGGCATGCATGCCCGTCGGCCCGAAACGACCGCGGCCTCTCACCCGCGGGTGAGAGGCCGCCATTGATTCGATGTCACGCGCGTTGACGACGATCAGGGTGCCGCCGGATTGAAGCCCGACAGCGCCCAGCCCATGCGCTCGTGACCGAGCTGATTCCAGATCGGGTTCTTGCCCCCAACGATCTGGCCGCTCGTGTAATCCGGAGCACCGGAGCCCGAGCCGGTGCCGCCGAAGAGCCCGACGTAGACCGTCGAGCCCGTGTAGGTCGGGTGCGTGTCGTCGGACTGGAGGTAGTCGTAGCTCGTGCTGGCATTGGCGAAGTGCGTATTGGAGTCGCGGATGGTCGATCGGAGCGTGACGCTGACGCGGGTCACATAGTCATTCTCGGACTCCCCGGAGATATAGCGCAGGGCGTTGGAGTCGACCTGACCGTCGCCGTTCGAGTCGTAGTCGGCGCCCATGAACTGCGCGAAGCTGTCGGCGCACTTGAAGCCGTACTGGTCGGCGAAATGACAAGCGCGCCAGTTGCTGCGCGCCAGATAGGGCAGGAACTTGCCCTGCTTGTTGATCGGCTGGCCGGTTCCCGAATCCTTGCAGCTGGTGTTGGTGTTATCGGCGTTGTACCCGGGGTAGTAGAGGTTGGAGATCATCTTCACCTTGGTCCCCGAGTAGGCGTACTGGTTGATCGCCTGCATCGCCTTCTCCTGGTACGTGGTGCAATTCGCCAAGGCGGTGTCCAGGACGCCGTAATTGCATGTGCCGGTTTGCCCGGAGAAGCTGCTGCGGGCCTGCAGGAAATCGTTGCCGCACATCTCGAACTCGACGATGCGGGTGTTGGTCGTCTGCATGTACGAGCGTTCGCTGACGATCTTGTTGTTGTAGATGTCCGACGCCACGGCGCCCGACTTGGTGCGGCGGATCACTTCGATGTCGGCGTTCCAGGGATAGGTGGCGTACTCGCCGTCAACGTAGGGAGCGGCACGTTTGGCGACGCTGGACAGCGAGCCATGGTAACCGGCGAAGATGGAATCACCGTAGGCGACCACTCGATAGCTTGCCGACGTGTTGGGGTTGTTGATCGTCCACGACGTATTTTGTGTGATCGTGGTAGCGCCCGCGGGTGCACCGACGGCAACAGCTGCACCGACCGACGCCCAGACCACCATCCGTCCAAGCTGCTGACTCAGCCTTCGACCCATGTGACCTCCTCAGTTGGTGCGTCGCTCGGTCGCGCCGCGGTTGTACACTTTGCGTGGCGGAGTAGCACAGCCCCGAAAATGGTGTCAATCAAAATCTGGCGACGGTGCGGGCTGCTCCGCCCCGCCGCCAGCACCGCTGCCTCGGCGCCGACAGCGACCGCCCGGGAAGCGCACCTGACCGCCGCCTGGCTCGGATCGCGACATTCGTGTTAAAAGTGCGTGACGATTGGTCGAACCCCCGGGGGAGAATCGCTCCAGGAGAGAAAGGGGACATCGGATGTCGCATGGTTGCGTCAGGGGAGTGGCCATAGTGGTGATCGGTGGCGCGCTGTGCGTCGCGACCGCCGAGGCGCGACTCCAGAGCCTGCTGCCGACGCAACAACGCGTCCGCGCCATCGGCAAGGAAGTCGATCTCGGCCTGTTCCCCGCCGGCGTTGCGCTCAGCCCCGACGGCCGGTTCCTGCTGGTGAGCAACAACGGGTTCATCAATCAATCCCTCACCTTGGTCGACACCGAGAGCCTCGCGAAGGTCGACCGAAAGGTCGACGCCCTCAGCAACACCGTGCTCTTCATCGGCGTGGCGTTCTCACCCGACGGCCACACCGGCTACGCCTCGGGTCACGCCAAGAGCGGCGGCGACGACGCCATCCACACGGTCATGGTCGGGCCGGGCCCGACCATGACGTTCGGCCCGAAGATCCCCTTTCCGTCGGGCGGCTTTGCCGCCGGCATGGCGATCGCGCACGACGGGACGCAACTTTACGTCGCCGCCAACCTGCTCGATACACTGGTCGTCATCGACACGCAGACCAAAACCATGATCGACTCGATTCCCGTCGGCCGCATGCCGTGGGGCGTGGCGCTGCATCCGATGCTACCCCAGGTGTACGTTTCCAACCGCGCCGACGACACGCTGTCGGTCATCGACACGGAGCAGCGGCGCGTCATCGCCACCGTCCCCACCGGTCGCGGGCCGAACGCCGTCGCCGTCAGTCCGAACGGTGGGAAGATCGTGGTGGCCAATGCCACCAGCGACGACCTGACGATCTTCGACGTGAACCAACCGGAGAGCGCGCGCACCATCTCGTTGACGCCCTTCGCGGGGGCGCGGCCCGGCAGCAGCCCGAATGCGCTCGCGTTCAGCCCCGACGGTGCGCGGCTGTATGTGGCCAACGCGTGGGACAACGATGTGGCCGTGGTCGACGTCGCGACCGAAGCGGTGCAGGGTTTGATTCCGACGGGCTGGTATCCGAGCGCGCTTGCCGTCAGCCCGGACAACCGCACGCTGTACATCACCAATATGAAAGGATCGCGTACGTTCCCGCGCACGCGACCGCGCCAGCGTTTCGACTACGACGTCAACCTCCGCCTCGGCGGCACCTACGGCGTGGCGGGCACGCTCCAACTGCTGCGGGTGCCCAGCGACCATATGCTCGGCTTCCTCGATCGGCGCGTCCGCTTCAACAACGGCTTCACCACCGGCGTGCGCCCGAGCAACGCACCTGCCGCGACCGGTCCATGCTTCCCCATCCCGTGCGACGGCTCGCCCTCGCCGGTCATCACGCACGTCGTGATGATCGTCCGCGAGAACAAGACCTACGATCAAGACCTCGGCGATCTGCCGCAAGCCGACGGCGAACCTTCGCTGCAGCTGTACGACCGCAGCGTCACGCCCAACCTCCACAAACTGGTCGAGGGCTTCGTGCTGCTCGACCGATTCTTCGCCGACAGCGAGAAGAGCGAGCCGGGGCACCAGTGGACCACCGCGTCGATCGACTCCGACTACGAGGAGAAGACGTGGGTCGCGACGACCTTCAACAAGCGGCCGAACGACATCGGGGTGCAAGATCCCGCCAACCCCGGCTACGTCCTTCCCGTGGCGGAACCGAACGGCCTGTATTGGTTCGACAACTGCTTCAATCATGGGGTCAGCTTCCGCAACTACGGCGAGTTCATCCGTGCCGACGACGATCACACCCCGATCGACTACTGGGTCGCCAACACCGACGCGGCGTTCCGTTCGTTCGATCTCGACTACCCCGATCAGCAACGGTACGAGGAATGGAAACGCGAGTTCGACCAGCAGGTGCGCACCGACACCTTCCCGCAGTTCACGTATGTTACGCTGCCCAACGACCACACCAAGGGCACCGGGGCTGGCATCCCCGACCCGCGCTCGTTCGTGGCCGACAACGATCAAGCAACCGGTCTGATGATCGAGGCGATCAGCAACAGCCCGTATTGGGGATCGACGGCAATCTTCCTGCTCGAGGATGACCCGCAATCGGGCGGCGACCACGTCGACTCGCATCGCACCATCGGGACGATCATCGGCCCGTACGTGCGCCGGCACTACGTCAGCCACACGCGCTTCGACATGGCCAGCATGCACCGCACCATGGAGCTGATCCTCGGCTTGCCGCCGATGAGTCAGTTCGATCAGCTGGCCATTCCGATGCGCGAGTTGTTCACCGACACCCCCGACAACACGCCCTACACGTCGCTTCCGGTGAGCTTCCCGTCGATGCTCACCCGACCCAACCCGGGCGCGGCGCTGTCCGCGCAACAAGATTGGAGCCGGCCCGATCGCGTGCCTGACGAGGTGCTGAACAAGCTGCTGTGGGACTACCTGAAGGGGCCGGTCACCCTGCGGTAACCGCGGTGCCGGTGAACTGCGCGATCAGCTGGTGCTTGCGCACCTTGCCCTGCGGCTCGCGCGGCAGGCGCGCCACCAACTCGACGCGGCGCGGGCACTTGTAGTGCGCCAGATCGCGACGCGCGAAAGCAATGAGTTCGGCCGCGCTGGCGCCGGCGCCGGGCCGTAGCTCGACCACCGCGAGCACCGACTTGCCCATCTCCGCGTCGGGGATGCCGACGACCGCGACGTCCGCCACGTCCGGGTGGCGCATGAGCACGCCTTCCACCTCGGCCGGGTAGACATTGGCGCCGCCGGTGATGATCAGGTCGGTGCGGCGATCGGCGATGAAGAGGTAGCCGTCGGTATCGAGGTAGCCGAGGTCGCCGGCGGTAAAGTAGCCGTCGCGGAAGGCGGCGCGCGTCTTCTCCTCGGCATCGCGATACCGGAAGTCGAGGCGCGGGCCCTTCACGTAGATCAGACCAACCTCGCCGGGCGCGCAGTCACGTCCGTGCTCGTCGATGATGCGCAGGTCGTGACCGGGCCACGGCGTCCCGACGCTGCCCGGTTTGCGCAGCCACTCCTCGGCGGTGATTTTGGTGAAGCCGCTCTCCGAGGCGCCGTAGAACTCGGTCACCGTTCCGGGCGGGAAGAGCTCCATGATCTGTTGCTTCACGTGCACCGGGCACGGCGCCGCGGAGTGCAGCACCAGCCGCATCGACGACACGTCATGGGCACGCCGCACCGTCGCGTCGAGCTGCGCGATGCGCGCGAAATGGGTCGGCACCATGAAGCTCGTGGTGACACGATGCTGGGCGATGGCACGCAACGCCGCGGCCGCGTCGAAGTGCGGCAGCACCACGACCGTGGCGCCGATCAGCAGGTGAACCTGCCCGTAGCTTGCCGGTGCGGTGTGATACAGCGGCCCGGTGACCAGGTGGGTGTCGGCCGCTGTGAATCCCCACAGGTTGGCGATGCCGTGCAGCATCAGGTGTCCACTCGCCGGGTCGACGGCGCGGTCGATGCCTTTCGGCCGGCCGGTGGTGCCCGAGGTGTACATCAGCACGTTGAAGCCGCCGCCGACGAAGGCGTCGTCCGGTTCGCTGTCGGACTCCGCAGCGAGCTGCGCCTCATATGCCCGCCCGCGCCAGGGCGGCTCGTCGCCCACCACCCACAGTGCGTCGTCGCGCCACGAGAGCTCGGCGCACGCCCGATCGATCTCGGCGCGCAGGTCGACGGCGCCGATCATCAGGGCGGCACGCGAGTCGGCGAGCATGTACGCGATCTCCGGCCCCTTCAAGCGGTAGCCGATGGGCACCAGCTGCGCGCCCAGCTTGCCGGCGGCGTTGAGCAGCTCGAACCATTCGACGCCGTTGTGCAGGACGGCGCCGACGGTGTGACCCATCCCCACGCCGGCGCGGCGCAGCGCCCGCGCCAGGCGATTCACCCGCGCGTTGAGCGCGCCGTAGGTCCGCCGCGTCGCGCCGATGACCAGCGCCGGCTTGTCCGGAAACGCGGCGGCGTGGTGCGCCAATCCCAGGGCGTGTGCTTCGACCGGCACGGACGTCATCTCCCTTCGTCCGGCTCTCATAGACCAGCGGCGATCCGGAGACCAGCGTACTCGTCGACGTATTGACTTGCTCCGGTCACGGCTTCAGCATCGGAGTCCCATTTGGCTGCGGCTGATGAGTCGACTGAGGGAGAGAGGACCGGCGGTGCCGCGCACGGCAACGAAGGACGCCAAGCGACGGCGCGTTACGACGCAGCGGTCGCCGTCGATCCCCCGCATGCGCCCGTCGAAAGCGGAGGTCGCCGCCGCGCAACTGTTGCTGCGGCCGTGGCAGTGGGTGACGGCGCCGAAGTTCTACGGCCTGGCGCGCATCCCGCGTGACCGGCCGTTGCTCTTCGTCGGCAACCACACGCTCTTCGGGGTGCTCGACGTGCCGCTGCTCGGCATGGCGCTCTACGAACGGTGCGGCATCTTCGTGCGGTCGCTCGGCGATCACTTGCACTACCGCATTCCCGTCTGGCGCGATCTGCTCAACCGGCTGGGGACGGTCGAAGGGTCGCGCGAGAATTGCCGGGCATTGATGCGCGCCGGCGAATCGATCCTGGTGTTTCCCGGCGGCGGTCGCGAAGTCTTCAAGCGCAAGGGCGAGCGCTATCGGCTGATCTGGAAGAACCGCTTCGGCTTCGTGCGCCTCGCCATCGAGCACAGCTATCCGATCCTGCCGTTCGCCGCCATCGGTGCCGAGGAGTGCTACGACATCCTTCTCGACGGCGACGAGATCCGTCGCAGTCCGCTCGGCCCGATCATCGAACGCTTCGTGCCGCGCCCCGACGAGATCCCGCCGTTGGCCCGTGGCGTCGGCCTGTCGATGCTGCCGCGCCCAGAACGCTTCTACTTCTGGTTTGGCGCGCCCATCGAAACCCGGCACCTCGCCGGTCGCGAGAACGACGCCGCGGTGTGCTTGGCCCTACGAGAAGACGTGCGTCACGCCATCGAGCGCGGCATCCATGCGTTGCTCGCGGCGCGCCGGCGCGACCCGCAGCGCGCCTTCTCGACGCGTGTGCTGCGGCAGCTGAGCCGGCCGGACCGCTGAGCGCATTCACAGGAGGGACCACATGGCGGAGGCGATCACGCTGTACGATTACCCGGGCTCGCCGTGCGCGCGCCGCGTGCGCAGCGTGCTCATCGAGAAGGGCCTGTCGTGGACGACGCGCCTCGTCGATCTCACCAAGATGGAACAGAAGAGCCCAGCGTACCTGCGGCTCAACCCGAACGGCGTCGTGCCGACCCTGATGCACGGCGCGCGCGTGATCTACGAGTCGAACGTCATCACCGAGTACCTCGACGACACGTTCCCCACGCCGCGCCTGTACCCGGCGGATCCGTGGCAACGCGCCCAGGCCAAGATGTGGCAAGCCTTCGAGCTGGCCATGGCCAAGGAGTACCGCCCACTCATGTACCTGCGTGTCATCGGCCCGTACGATCGGCTGCGCCCGAAGGACGAGGTGATGGCCGCTGCGCGGCGCTCGACCGCCGATCCGGCGCATCTCGACTGGATCAGTCGCGTCTACGACGGCACCGCCGTCTCCGAGGACGAGGCCGCCCTGCTGGCGGCGCAGCTGTACCAGCGCATCGCGCACCTGGAGCAGGCACTCGCCGGACGCGACTTCCTCGTCGGCAGCCACTTCAGCATCGCCGATCTGTCGGTGTACCCGCGCGTCGCCATGTACCCGGTGGTGCAGTTGCCGATCGACGCGCCACGCTTCCCGAACGTCAGCGGCTGGCTCACCCGCGTGGGTGGCCGCCCGTCGTTGGTGAAGAGCGAGTCGCTGCAGCCCGACTGAGCGGCGTCAACGATCGTCCGAAGCGAGCGGTTGCATGACGCGGGCCGGTCGGCGTATGCGCAGTCACACACAGACGGAGCGACCATGCCATCGACACGACCTTTCGTGACGTACCGACTCGCAGCGGTGCTCGTCGCCGCGCTGTATGCTTGCGGCGGCGCCCGTAGCGCTCCCGAGCCCTCGGCCGCCGATCCGACGGCGCGGCGCGCGACGCGCAGCGGCGAGGTGATCGGCTTCACCGGCACCTACGGCAGCCACGTCTGGCGCGGCATCCCCTTCGCCAAACCGCCGGTTGGTGCCCTGCGCTGGCGCGCCCCGCAGCGGCCGGACGCCTGGAGCGGCACGCGCGAGGCGCTGGCCTTCGGCTCGCCGTGCACCCAGTTCGCCAGCCCGTTGGGCGGCGTGAGCGGCGCGCGCGACGGCGAGCCGGTCGGCAGCGAAGACTGTCTCTACCTCAACGTCTACGCGCCGCGCGTCGATGCCGCCGCCGTGCCGAGCGGCACCGCCCGTTGGCCGGTGATGCTGTGGATCCACGGCGGCGGCAACAGCATCGGCGAAGCCGGTTTCTACGACGGCGGTAATCTCGCGGCCACGCAGCACGTCGTCGTGGTCACGACCAACTATCGCCTCGGACCCTTCGGTTGGTTCCGCCACGCCGCCTTGCGCGGTGACGGCACGAGCGCCGCCGACCGCTCCGGCAACTACGGCACGCTCGATCTGGTGCGCGCCCTGCAATGGGTACAGGAGAACATCGCCGACTTCGGGGGCGATCCGGGCAACGTGACCATCTTCGGCGAGTCGGCCGGCGGCACCAACGTCTTCACCCTGCTGCTGGCGCCGCCGGCACACGGGCTCTTCCATCGCGCCATCGTGGAGAGCGGCGGGTTGCAGATGAACGATGTCGCCGAGGCCGAGCACTTCGCCGACGATGCCGTTCCGGGTCATGTGAACAGCTCGAACGAAGTGCTGGCGCGTCTGTTGGTGGCGGATCATCAGGCAGCCGACCGTGCTGCGGCGAAGGCCCGGGTCGCGGCGCTGCGCCCCGCCGAGGTGGAGAGCTACCTGCGCGGCAAGTCGAACGTCGACATCCTGACCGCGTACCAACCCATGCCCCGCATGGGGATGATCAATATGCCGAAGGTGTTCCGCGAGGGGACGGTGGTGCCCGAAGAGGATCCGATGCAGCGCTTCGCCCGCGCCGACGGCTACAACCGCGTGCCGGTGATCCTCGGGACGAACCGCGACGAGAACAAGCTGTTCATGTTCGGCGACCCCACCCGCGTGCGCAAGCTGCTGTGGCTCTTCCCGCGCCTGCGCGACGCGCAACGATACAATCTGTCGGCGGAGTATCTCGCCAAGATGTGGAAGGCGACCGGCGCCGACGAGCCCGCGGCGGCGCTGCGCGCGACGCAAGGGCCGAGCGTGTTCGTCTACCGCTTCGATTGGAAGGAGGAGCCCACCCTGATGGGCGCCGACCTGTCGATGATGCTCGGCGCCGCACACGGCTTCGAGATTCCGTTCGTCTTCGGTCACTTCGATCTCGGGCGCGCCGGCAACATGATCTTCACCAGCGCCAACGAACCCGGTCGCAAGGCGCTCGCCGCGCAGATGATGTCGTATTGGGCGGCGTTCGCCTACGACGGCGCACCCGGCCGGGGGCGCGACGGCCGGCTCGCTGAATGGTCGGCGTGGGACAGCGCAACACCGGACAGCCCGAAGTTCATCGTCTTCGATACCGCGGCCGGCGGTGGCGTGCACATGTCCGCGGCGGCGGCGACGCAGGCCGCGTTGCTGGCGGCGGTGGACGTCGATCCACGTCTCCCTACACAACGCGACAAGTGTCTCATCTACCGCGAGCTGGCGCAGTGGGGTCGAGGCTTCACCAAGACGGAGTATCCGCGCGCCGGCGCCGCGGGGTGCGCGGCGTTCCCGTTCGATACGTATCCGTGGGGTAGCTGAGCGCACCGCGGTGGCGCTGGCATCGCGATCGCCGGTTGGGCTAGAAGCTCGGCATGGCGAAGAGCGAACCGCTCGCGCACAAGAGGGTCGGCGGCGGCCGCATCGTTGCCGCCGTGGCCGTCGTCGCGACGATCGCAGGCGCCGCCTGGTATGTCGTGCAGCTACGCTCGGAGAACGTCCGACTCCGCGCGGCCATGGCGCCGCCGATTCCCGGCGGCCGCACGCTCAGCCCGGAGCAGCGCCGCGCCATGCTCGACAAGCTCGGCGGCAGCGCCGCGGCCCACTACCCGATCTGGTTCGCCACCTCGACCAACAATTCAGAGGCTGCTGCATTTCAGCGGGTCATCGAAGAGGTCTTCGTAGCGGCCGGCTGGGAGTCGCATGGCAATACCCCGGTGAGCTTCCCGCTGAAGCCGGGGATCTTCATGTTCTCGGCCGACGAGTATCCGCCGCCGTACGTGCAGAGCGTCCTCGACGCGTTCGATGCGGCCCATCTCACCGTCACCTTCGGCCGCGGCTACCGCAACTTCTACGCGGAGAAGAAGAAGGAGGACGCCAACTGGATCGGCTTCGCAATGCAGCCGGACCAGAGCTTCATCGTCGCCATCGGCCGCAAGCCCGACGAGTGAGGCCCCCGCGCCTCAGGGCGCGCAGCCGTCGAGCACGTGCGTGAGCGCCACGAGCAGTTCGTCGACGCCGATGCTCCCGTCGTTGTCCGCATCGAGCGACACGCACGCGGCCGCCTGAGCATCGCCGCGCACCACCGCCTCGCCCAGGAGCACCTCGTCGATAGTGACCGTTCCGTCACTGTTGCAATCGCCGACACACGGCGCCGGGCCAAGAACGTCGAAATCCGCCGCGGCGATCTCGCGCCCTGCCACCACGCGGATGACGTGCGAGCCATTCGCCGCATCGTGCGGCACCGTCAGCATCCCCGCATACGCACCGTTGGCGTCGCCGTTCACGACGGTCTTCGGAACATCGTCGAAGTAGACCGTCGCATGTCCGCCCGCTTGGACGAGGTTGCAGCGGCCGCTCAGCGCCACCCGGACGCCGGCGAGGCCGGCGGCAGGCATCAGTGCCAGGCTGTGCGGGCAGCCCGGCGTCGCCGTGGGTGAGGGCGTGCTGGTCGGCGTGGCGGTCACGCTCGGCGTGGCCGTCACCGTCGCGGTACCGGTGCCGGTCGCTGTCGCCGTCGGCGTGGCGGTGTCGGGAACGACCAGTGAGACGACCACCGCGCCGCCGCTGCCCGTCAAGCGTATGACCTTGTCGCCGTCGGGATCGAACGCCTGCGTGTTCTTGATGGTGAGGGTATACGTTCCCGGCAGCGTCGAGGTGCCGATGACCACCAGGCAGGTGTACAGCGTCCCGTCCGGAATCGGGTTGGTGTCCGCCGTGGACTGCACGAAGAAGCGCAGCGTCCGCGTGTTGCGGAAGTCTGACAGCAACGTCGCCAGGAGAAACTTCCCGGTGGCGGGGTTGACGCTGCAGCTGGTGGGATCGATGCTTAGCACCGTCTTGTCGAACGTGATGTCATTGGCGGTGCCGGCGATCGTGTTGCCGGCGCTGATCAAGGACACCGGCAGCTCGACCGTGTCGCCCGGTCGTCCGATCACCGTACGGACAGCGATGCGCGCAATGCCGGGCGTCGCCGTCGGTGTCGCCGTCGCCGCTTGCGCGCTGGTGCGGGTGGGGAGGCTCAGCGCGACGCTGATGGCGATGCCTGTGGAGACTGTGAGTCTCGCCGTGACACTGCGTCGAAGCATACCATCCGCCGCGGCTGTGCCGCGCTCCTCGTCGACCGAAGTGGCTGCTGCGTCGCTCTCCTAGTCCGGATCGAGCAGCGCGGCAAGTCGCGGGGCCGTCGGCGTCGCGACGACGTCACCGGAGCGACGGGTCGGCGGCGCCGACGCGCTTGCGCTCGATGTACAGCTCCATCTCATCGAGCGACTTGGGCCAGTCTTCCTTGAGCAGGCGCGACAGCGAGCGGTCGGCGAGCAACCGGCCGGTGGTCTGACACTGCGGGCAGTAGTTGGTTTCGTTCTCGGCGTAGCGGATGCGCTGCACCGGCGTGCCGCATACCGGGCATGGTTGGCGGAAGCGCCCGTGCACCGCGAAGCCGTCGCGGAAGGCGGTGATCTCGCCGGCGGCGGGGAAGTGATCGGCGAACTGCCGGCGCAAGACCTCGATCCAGTGTCGCAAGGTCTGCAGTGTCGCCGCGTACAGTCGGCTGATCTCCTCGTCGGTCAGCTTGCTGGTTAGCATCACCGGCGACAGACGCGCGGCGTGCAGGATCTCGTCGGAGTAGGCGTTGCCGATGCCGCTGAACAGATGCGGGTCGGTGAGCGCTCGTTTGAGCGTGTGGTTCTCGCGGCGCAATGCGGCGCCGAAGGTGACGGCGTCGGCCTCGAGCACTTCGAGCCCGCCGGGATCGTGCTCGGCCAGTGCCGTGGCGCCGCGCACCAGATGCAGCGAGGCGCGCTTCTTCGGGCTCGCCTCGGTCATCAGCAACGTTCCGGTCGGAAAGTCGAAGGCCGCCAGCCCGATCTTCCCGGGCGGCTTGGCGCCGCGCCGCTCCCAGCGGAAGCGCCCGGCGATCATCAGATGGAACACCAGGAACAGGTCGGTGGTGAGGCAGAGCACGATCCGCTTGCCCAACCGGCGCAGGTCGAGCACCGCCTGGCCGACGGCTGCGGCGAGCGGCGGATCGACGGAGCGCACCAGGAACGGACTGGCGAGGCGGATGCGTTCGAGCGGCTGTCCGACGATGCGCGGGCGCAGCGCTTCGATGTAGATCTGGACGTCGGGCAGCTCGGGCATGGCGTGCCGGGCATTATGCGCGCCGCCGCCGGCAATCGCCAATCGTTCCACGGTCGTCTGAAGTCCGTGCCGTCGGGCTACTTGCATCAGCAACGATCGGTGGGGCATGTGGGAACAGGGATCCAAATCGTGATCGCGCGCATCTCAACGTCCCTCGACACCGACGCCGAACGCGCCTGGCGCGCGGTGCAGCGGAAATCGACCTTTCTCTACGTCACCAAGGGCGTGCTGGGGATCGCCGACGCCGATCGCTATCCGGAAGAGTGGCATGCCGGCGACGTGGTGCGCGCTCGTCTGGTGTTCTTCGGCTTCCTACCCGGGTGGATGCACGAGTTGCGGCTGGTGCGTGTCGACGGCGAGCGACGCGAGCTGTACACCAACGAACGCGGCGGCGTGCTGTCGGCGTGGAACCACTGCATCACCGTCGAACCGGCCGGCGCGACGCGCTGTCGGTACACGGATGAGATCGACATGGATGCCGGGCTGCTGACGCCGCTGGTGTGGCTCTATGCGCACATCTTCTTTCGCTATCGGCAAATGCGTCTGCGTCGCTTGGCGCGGACGTTGACGTAGGGCCTGCGGCCAGCGCCAAGTTCGACAGGCTGAGGAACAGAACGATGGAGATCGACTTCGGCAAGACGGCACAGGACTACGGACGCTACCGCGCCGGTTTCCCGCCGGCGCTCTTCGATCGGCTCGCCGCATTCGACGTCGGCCTGGCGGGACAACGGGTGCTCGATCTCGGCACCGGCACAGGCGCGCTGGGGCGCGGCTTTGCGCTGCGGGGATGCCGAGTCACCGGACTCGATCCCTCGACGGCGTTGACCGGCGAGGCGCAACGCCTCGACCGCGAAGCCGGTGTGGCGATTCAGTACGTGACCGCCACCGCGGAGCAGACCGGTCTCCCGGATGCCAGCTTCGAAGGGGTATCGGCGGGGCAATGCTGGCACTGGTTCGATCGCCGCCATGCGGCGCAAGAAGTGCGTCGGCTGCTGGTGCCGCGCGGCTGGCTGCTGATCGCGCACTTCGATTGGCTGCCGTTGCCGGACAACGTCGTCGAAGTCACCGAGCAGCTCATCGAACGACACAACCCGGCCTGGACCTTCGGCGGTGGCCCGGGAATCTACCCGCCGTGGTTTCGCGACGTCAGCATGGCGGGGTTCGAGGATCTCGAGAGCTTTACATTCGACGTGTCCGTGCCCTACACGCATGAAGCCTGGCGTGGCCGTATCCGCGCCAGCGCCGGGGTCGCTGCCAGCCTGCCACCGGACGCCGTGGCGCGCTTCGACGCCGATCTGCAGCGCGTGTTGACGGAGCGCTTCCCAGACGACCCGTTGGCGGTGCCGCATCGGGTCTTCGCGCTCGTCGCTCGCAAGCCCGCCGTTGGATAGGTTGCGACCGATGAGCTGGCCGAGCTGCGTCGTACACGTGTGGGACTTGCCCGGTGAGAAGCGGCCGCGCTTTCTGCCGCCGAAGGGCGTCGGGTCGATCTTGCGCACGCTCAGTGATCCGACCGGTCTCACGCGCATGGGCGTCCACCTGCGCGCGGCAGAGCCGGGCCTGGCGGGAACCGCTCGGCACTTCCACGTGGTCGAAGAGGAGTGGGCGTTCGTCGTCGCCGGCCAAGGAACGGTGCGCATCGGGCCGCATCACGTTCCGGTGCGTGCCGGTTCCTTCGTCGCCCTCCCGCCTGGACCGCGGCCGCACCATTTTCTGGCGGAAGGCCCGGCGCCGTTGGTGGTCCTGGAGGGAGGCGAGCGTCGACCCAAGGAGGACTTCGGCTACTACGTCGATCTTGGCATGACCTTCCGCGTCGGCAAGCTCGAGAAGTGGAGCGATCCGCCGCCGCCGGAGGAAGGAGACGTGTCACAGTGCGTGCACGTCGACGACGTGCCGGCGGTGCACTTCCAGCACGATGTCGACCCACGGGCGCGCCGCGCCATGCGGGCGTTGCACATCCCGACCGGGTTGACGCGGCAAGCCGTGTATTGGGCGCACGTCGAAGCCGGCGCACGTTCCACCGCGTTCCACTTCCACGAACACACCGACGAATGGGTCTTCATCCTGACGGGCCGGGCCAGCGCGCGGGTGGGTGATGCGACCTTCGAGGTCGGGCCGCACGACTTCCTCGGCCATCCGGCGGGCGGGCCGGCGCACGTGATGGAGGCCCTCGAGCCGCTCACCTATCTGGTCGGTGGAGAGATCAATCCGGCCGACGTCGTGCTCTACCCGGACGCGCGCTTGCGGCGCACCGGCGGCCGGCTCGAGCCACTGTAGCGAGGGGACAATGACCATCCGCGATGCAACCGAGACGGACCTGCCGGCGATCGTCGCGATCTACAACGCCACGGTGCCGACACGCCTGTCGACGGCGGACACCGAACCGGTGTCGGTGCAGAGCCGGCTGCCGTGGTTCCGCGAGCACACGCCGGCGAGCCGGCCGCTGTGGGTCATGGACGACAGCGGCGACATCGCCGGGTGGTTCAGCTTTCAATCCTTCTACGGCCGGCCGGCGTATCACGCCACGGCCGAGGTGAGTGTGTACGTCAATGCCGCCTACCATCGCCAAGGCATCGGACGCCGGCTCTTGGCTGAAGGCATTCATCGCGCTCCGTCACTCGGCCTGCATACGCTCGTCGGCTACATCTTCGGTCACAACGAGCCGAGCTTGTGTCTCTTCAGCAGCTTCGGTTTCCAGCGCTGGGGCCTGCTGCCGCGCGTCGCCGAGCTCGACGGTGTCGAACGCGATCTGGCGATCGTCGGGCTGCGACTCGGCAACGAGTCGGATGCCGCTGCGATCTCGACCTCACGCGAGGAATCGTAACGCGAGCAGCACCGGCACCCCGCCGTAGTACAGCACGGAGGACAGTCGCTCGGCACCGCGGCGCACCGCCACGGCGCGCGCCGGCACGACCCAGGCTGCCAGGTGCGCGAGCGCTTCGACGGCACCGCGCAACACGCTCGCATAGAGCACCAGGTAGATGATCAACGTTGTCCAATAGAGGAAGAAGGTCTGCAGGTACGCCGCGAGCCCGAGCAGATAGTACTGGCCCAGCGTGCCGCCGTAGGCGATGTACTGGTGGGCATTGAACAACACTGCCGTCGGCACCAGCGCGAAGACGACATACTTGACGAGGAAGTGGTGCCAGCGCCACGGTCCGACGACCGACTTGGCGTGCGCGTAGACGAGACTCGGATGTGTCATGGTCGCGCCCGCACCGGCCACACCGCACTCCGCCAGCAGCCGCGTCGGGTCGGCGATCTGCAACCCGTAGCGCAGTCGTCGTCCCGACCGCAGCCACAGCGATACACCCGGACCGGGTAGCGGTACGGTCCAGGCCGTCACGCGAACGATCGACGCGCACGGAACGTCGAGACGCAGGTCGCGGCGTTGCAGGACGAGGTCGGGGCCGCGCACGGAGAGCGTCGCCGCGAAGGCGCGGGCGATGAGCCACGCCGCGATCCCCGGCATGAGCGCGAGGAGCGTGGTGGCGCGGAGCAGCATGGGCGGGGTGATCGGCGGGTCGCGTGCTAGCAACACGGTCAACAACAGGAGCGGCAGGCAGCCGCGACTGAGGCTCACGAGGATCGCCGCGATGATCCGCCATGCCGGCGGGTAGGCGACGGCGCGTAGCTCAGTCGGCGGCGCCGGAGTGGAGGCCTCTGCGCTCATGCGGGTGCGGGAGCGCCGGGGACGGTTGGCAGGTCGTCGTCTTTGAACACGATCGGCCGCGGAACATATGCATGTCGTTCCGGGTTGTCCATCCGCCGCAGCGGCGGGTGGGGTGCGCGCGTCACCGCAGCTCGCTCCACCGCGGATCGACGCGCTTCAAGTACGCGCGTCCGCCGAGCTGCGCCGCCGCCGCCTCGATGTGCGCGCTGCGCGCCTGCACATAGCTCGACGGCCGGTCGGCGTGCATCGATCGTGGCCGCGGCAGCACCGCCGCCAAACGCGCCGCCTCTCCGAGTGTAAGGCGCGCCGCCGGCTTGTCGAAGTAGCGCCGACTCGCCGCTTCGACGCCGTAGATGCCCGGACCGAGCTCGGCAACGTTGAGATAGACCTCGAGGATGCGCCGCTTCGGCCACAGCGCCTCGATCAATACCGTGAAGTAGGCCTCGAGGCCTTTGCGCAGCCAGCTGCGCCCGGACCAGAGGAACAGGTTCTTCGCCACCTGCTGCGAGATGGTGCTGGCGCCGCGCAGCCGTCGACCATGGTCGTGCGCCGTCAAGGCGCTGTCGATGGCATCGAAATCGAAGCCCCGGTGCGACGGGAACTTCTGGTCCTCCGCCGCGATCACCGCCAGAGCCGCGTTCGGCGAGATGGCGTTCCACGGCACCCAGCGATAGTCGATCGGCTTGGGGTGGCCGGCGTACGCCGCCGCGATCCATGCCTCGAGCATGACCGCGGTCGTCAGCGGCGCCACGATGCGCAGCGCTGCAACGAGCAGCACCGAGATCGCGATGACCGCGGCGACGATCCGAGCAACACGCTTCATAGCCACGCCGTACTCTAGCGAGGCAGGGCCTCGGACCGTAAGTCCACCGGGCCGCTCCCCGTTAGGTCGCTTGCGGGCGGCATCGAACGGAACACGCGATTCACGCGCAATGGATTCTGGATCGCGGGTGAGCTAGCCGCGGCACGCGCGTCAGCGCCGCGGTGTCAGCGCGATCGTCGTGCTCACTCGTCGACGACGCGTGCGGCCTTGTAGGCGAAGCGCGGCAGGTCGCCGCGCGGCACGAGGTCAAGCTGCGTGCCGATCCCGAGACGCTCGCGGAACCGTTCGTCGAGCCGCCGGCTGATGCCGGCAACGTCGGTGACCCGCGCGGGATCGTATTCGAGCCGCACCTGCAGATGCGTCGCAGCCTGCTTCGAGCGCACGATCTGGTACTCGGCGGACGGCGTCGACACCTCGGGGAACTCGTAGAGGATGAGCGCGACATCGATGGGCAGTACCTCGCGCGCCCCGACGCTGACGATGTCGCGCACGCGACCTTCGTAGAAGAGCCGGCGATGCGTCTCGCCACAGGGGCAGGGCTTGGTGTTCAAGCGGACGACGTCCTCGAGGTCGTAGCGCAGCAGGAAGTTGTCCTTTTCGAGCACCGTGACCACGAGGTTGCCACGCTCGCCGTGGCCGCAGGCGCGGCCGCTGTGGCGATCGATGACTTCGACGATGGCGAGATCCTCGGCCAGATGCGCGCCGTCACGCTCGTCGCAGGCGCTGCCGAGCAGCGGCAAGGCCTCGAGGCCGGAGCTGGCCATCATGTACTGCTCCGACGGATGGTCGCCGGCAGTGGTGAGATTCAGATCACGCACCGGGTCGAGACCGAGGCCACGTGCCGCGTCGGCGTAGGTGGTCGCCACGTTGCCGAAGAGGCGGTACATGTCCGGCCGCAGGCGGCGCCAGACTTCGATGACGTCCTTGATGTGCTGCTCGCCCAGCGGCGGACCCGAGGGGATGTTGAGCACGCCGAGGCCTTCGATGCCGTGGCTGAAGTGCCAGCCGCCGGCGTTCATGCCGAAGGGATGCGCGTTGGCGAGGCTCATGCCCGGGCGCAGCCCCCAGCGCCAGCGGCCGCGGTGCGAGGCGGCGTAGTCGACCTCGAGATCCTTGCGGGTCCAGAGGATCAGCGTCGGCCTGCCGCTGGTCCCCGTCGACGCGCCCAAGCGCACGGCGGCGCTGATCGGCGCACCGCGGTAGTCGCCGAACGGTGGGTGCTCTTCCTCGCTGCGGCGCAGCGCGTCCTTCTTGGTCATCGGGATGAGGTGCAGGTCGTCCAACCCACGCAAGTTGGCGCGGCGCAAGCCGGCCGCTTCCAGCGTTCGCTTGAAGAACGGGACCGGCACCGACCAGATGCGGTCGAGCTGGCGCGCCAGGCGCTCGGCCTGGAGGCGGTGCAGCTGCGCGAGCGGCATCGTTTGGATGACGGGGTCGAAATAGGGGCGATCTATTTTCGAAGTCATCGAATCGTGGAGGAAAGAGAATGAGAAACCGGAAACCCGAAACCGAAAATGAGAGATTGCACAATGGGCCCTGTGCCGACGATGTTTGGCATGGGGTTGGCCGGTTTGAAAGTTCCGGTTTCCGGTCGCCGGTTTCTCATTTTCCGTGCTCCCTCCGGTCGAGCATCGCCTCGGCAAAGCGCGGCGGCCCGGCGGCTTCGGGGATCTCGGCTTCGGAAACCAGCTCGATGTCCATCTGGATCAGCACGTTCGCCTTGAGCTGTGTGGCCAAGGCCTGCTTCAGTGCCTCGGGATCCGTGGGAGATTGGCGCACCCCGGCGCGCAAGACGGCGCGGTCGTAGCGTTGTCCTTCGGGATGATCGACGACGATTTGGAAGCGCGCGACGTCGGGGAAGGCGGTCACTACCTTGTGCACTTGCGCCGGATGCACGAGCACGCCCTTGATCTTCTTGATCACGCCCACCTGCCCGACGAAGACGATGCGCAGCGCTGCGTCGCCGCACGGGCACTGGCCGGGCAGCAGGCGAAACGCGTCGCCCGGCGCATAGCGCACCAACGGCAGCGCGCGTGGGCCCAGCTGCGTGGCGACGATCTCGCCGATGCCACCCGGTGCGACGGGCTCGCCGGTTTCCGGATCGAGAAACTCGCAGAACAGGTCGCGCGCGTGCAGGTGCATGCCGTCGTGCAGGCGGCACTCGCCGGCCAGGGGGCCGATCTGCGCTTCGCCGCAATGGTCGAACAGCTCGATGCCGAAGGTCTCGTGCAGCTCGCGGCGCAGCTGCGGCGTCAGCGCCTCGGCGGTCGAGAAGCCGACGCGGTAGTGCAGGTCGCGGCGCGGGTCGAGTCCCATCTGTCGCGCCGTGTCGCCGAGGTTGGCGAGGAAGCTCGGGGTGCCGGCGTAGACGCTGGCACCCCAGGCGCGGGCGACCTCGACCTGCAGCTGGCTGGCGCCGGTGCCGCCGTTGATGACCAGGCAGCCGGCCTCTTCGAAGGCGCGGTGCAGGCGCAAGCCGCCGGGCATGATGTGGTACGACAGGGTGACGTGTGCGACCTCGCCGGGTCGCACGCCCATGGCCTTGATGGCTTCCTTGAGGACCGGCGTGCCGCCGCGCTCTTCGGGGAGGCGCGGGATGAAGATCGGGCCGGGCGAGGTGTGCAATGAGCCGAAGCGTTCGCGCGGCACGGCGAGGAAGTCTCCGAACGGCGGATGCTGGCGCTGATTGGCCACCAGGTCCGCCTTCGCGGTGCGCGGCACGCGGCGGCGAAAGGCATCGTACGATGTGAGCTCCGTCGGGTGCACCCCGGTGCGGTCGAGCAACGCGCGGTAGTACGGTGAGTGCTCGTGCACCCAGGTGAGCGTGTCGCGCAGGGCGGTGAAGTCGTCCGCCGTCGGTGGCCAGTCCATGCGTCTGGCGGGCTAACAGATGTTAACCTGTGCCGTCAAGGTGGGAAGAGACGCGCGACCCACTCGCGGGCAATCGAGAGTGTCGACAAACGCGACGCGGACGTGCCGCTGCGGACGCCGGGGAATAAAAGAGGTTGCCTCACAACTGGGCGAGAGCACAGAGCCCAGATCTCAGAACACAGACAATTGCCAACGAATCCAGACTCAGCATCTGTCGTCTGAGCTCTGTGCTCAGTGTTCGGACCAGGGTTTGGGACAACCCCTGAAATTCCCCGGCTGAGTCGTCCCAAGTCGACTCAAGTCGACTGCACCCAGAGCCACGGGAGTCCCCGTCATCGACGATTCAGCCCGGGAATTCATTCCCGGGTGTTGGACCGATTCGGCAGTGACAACAGTGGGGCCAAGAAATCGACACCCGATCCGGCGCAGGCGTGCCACCACCGGAGCGGGCTACTGCGCCACCTTCTTGGTGATGTCCTGCACCCGGGGATCGTTCATCAAGCTGCGCACCTTGGAGTTGCTTTGGAGGGCCTCGAGGTTCCCGGACTGCAGCGCTTCCATGACTTCCGGATCGTTCAAGATGTCTTGCAGCTGCGGATCATCCTGCAGCGCCGTCACGGCGCTCATGATGCCGTCGTCTTCGAGGATACGACGCTGCGTGGTGTCGAGTTGCGGCAGCGCGCCTGCAGCGCTCGGTGCATTCGTTGTGTCCGCGGGTGCCGCTGCAGCGTTCGGCGCTGCGATGCTCCGGATGTCCGCGTCCTTCACGGTGATCGTCCCCAGCGAGGGTGAACGAACCGTATAAACGCCGTCCCGGACCGACTCGATCTCGCCGGTGATCACGCTGCCGTCGGTCAGCCGCAATTGACGTAACTCCGCCGCCAGACCCGGCGCCGCCATCGTGATGAGAAGCACCAAAAGCAGCATCGCCCAACCAGCTGCGGTGGTGCGGTCGCACATTGCATTGTCGAGCATACGGGACCCGTTGATGCTCATAGTACCGTCCGCCGACCCGGTGCGAAAGCGCAGTCTGCAGGCGCCAACCTCGACTGCTCCCTTCCCTCAACGGGGACCGTGACGCCACAGCACCGCCCACGTCAACGGCAGGAGCACCACGATGGCGAACGAAACGAGATCGATCTGATGACGGTCGCCCCAGGCCAACCAGGCGGCGGTGCCGTGACCGGCGACCTGCTGGACCACCAGCACACCAAACGCAATTCGGAGAGCTGCCGGCCTCAGCCACAAGCCGGCCGCGACGGCGAGATTGATGGCCACGAACACCGCGTGCCGAACCGGTCCGGATGGATCACCGGCCGCAGGTCGCATGATGTGGGTGAGATGAAACGCGGCGGCGGCAACGAACAGTACCGCAACTGCCTTCAGGAACGTGTGCCCCGGATCATGCCTCTCCTGCATCGGGTGAGTATGGCATGTCCGCCGCGCCGGCGCAGTTCACCGGAAACAGCGTGAACACATTTTCTTTGACAGATGTCGGCGCAGTGGGCTAGACGGTTGAGCGGTACCAACTCCGCGAGACGGCCGGCACCTCCATGAAGGCAAGGTGCTGACGGAATGAAGGCTCCGCAAAAAGGGGGGGAACGCGATGACCGCACAGAGACGCTCTTGGGCCGCGGTGGCGGTATGCGCTACGCTGCTGACCGCGCCGCGCCTGGTGACGGCATCCGGGTTGGCATACCGCGACGCGGTCACTGGATTCTGGATGGGGATCGCCCAGAGTGGCGACGTGCGAGCCACGGGTGCCTATGCAGGAAAGACGTTCGCCGGCTTCTCCGGCAACACCAAGGTTGCCATCGATGCCATCCCGGCCGGACCCTGCGACGTGAACCCTTCGGTGGTGGCGGCGTTCTCGGGCCACGTAGCCGGGGCGCCCCCCAACAGTGGTCTGTTTCTCTACGATGCGCTAGCGGACACCATCTCCGACGCGGTGATTCAGGGTGCGGCGACGCCCATCGGGGGGACGTGGCAGTCCTTCAACGGCAACACCCCAGCGATCGCCATCGACGCAAGCACCTGCCTGGTCCACGTCTACTTCCGTGGTCAGGCGGTGGGCGCGGCGCCAAACGACACCGGCATATTCGACGCGGCCTTTGGTCCGCTCCCCAATTTGGTTCCTGCCGGACCGGTTGTCGTAGTCGCTCAGGAGGGCGTGACGCCGGCGCCCCTGCCGTTCCCGGGCGGGTCGGTCTTCAGCGTCTTTCCAGCCTCGTTGCGTGTGACGGCGGCGAGCGATCTGGTTGCCGGTGGTGATGTGCATGTTGCGTTCAGAGGGCAGGTGAGTGGCGGCGGGGTGTCGGGTGCCAACAACACCGGGGTCTTCCTGGCGACCAGCTCGGCGCCGGGTGTCATCTTCACTGCAGCGCGAGAGGGCGACGTGGGCTGCGCTCCCACCTGGAGCGGCGGCACCACGTTCGCCGAGTTTCCCGCGGCACTCGACGTGGGCATCGGGGACCCCATCGTCCCCTTCGGTCCGCAGGTTGTCTTCCGAGCCAAGTCGGCCGGCGGATTGCCAACCAACGACACGGCGATCATCGACGTCGTTCCCGTCGGACTCCCGTGTGGGGTTGCCTTCGCCATTCCTGCGATCGAAGGTGGCGCGACGCCGTTGGGCGGGACGTACAAGGAGTTGGCGGGCGCGACACCAGTCACGGCGGGCGGCGGCGGCGGCGGCCTTCCGACCAACGTCGCGTTTCTCGCCAACATCAGCGGAGGGCCCGCTCCGAAGGCGCTCTTCTTCTACGGCTCCCCAGCGTTCACTGCCGTGACCGTGGCAGCGCAGGGTCTCGCGGGAACCGCGCTGGGGGCCGGCACCGTGAGCCTCGCGCCGGGGACCCTCGGGCTGTCGGTCAACGCCCTCAATGACCTTACCTTCCGCGCCTCCGTGTCCGGGGCGGGGAGCGGGCTGTTCATGTTCAACCCCGCCGGCCCGGTGGCGCCGGAATCCCTGGCGGGCGGGTATCGCAACGCGCGGCTCGACCGGTTGGGCAACATGACGGCACGTTTCCCGTGACCCTCGAGCCAACGAGCCTCGACGGCGCGGTGCAAGTGACCGCAACCAATCGACGCACGCGTCAGCTCGCGACGCGCAACACGATCTTCCCGCGCATGCCGCCTTGCCGGGCGCGCGCATATGCCTGACGCGCCTCGCTGAGCGGCAACACAGCCTCCACGATCGCCTGCAGGTGTCCGCCATCGATCAAGCTGGCGATCTCGCGCAGCTGCGCGCGGCGGGGTTCGACGATGAAGAAGGAATCCCGCACCCGCGGGTCGGTGGCCGGCTCGCTGGCGGCAGCGACGGTGACGAGCTTGCCACCTGCTTTTAGCAGCGCCCAGGACCGCGCCAGCGTCTCGCCGCCGACGGTGTCGAACACCAGGTCGACGTCGTGGGCCACGTCTTCGAAGCGCGTCGCCTTGTAGTCGACCACCTCGTCAGCGCCGAGGCTGCGGACGAAGGCCAGGTTGTGCGCCGAGGCGGTGGCAATCACGTGGGCGCCACGCCAGTGCGCCAGTTGCGTGGCGAAGCTGCCGACGCCGCCTGCCGCGCCGTGGATCAGGACGCGCTGCCCGGCGCGCAGCCCGCCCCGATCGAAGAGTCCCTGCCAAGCTGTGAGCGCCGAGATGGGCACGACGGCCGCGTGGATGTGGTCGAGCGACTGCGGCTTGGGTGACAGCTCGGCGGCCCGTGCGACACAGCACTCTGCTTGTGCGCCGTTGCGGAACCAATCGTTGAGCCCGTACACCGCGTCGCCCACGCCGAGGTCGGTGACGCCTGGACCGCACGCCGCGACGACGCCCGAGAACTCGTGACTCAGGATGATCGGGAACGGGCGCGGCGCCTGGGTTGCCGTCTTCCACGTCGGAAACCAGTCGAACTCCGTAGGCGTGACGGCGGTGGCGTGGACGCGGATCAGCACCTCCCCTTCGCCGGCTTCCGGCTCCGGCGCATCACCATAGACAAGCTTTTCGGGCCCGCCGGTTTCGTTCAGAAACATCGCCTTCATGTTCCGCTCTCCTCCTGCAGCCACGGTGAGTATGCTGTGTTCATGATCGATCCGGACGGCAACACCGTCGGAGGGTCGGTCCGACCGGGAGGGCGAGGCTACGGTTTGGCCATCGGCCAGACCAGGTTCGACGGCCGCGGCAAGAAGGCAGGATCGAACAGCTCCGGCGGGAAGCTCGGGCTCTGCGTCCACCGCAGCGTGAAGGTCGAATGGGTGCGCAGCTTGAACGTTTCCATGGACGACGTCGTCGGCACCGATTTGCGGCCGATCAAGACGTAGTCGCCGTCGCGTCGCATCTTGACCAGGTTGTTGAGCGTGTCCTTGTAGTACAACGTCTTCAACGGCATCGCTTTCTCGCGATCGAAGGTGATCACCACCAGGCTGTACTGCGACGTTTTCGGAAACAGGGTGACGGTGATCTCACCCGACGATTCGTCGGAGATGCGCCAGTCCTTGTAGCGGGCGAGCCGAAACGGTTCGAGGTCCTCGCGGGTGAAGTCACTGTCGGCGAAGGTGGCGGAGAGTGCCATATCGGCCGCCTTGGCCGCATCCTTTTCGACCACATAAGCCTGGTCCTTGTCGCCGAGCAGCACCGCCTTGGTCGGCGGGTCTTTCAGCTCGATGTACGTGTCCGCCGTCGGGCGGATGATCATCGCCACCGCCGTCCGCCGGCTGCCGTCCGGCGTGGTCACAGTGAGCTCCCCGTCGGCGCGCAACGGCACGGGGACGGCCGTCGCCTCTTCGGCGCGGTGGAGGAACTGTTGCAGGTTCTCCGTGTCGGCCAACGCCTGACTGCCGACCGACATGACCAGCGCCAGGACGGCCAAGATGTTCCGCATGGGCGACTCCTCGTTCAGCGTGTTGGCCGGCGTTTTATCAGGACTGCCGGCCGGTGCAACGCTGGGTGAGCGGAGCGTTCACACCGACGGCTGGTGCGAGACAGCGGACGTCCGCCCGATGGACATCATCCACCCGGCCAGCGCGCGACGACGGTGCCGCTCGGCACGGGTCGGCCGCCGCTCGGCTCCAGCGTCACCTGGACGGCGTCCGGCAGGATGACCAGCGTCGGCCCCTCGGCGATCAAGCGGGCGGACCCGTCGGCAGCGGGCTGCGCCACGCCGAGCGAGGCCCACGTGGCGCCGTGCCGCGCCCATGTACAACGGGACGTTGCCGAATCCTGCGGTGCAGTCCTGCCTCACAGGAGGCCCTCCTCTTCCAGAACGTCTTGCACTTCACGGAGGAACTCGGCGACCTCCACGGCACGTTGCCCTTCGGCAGAAGCGTCGTGCGTCAGCGGATTGTCCCGCGTATGCCGGTGCCACCCTTGTGCGTCGTGATCGCGCCCATGGATGCGCTGCCCGCCACACACGAGGGCGTAGCCTCGCGTTCCGGTATCAAGATTTGCATACAGCTGAATGAAGAGATCGGCGCGCACGCTGAGGATGAGTTTCACCGCGTAGTCGGTCTGGTCAGCCACCCGCACCTCAGCGATGAAGGGCAACTCGGCAGCGGCGTCTCGAACTGAGTCGATGAAGTCACCGACCGTCATCCGGCGGGCGCCGCAATTCGCTCAACTGGCGTTGCAGGGTGCGCAAACCATCCTGTGCCAGCTCCCATTCCCAGAAGTCCGACTCGACGTCGAAAGCGTATCCCTTCTGCTGCACGGTCTGGCTATCGCGGAACTGAGCGAAGGTCATCGCATACTTCTGCTGAAGCTGCCGATCGACGTACTGATAGTGGTTGAGGCGTCGAACCAGCGCCTCCTCGACGACCTTGGCGATCTTGGTATCGGCATCGCCCTCGGGCTCCAGCGTCGTCAGTGCTTCGAGCACCTTGGCAGGCACCGTGGTCATGGGACTGTTCTTACCACGTCTGCCAATCAGCTCGCTACATCTGCGGGGGACCGGGCCTACCGCTGACAACTACTTCGGACATTCGTTCAGCGCATTGTTCACGGCCTAAATGATCTCGTTCACCGTGATGTCGTTGGCGTCGCCGATAGGGCAGGTCGAGGGCGACGCGTTGCCGAGCGCGCTGTTGACCAGCGTGATCAGATCGTTGATGGTGACGGACCCGCGGCCGGCGCAGTCGCAAACGCGTCTTGGGGCGTATCGGGCGTTGCCGTGAGTGCAAGCGTGTTTGCAGTTGTGTGAAGGTTGGCGGTGCGGCGCGCTCGCCGTGTCAGTCGGCCCTTCGGTGAAACGCCCAGTTGTTCAGGTACGCGAGGCCGTCCTGAAGCGCCTCCGCCGGCAGAGCCGCGACGAGGTTCAGGATCGCCCGGACGTTTCGCCGCGGGTCGTCCTGCGTGGCAACAACGATCCCGGCATGGTGCTCTCCAGCAGCGAGTATTTCGTAGTGGATGCGTGGAAAGTCATGGCTGTTGTACGTCAGCAACGCGCAGCCGTTGGCCGTGGCAAAGGCAAGTTGCTCGCGGTCTGTGCTTGAGCGCCGTTGGGCCTCGACCGTGGTCAGTGCTTGCCACCCGCGCAGACGGAGTGCGTCGGCGATGAATGGGGAGTCTTCGTCCAAGTAGATCTTGATGTCCGCCATCAACTGGCGGCGCGAGGGCGCACCGTCGGTGGGAAGGTCCGCTCACTGTCGTTCACCTCGGCGAGTGCGGCGATCTCGGCGTCCATGTCAGCGCGGTGGTCGTAGTAGTATGAGAGCGCGTCGTACACCTGGGCAGGAGTCAGTTGCGGAAACTCGCGGAGGATTTCGTCAACTGACAGGCCGCGGCGATGGTTCAAGACGATCGAGCTCACCGGAAACCGGCTCCCCTTGATGACCGGTCGGCCTCCCTGCACGCCATCACGCCGCTCGATGTAGGCGTGCACGACGTCTCCGATATCGCTGTGCGATGCGGGTAAGCTCATCTCTCAAGCGTCTCCAGCAGGGGATTGTGACCTTTCCACCGCGTTCCTGCAACCGAAGCACCGGCAACGCTGGAGCGCGGACGACCCCAGCCGATTTCCACCAGTGCCACCCTGTTCTGTGCCGTGCTCCCCGGACCTTGGTTCAGCCTCAGGCCTTTCTCGGAGCTGAAAGCTGAGTGCTGATCGCTGACGGCTACTTCGGACATTCGTTCAGCGCATTGTTCACGGCCTGAATAATCTCGTTCACGGCGAGGTCGCCGGAGCCGATGGCGTAGCCCAGCGGGCAGGTCGAGGGCGACGCGTTGCCGAGAGCGATGTTGACCATCGTGATCAGCTCGTCGACGGCAACGTCGCCGCTGCCGTCGCAGTCGCCAATGCACGGTGGCGGCGTGGCCGTTTTGGTCGGGGTAGCCGTCGCTGAAGGTGTGGGCAAAAGGGTCGGAGTAGTCGTTGGCGTGTCGGTTGGTGTTTGAGTCACGGTCGGGGTACCGGTTGGTGTCTCCGTCGGTGTCGTTGTTGGTGTGTGGGTGGGCACTTCCGTTGGTGTTGCGGTCGACGTCGGCGTCGCCGTGTCAGTCGGCGTGCTCGTTGGCGTTGGCGTCGTTGAAGGTGTGGGCGAGAGCGTCGATGTGTCGAATGGTGTTTGAGTTGCCGTCTCGGTTAACGTGCCGGTTGCTGTCTCCGTCGGCATTGCGGTCGACGTCGGCGTTAGCGACGGCGTCGCCGTGTCAGTCGGCGTCAGCGTATCCGTCGGCGTCTGAGTCGGCGTATCCGTCGGCGTCGCGGTCGGGGTCCCTGGCAGCGCGCAGGAGCAAGCGGAAGCACAGGTGCCCGCCGCATCCGCAAGGCACTGATCATCCCACCCGACCGTGCAGCAAGAGACATCGGTTCCGCATACGCAGGCCTGACAGTCTGTCGCATCGCATCCTCGGCCGTCATGGCGCGCGCAACAGTCTCCACCTGCGGTTGGCGTCGCTTGGACCGTTGCGGTCGGAGTCGGTGTCGCACCCGTTGCGGTTGGGGTTGGCGTGTCGGTTGGTTGCGGCGTCAGCGTCGGAGCGGGCACGCACACGCAGCTGCCCGCGCAGGTGTCCCCGACCAGATTGAGGCAGAATTGGTCCCAGGGATTCGCACAACAGTCTGGGTCGGCATCGCAGACGCAAGATTCACAACCGGTGTTATCGCACCCCGGGCCGGCGTGCGCGGCGCAGCAGTCTCCGCCCGGCGTGGGAACGATGGTCGGGGTTGGAGGCGGGTTGTACGCGCTATTGCCGGCGAAGGTGCTGTTGGTGACGATCAAAGTACCGCCGGCGTCGTAGATGCCGCCGGCGAGAAAACCCTGATGCAGAGCCTCGACGGATTCACCGATCCGTCGGTGCAGGGTTACCCGCTGATTGCTCGCCAACTCCTCGTACAAGGTGTCGCGGATCAGCAGGTGAGAGAAACGACAGCTACAGACGCCATTCGGCACGTGGTCGACGAAAGCTGCGGATCTGGCCTCATCGAGAAGATCGAGAATCGGCGCGGCGGACGATTCACTCCCACCAACGACCGCGCGAAGAAGGTCGGGCTCGAAGTCGCGGCCGATGACTGCCGCTGTGCGCAGAAGGTGCTGGCACGGTTCTGAGAGCCGCGCGAAACGCAGACATATGGCTTCGCGCACGACACCCGGAATCTGCCGTCGCCAATCGACGTGCTGGTGCGACTCGGAGCATCCCGCTGAGGCAAGGAGGGGTACCAGCTGCGTCACAAAGAACGGGTTGCCCTCGCTACGCTCGTACACTGCTGCGACGACAGATGCTGAAGGAATAGCGCCGGCGGCGCTCTCGATCATGCGCGCAACCTCACTCTCACCCAGGCCGGCCAGGCGGATCGGGTGACTTGCCGTCGCCAGTTCGCCCACAACCTGCGATAGCGCGGGCGACCGCCGCAGCTCGGTGTCCCGGTAGGTTGCCAGCACCAGCAGTCGTGCGCCGGCCAATTCGCCGGCGAGGAACTGCAATAGGCGCAACGACGCCTCATCGGCGCGATGCAAGTCGTCGAGCACAACCAGTAGCGGTTGCTGCTGGCTTGCATGCCGCAGGAACCTGGTGACGCTGTCGAACAGCCGAAAACGCGCGCCGCTTGCGTCGAGTGCTTCTGGCACCGGAAGCTCCGGCAGACGAGCGCGCAGCTCGCGTACCAACGCGCCGAGATCTGCCGCACCACCGCCAAGCATGCCTGCCAGTGAGTCGACGCTGCACGCGACGACGTACGCCCGGATCACCTGCACCCACGGCCAGAACGCCGGCGCCCCGTCACCTTCCCAGCAACGGCCCCAGAGGACTTGCGCGCCGCGCTGCCGGGCGAAGTGCTCGAACTCACTCGCGAGGCTCGTCTTGCCGATACCCGGCTCGCCGGCCAGCATGACGAGCCGGCCATGACCGTCGCATGCGTCAGCTGCCGCGAATCGGTCCAACATCCGGGAATAGAATTCCCGGGCTGAGTCGTCGACAAGTCCCGTGAAGGGGACTCCGGCTCCGGTGGCAGTCGGCTTCAGCCGACTTTGGGCGACTCAGCTGGGGAATTTCATTCCCCGGCGTCCGCGGCGGCACGCCCGTTTCCCCGTTTCACAATTGTCGACACTCTCTCAAAGAGGCGCCCTCGCGAGAAGATCGACCTTCCCCGCGCCAGCGAGGGGTGCTTGGAAACTTGCAGTGACCCAAACAAGGCGAGCCACAGAATCACCTCCGTCGCAGGCCCTACAGCTTCAGCACCGCGGCCAGCTGCTCCGGCGCGAAGCGGATGCCGATGTAGAAGGAACCGAAGAGGCCGTAGAGGGCGCTGGCCTCGTCGTAGCGTAGCTCGTAAACGATGTCGCGGATCGCCTTCAGGTCGCGCGAGAAGAGGGTGACGCCCCATTCCCAGTCGTCGATGCCGGTGCACGTGGTGATGAGCTGGGTGATGCGGTCGGCGAAGCGGCGGCCGGCGTTGCCGTGGGCGATCATGTATTGCTTGCGCTCGGCGAAGCTGAGGCGATACCAGTTGTCCTGATCGCGCCGCGCCTTGGCCATCGGGTAGAAGCACAGCACCGGATAGTTGTCGGGCAGCTGCGGGTGGAGACGCGACTCGGCGTACATCGCCGTGCGCTTGCGCAGCGCCGCGAAGCGCTGGCCGAACTCCGGTGCCGCCGGATCCATCTTCTGCTCCTCGATGAGCAGCTTCGCCCAGTCGAGCTCGTTGGTGATGTACTCGCTGGCCTCCGTCATCGACAGAAACGAGTACGCCGGCGTGAGACAGGCGCCGAAGGCGGTGGCGGGAATCTCCTGGCTGAGCTGCTGCACGCGCCACAGGTCGGGATGAATGGCCATGATGCCGACGTCCGACTTGGTGACCCCGGCGAAGGGGATCAGCTGCAGCCCTTCTTCCTGGCTCGCGGCACCGAGCCAGCTGACGAACTCCTCGATCGCCGCCAGGCGCTCCTCCGCCGGCAGGCGGCGCCAGCGCCGTCGATCGATACGGTAGAACAGATGGAGGACCGTCCACCCGGCGGACGGCACCAAGCCGCGCGGCTGTTCGCTCATGTTGGGGCTCCTTCTCCGTGGGTTACGTAGTGCAGGCGTCGTCGGGGTGCAACCCGGTGCGCCGGCCGGCGCGTTGCCATGGGACGACGCGGGGTATACGTTGCGCGGCGCCGCGATGCCCGACGTTCCGCCGCTGCGCACCATGCAGATCACCGCTCTGACCTACGGCCCGCACGCCGTCGGTCGCATCGACGGCAAGGTCATCTTCGTGCGCGGCGCGGTGCCGGGCGAGGAGGTCGAGGTCAGCATCCGCGAGGATCGCGGCTCGTTTGCCTACGCCGACCTGCAGCGCGTCGTGCGTGCGGCGCCGCAGCGGTGCGTGCCGCCGTGCCCGTATCTGCCGCGCTGCGGCGGTTGCCCGTGGCAACATCTCGACTACGACGCGCAGCTGCAGGCCAAGCAGCAGAACCTGCGCGACCATCTGCACCGCACGGCCGGCCTGACCGACGTCGTCGTACGGCCGATCATCCGCTCGCCGGCGGAGTTCGCCTACCGCAGCCGCCTGACGTTGCGCATCGAGGACCGGGCCCTTGGCTTCTACGCCGGCGGCACGCACGATCTGGTTGCCGTCGACCATTGCCTGCTGGGGGCGCCCAGCGTCGACGGCGCCATCGGCACGGTCGCGAGCCTGATTCGTCAGCTCGAGAGCGCGGTGCGCCGGGTGGAGATCGTTCAGCGCGGCACTTCGCCGGGCGTGGTGGTCGTCGGCGAAGTCGAAGGGACGTGTACCGCCGCGGATGCGACCCGCATCGACCGCTGGTTGGTGTCGTCGGCTGGCGCGGCGGCGGGCGTGGTCTTGCAGGGGCGCGGCTGGCGCCGCAGCTGGGGAGACGATCGGGTCACCATTGCGCCCGAGCCCGATCTCATGCTCACCGTCCGTGCTGGCGCCTTCACGCAAGTGAACCCCGCGGGCAACCAGCGGCTCGTGCAGACCGTGCTGGAGCTCGGACAGTTTGCGCCGGGCGCCCGCGTGCTCGACCTCTACGCCGGCGTCGGCAATCTCAGCCTACCGATCGCGCGGCGCGCCGGCGCGGTCGTCGCCGTCGAGCAGCACCGCCTGGCGGCCGCGGATGCGCGCGCCAACGCTGCGGCGTGCGGTCTTGCCAACTGCAGCGTGCGGGGCGCGGCGGCGCGCCGCGCCTTGGCCGAGCTCGGCGGCGCGCCGCGATTCGACGTGATCGTGCTCGATCCGCCACGCAGCGGTGCGGCGGAGGTCATCGATGCCCTGCTCAGCTTGCGCGCGCCGCGGCTGGTGTACGTGTCGTGCAACCCGGCGACGTTGGCCCGTGACCTGAAGCGCCTGGCGCCGGCCTATCGCGTCGAGACGGTGCAACCGATCGATTTGTTCCCGCAATCGTATCACGTCGAAACCGTCGTCAGCGCCGTATTGACTTGCTGAAAGGCGACTCCTATCGTCAGTCCACGCACAGCGTCCCGCGTCGCGTGCGCCGAGGAACGATGCCTATGGCCAAGCAGCAGAAGTCGTTGAAACCCAAGATCACCATCATTCCCGGCAAAGGCGTCTCGCAGACCATCAACTACCTGATCGAGGATCGCGATCATCTCGATTGGCTGGTGGCGGTGGGACGCAACAAGAACGGCGAAATTTTCTTCTACGACACCGGCGGCGACATCGTCGAGGATCTCGGGACGCTCGAGTATCTGAAGGAACGGATCGCGCGGGCGCATTTCGGCGAAGAGCCCGAGTGAACGCCACGTCGAACGTGGGGGACGCATGCGATTGGAACTGATTCCGTGGAGCGACGCGGGTCAGCCCGCGGAGGAGGCGCTGCGGCAGCGCTTGTGGGACGAAGGGTTCGATGTCTTTCGGTGGCGCGACGAGGCCGGCACGGACTATCAGCCGCACTCGCACGATCACGACGAAAGCCTGTGGGTCATCGACGGCGAGATGAGCTTTGGCGCCGGCGGCCGCGACTTTCGCTTGCGAGCGGGCGACCGGCTCATGTTGCCGAAGGGGACGGTGCACACGGCGCACGCCGGCGCCACCGGCGTCACCTACCTGATCGGCGAACGGTTGGCGGGCAACTGAGGCCTGCGGCCGGCGTCCTTTCTAGGGCCCGCTCCCCGTTGGGTCGCTGCGGGGTACCAAGTCAGCTGCTGGCTAGCCGGCGAGCTTCTCCACGGCGAGCTTGACGCTGTCGGTCGGGCTCACCTTCACGTGCGCGTCGGCGATCTTGCCCTTCGCGTCGATGACGAAGTGGCTGCGGATGACGCCCATGTACTTCTTGCCGTACATCGACTTCTCGCCCCACACCCCGTAGGCCGTGGCGATCTTGTGGTCCTCATCCACCACCAGCGGAAACGGCAGCTCCTGCTTGGCTTTGAACTTCTGATGGCTGGCGACGCCGTCCGGGCTGACGCCGAGGACGACGCCCTTGTGCTTCTCGATGGTCGGATAGTTGTCGCGGAAGCCGCAGGCCTGCGTCGTGCAGCCGGGCGTGCTGTCCTTCGGATAGAAGTACAGCACGACACGCTTGCCGCGGAAGTCGCTCAGCTTGATCTTCTTGCCGCTATCGCTCAACGCCTCGAAGTCCGGTGCCGTGTCGCCGACCTGCAGTGCCTTCTTCGCCATGTCCGCCCTCCTCGCGCCCTTCTATCGGTCGAGCCCGCTCAGTCAAGAGCGGGGTCATACGTGGTCATACATGATTGCGCAGCATCAGCTCCTTCGGATGCGGGTCGAGGTACACCTGGCCCTTGAGGTAGGCCACATCGAAGCGCCGCACATAGTGCCGGATCAAGGTGATCGGCACGATCAGCGGCACCAGACCGCGCCGGTAATCGTCGATCACCGACTGCAGCTCGCGCTTGGAATCAGTGTCGAGCTGCGTCTTGAAGTACCCCGCCATGTGCTGCAGCACGTTGGTGTGGCGACGCCGCGTCGCGACAACGCCGAGGCCGCGCATGAACTCCGACTCGTAGCGTTCGTGCAGCTCGGTGCGAGGGACGCGCTTGGCCTGCGCCACCAGGCGGCCGAGCTGCTCGTAGGTCGTGGGCGCATGGGCCATCAGTTGCAGCTTGTGCGCCGTGTGAAAGGCGACCAGATCACCGACGGTCCAGCGCTGCGCGAACAACGACCGCACTCGCCGGTAGGCGAACACGCGCTCGACGAAGTTGTCGCGTAGCTGCGGATCGTTGAGCCGCCCCTCTTCCTCCACCGGCAAATTCGGGAAGCGTTGCAGGAGGGCCGCGGCAAACAGGCCGCGTCCGCTCTTCGTCGGGATCGCCTGCGTGCCGTACACCTTGACGCGTTCCATGCCGCAGCTCGGCGAATCCTTTTTCAGGATGTAGCCGCAGAGATCCTCACCCGCGAGCGTTCCGACGCGTTTCACCGCGTAACCGAGCATGGGCGCGGTGTAGTCGGTACCGGTCTTCGGCATGACCAGGCGCACATCGTCGCCGTGACGCTCGAGGCGCAACGTCGGACGAGGGATGCCCAAGCCCAACTCAACCTCCGGACACACGGGCACCCACTCGACGTACTGCCCGAAGGTCTCGACGAGGAAGCCGTCGCGCTTGTGGCCGCCGTCGAAGCGCACCTCCTGGCCGAGCAGACACGCCGAGACGCCGATGCGAATCGGGACAGTGGTGCGCGATTCGTCGGTCACCGCAGCGCCAGTCATCGTGAGACTCCCTACTCGCCACCCATCGACATCGCAACACGCGGTGATTCGGCGCCCCGACGTTTTTTTCGACAACGGCCTTGACATAACGCGGCGCGTTGGCCATAAGGCCCACACGATGGACGCCCTGCGTCAGACCGCTTGCATGTGTTGTTGTACGAAGGCCCGGGAGCTCTCCCGTACCTGCGGTCGTGCTGCGTCCATGCTCGTCTCACACTAACTCTGCATACGTAGCCGCGATTCCAAAGGCCCGGGAGGTTGCTGACCTCCCGGGCCTTTTCATTTGCCGCCCCGCGTCCGGGGCCGGCGCGCAGCACCAAACCATCAAGCGGGAATCGCGAGGAGAGAGTGATGAGACAGCATTGGACGGCAGCAAGATCATGGAAGAGCACAGCCGAGCGGGTGGTCGTCATCCTGGCGGGTTTGCTCCTGGGAATCGCCGCAACCGCGAGCGCGGCGGACACAGCGCTGGAGCTGCTCAACGTGTCGTACGATCCGACGCGTGAGCTGTGGCGCGATCTGAACGACCACTTCATCCCGGTGTATGCCAAGCAGACCGGCATCACCCTCACCATCAAGCAGTCGCACGGCGGCTCGGGCGCGCAAGCCCGCGCCATCGTCGACGGCCTGGGCGCCGACGTGGCGACGCTGGCGCTGTGGCCGGATACCGACGCCATCCGCAAGGCCGGCCTGATCGCCAACGGCTGGGAGCAGCGGCTGCCGAACAACTCGGTCGCCTACACCAGCACCATCGTGTTCGTGGTGCGCAAGGGCAATCCCAAGGGCATCAAGGACTGGCCCGACATCGTCAAGCCCGGCATCGAGATCGTCACCCCGAACCCCAAGACCTCGGGGAACGGCAAGCTGAGCTTGCTGGCGGCATGGGGATCGGTGACCCAACGCGGCGGCACCGAGGAGCAGGCGCGCGAGTTCATCACAAAGCTTTACAAACAAACCCCCGTCCTCGACTCGGGTGCGCGCGGCTCCACGATCACGTTCTCGCAGAAGGAGATCGGCGACGTGCATCTCACCTGGGAGAACGAAGCCTATCCCGAGGTGGCGGAATCGAACGGCAAGCTGGAGATCGTCTACCCGCCGATCAGCATCCTCGCCGAGCCGCCCCTGGCCGTCGTAGACGCCAACGTGAAGCGCAAGGGCACCGGCGAAGCCGCCGAGGCCTATCTGAAGTTCCTCTACAGCGACGAGGGCCAGGAGATCATCGCCAAGAATTACTACCGGCCCATCAACCCCGACGTGTTGAAGCGGCACGCCGCCGTCTTCCCCGACATCCAGCGCTTTCCGATCACCGTCCTCGCCACTGACTGGACCGCCGTCTACGACAAGTTCTTCGTCGACGGCAAGATCTTCGACCAGATCTATCAGCCGGGAAAGTGATGCCATGCACACGTGGTTGAAACAGATCGATCTACTTCCGACGGTCGCGTTGACCGATCGTGTGCCGCACCTCCCGTTGCTGGGCTTCC
>Ga0335082_10000209_pt1 | contig 59585 bp, 58 predicted proteins | sample Lox_Sample_41_FD_206718 | JGI IMG/M metagenome (GOLD analysis project Ga0335082, IMG submission 206718) | Soil microbial communities from Loxahatchee National Wildlife Refuge, Florida, United States - Lox_Sample_4.1 | ecosystem: Environmental > Terrestrial > Soil > Wetlands | place: USA... | reverse complement strand
CGCGAGGAATTGTGAGTGGGGCGGGTTAGTGATTGCCCTTGCGGAGCAGGTCCGCGACGTCGTCAATCTTGTCGTCGAGCATGTTCAGCTTGCGGGCAAGTCCCTGGATTTCGGAGGCGGCGCGGCGGTTGACATCGAAATCGAGTTCGCCGCGGAGGCGATCCTTCGTGTCCTGGCGATTCTGGCTCATCATGATGACCGGAGCCTGGATGGCGGCAAGCATGGAGAGGAAGAGATTGAGGAGGATGAACGGGTAGGGATCCCAGGCCTTTTCGTGCAGGAAGATATTAATGGCGGCATAGGTGGACATGGCGGAGAGAAAGATGATGATGAAGGTCCAGGAGCCGCCGAAACCGGCGACGATGTCGGCGACGCGCTCGCCGAAAGTGGCTTCCTGCTCGATCATCTCGTTGGGGTTGCGTGTGGCGCGCATGCGGACGAGCTCCTGGGCGGCATGGAACTGGCGGCCGAGAGTGGTGAGCAGGTCCATGCCGGCGTGCGGCTTTTTCTGGAGGAGAGCGGCAATGTCGTCGCGAGAAATCTCGAGGCACTCGGTTGTCTCGACGGCGGTGGCGGTGGTGCGGTGGGGCGTTTGCTCAAGCATGGAAGCGAAGCCGAAGAACTCGCCGTTGGAGGGCTCGTCGACGACGACTTCCTGCTGGTCTTCGTCGACGGTGGTGACGCGGACGCGGCCGGAGAGCATGACGTAGGCCTGGCCGCCGGGATCGCCGGTTTTGTAGACGCGCTCGCGCGGGGCAAAGGATTTGACTTCGACCTGCTGGGCGAGCACCGCCATCTCATCGGCGTCCAAGAGAGAAAACAGCGGAACGGTCTTCAATACGTCCGGTTGGCAGGCCATCGCGATCCTCCCCGATCGAGAAGTGGAACAAGGTCCCGTGTTGCGGCACTAAGGCGAGGAATTGTGGCTCTTTTCGGCGCGCCGCCACAAATCCGGAAAATCCATAGTAAATCCAATTTGCCCGCCGAGATGAGGGCTTGCGGTATAGGTGCCCACGATGAATCCGAAGGTGAGGGCGAGACCGGACTTCAGGTTGTATTGCCCGCCGAGCATGCCCTGGAGCTGAGCGCGGCCGAGCTGGTCGTTGTGGGCGACGCCGGCATAGACTTCTCCGCCGAGGGAGAGGCGAGAGTTGAAATCGTGCAATACAGAAAGCCCGGAAGTGTAGACCTGGCCGCGAGTGGTGCGGATTCCGACGTCGCCGGTGCTGGTGTTGCCCGCGAAGACGACTCCGAGATTAAGATTCAGCCTGGTTTTATCCGTGAACGGTTTTTGCAGGATGAAGTTGAGCCAGTAGTCCGTGACGCCGGAGCCGAGCTGTTTCCTGGGATCTCCGGTAGGAAACTCGATGTAGAGAGTGGCGGCGAGGGAAGGCAGGCGCGAGCCGGGTTGGGCCTGGTGGAATTTCCACTTGATGCCCATGTCCACATCGCCCACGCCGGAGGGGCTTTGACTGCCGCTGGCGCGGTCGATCGAGATGTAGGGAAAATCGAAGTCCAGTTCGAGATGATGCGGCAGGCCGGCATTGATCTTGAAGTTGGTGGTGTTCTGGCGAAGGCTGGGGAATTGCGCGGATTGCAGGGCATCAATTTCGTTGAAGAATTCAAAATGAACGCGGCCGAGCTGGGTGACTTCGGTGTCGTCGGTATAGAAAGGCAACTGCGCGGGCAGACGGGAAGCCGTCCCCAGCCCTGCTATCACCAGCAGGACACCCAATCGCACGCTGAGCCCCATGACGAGACCCTACCTTACATGTATTGGTTTGTCACAGGGAAGGAAACTTAACGAGGCGCGCTGGATTGTGAATGACAATTCATGATCGCGGCATTGCGTGTCCGTCATTCAGGCGAAGGATTGCGGATGACCTGGAACGCGCCGGTCAGGCGCATTTGGGGGAGACTGGCGGCCGGGCTCCAGCCTAAGCCGAGGGCGCCGAGTTGAATGCGGATTTCGGTGGTGGAGCCGGGCAGGACCAGCAAGGCTGCGCCGTCTTCGGCGGCGGGCAGGAGCAACTCGGAGTATTCGGGAGCGAGCGGCACAATCTGGCCGTCGGCCAGAACGGCGCAATTGTGGATCGTTGGGCCGCAGAGGGATGGCTCCAGCGCATCGCCGGAATCGGAGGAGAACTGCAGGCGGAGGGCGCGATACGGGCCGGCGGGGAAGCTGACATTTTCGGCAAGCGAGCCAGAGGAATCGCCTACGAAGTCGAATTGGCGGGGGTGAGCAACAAAGAGGGGAGCCAGGTCGATCCAGTGATCCGGCTGAGGATCTGCGGCGTCGGGGACGGCCTGCAACTGGATGCCGCGGAGAGAGACGATCAAGTGTTCGACTTTCGCGCTGGAGTTGCAATTTTCGCAAGGGGCGACACGCTCCGCAGTGACGCGCACCATGCCTTGGGTCTGGTTGAGGCCGCAGGTGGGGGGTGGGTCGCCACCCTTGACGATGACGCCGCCATTCCCGTTGTTGGAATAAGCGATGAAGCAGGAATTCCCGCAACTGGCTAACGCGAGAGCGGCGAAGGGCAAAAGCAATTTCAGAGCGCCCGGGAATCTGCTGCGTACGGCTGACATGGGGCACACCCAAGGGCGGGGACAAGCCCAGTCTACGCCCGAGACGCCTCGTTCGGCGAGCATGGCTGTTCGAGTGCGCCGGGGAGGCGTACACTTTGCGGTGGGAGGTGATTATGGATAAGCCTCGCCGACCTCAGGTGGTCCGTCCCTGGAAAATCCAACCATCGCAGAAATCCAAAGTGAGCGCACGCGGGTTCGCCGAGCAGCGGCACGGGCACGAATCGAAAATCGAGATTCACTGGAAAAAGGCGAAGTAAAACTCGCGGCCGCGATTGCCTGATCACAAAAGAAAAGGGACGGTTGGTGGCCGCCCCCTGGAATGCAAAATTGGATGCCGCTTATCTCGGCAGGAGTGGTGAGCTGGAATCCGAATCGGGCCGCCGCTTGAGGGTCGGGCGATCGTCATCGGTGCTGGTGGGATCCGCCTGGCCTTGCTTCTGCTTGTCGGTCTGTTCGGTCTTGGTGCGGAGAGTCGGCTTGCCCGGGCCGGCGTCCTGGACCTTGCGCGCGAACATGACGTTGCGGAGGCGAGCTTTCACCTGGTCGAACTCGGAAGTGGTGACGATGTATTCGTCTTTTTCGGGGAGGATGCGCGCGATCTCTTTCTGCGCGTCGGAGATGCGTTCGGGAGTGGGGGGATGGGTCGAGAAGAGCTTGGGAATCGTACCCGGGCGGCGCTTTTCGTCCGCCTGGATGCGTTCGAAGAAGGTCACGTAAGCGTTGGGATCGTAGCCGGCCTTGTACATGTACTGAATACCGAGGAAATCGGCTTCACGCTCGGCGTCGCGCGAGAATTTCAGGTAAGAGAGCGGAATGGCGAGTTGCAAGGCTTGATAGATGCCGTATCCGGCCCAACCGCCCGGGCCAAGAAGGATCAGGGGAATGGTGGCGAGCTGCATGATCTCGCCCTTGGTGGCCTGCTTCGTGCCATGGCGCGCGGTGACGTGGGAAATTTCGTGGGCCATCACGCCGGCAAGCTCGGACTCTTCCTGGGCGCGAAGGATGAGCCCGCTGTTCACGTAGAAGAAACCGCCGGGGAGGGCGAAGGCGTTCACTTCGTCGGAGTCGATGACTTTGATGGTGAAGGGCACCTGGGCGTCGGAGTTGCGGACAAGATTCTGGCCGACGCGGTTGACGTACTCGGTGACCACGGGGTCGTCGATCATTTTAGAGGTGCGTTCGACTTCCTGGGCGAGACCCTTGCCGAGTGCGATTTCGCGTTCGAGGGAGTAGAAGTTCACGCCCTTGCCGACACTGCGATTGCCGATGGCTTCGACGTCTTCCTTGGAATTCTTGGGGTGGACCGTTTCCTGCTGCTGCACAGGTGCGCCGGAACCTGGAGCGCTGGACTTGGCCGCGGGCTTCGCGTCAGCCGGAGTCTTGGAAGCGTCGGTGCAAGACGGATCTTTGGCGGTCGAGGAGGAAGAAGAAGAGGACGAGGCCTGTCCCGGTTGCGACGGAGCGGGCTGAGCGCAGGGATCCTGGGTAGCGGCAGGGGGCGGAGGCGGAGGTGGCGGAGCCACCTGGGGGGTGCTTTGCGCTGCGAGGAGCGCAGGCCAAACCGACAGAACTGCGGCAAGGAGAAGCCCGCCCAAACACCTCGACGTGTTTCTCATGTTGCTACCTCCCCGTATAGCGGAGTATACACCCGGTCGCGCGCCCGGAAAGCTGCCCGATAGCTATGATGTAGGGGCATGGGGGAAGGTTTCCTCGAGGGTGGAAGGAGGCGGGTGGAAACCCGTGCGTTGACAAGGAGTTGACACATCCGGCGGGGCTAACTACAGTCAAAGGCTAATCATGAGCGTAAGAAAGATTCAGATCGGTCAACTGTGGAAGAAGCTGGAAACCGGTGAAACGTACCTGGTGACTCGGGTGTATACCGAGGCGCTGAGCACCATGGTGGTGCTGCGGAAATCTGGCGCGGAAGATCAGCAACTCGTCCGGCTGAAGATCGAAAACACGCCGAAGGGGCAGAACATTCCCGGGTTTGCGCCCGCCATGGAAGACGACTCCGTATAGAAAAACGAGTGAGTTCACGAGCGCGCGGCGGGCCAGTCCATGGGTGGCGCGGCGGTGGGTGCACGCTCCCCGAGTTTGGTGATGAACCGACGAAGCGGATGGCAGCGTTTATACCAACACCCGGCCCGATGACCCTGCTTGTTGAATCGAGCATTCTCGGGAGACAATAAGTTTTATGCCGGTGCGTCGGTTTCTTCCATTTCTTATCCTAGCCGCTTGCGTTTCCGCCGGTCAGGACCCGCGCTTCATTGACCTGACGCACCTTCCCGTCACCATGAATCCGTCCGAGGCCATTCAGAAGAAGATTCCTCTCACGGGATGCGCCGAAATCACGGATGGCGGCACCGCCGATGGCGTCATCCAGCCGGAAGACGGCGACCCGCGGGATATTCTGGTGGAATTCGTGAAATTGAAAAGTGCGGAGGTCCGGGCGGGCGACGAACTGGAAGCGAAGGTGCGCCTGCAGAACACCGGCAAGCATCCCATCCGGATTCCGTGGAGCACCGATCCCGCCGTGATCGACAACCCATACGACCAGGAGCGCCTGGAGTGGGAAACCGCGACATTTCAATTCGCGCTGGCCAATGAGGATGACGACGAGGTTGGCCTGAAGAGCATGACGGGATGGCTCTACGGATCGAAGCAGCGGGAAGGGTCTGAAATCACGCTGCAGCCGCGCGACAGCGTGACCGCCACGGTCAGCCTCAAACTGGAAGACAAAGCACCGGTGGAGCCCGGCCCGCTGAAAGCCGGGACGTGGCAGCTATCGGCGGAATGGCTGCAGATCGGCCGCACCTGGCAGATTCGCGATTGCCGGACCTGGAACCGCAACTTCCTGTACAACGAGTTTTATCGCGAGAAGACTCCGCCCGTGGCGATACAGATCCTGCCCCCGCCGGCGCCGCCGGCCGCCAAGCCCGCGGACTAGATCGAACGCACCGGCAATTCCACAACGTCCTCGACTCGCATCGTTTCCTTTTGAAAAAAGGGTTCACCGTATTTGACGCCAATCATCTGGCCGTAATAGCGCGCGAGCAGATCCATGCGCTTGTCCAGTTCATCGATGGCAAGAAACACCCGCTGCTTTCTTTCGCTCTTCGCGGGACGAAACTGCGAGCGATAGGCCAGGATGGCGCGGCGGCGCGTGTCGTACTGCTTCGAGATGTCGACGATGAAGGTGGGCGGCATGCCTTCGAACGAGGTGGCGTAGAGGAGCTTGAAGGGCCGGTAGGGTTCGCCCTCGAGCGGCAACTGCTTCAAGCCGGCGAGGAAACATCCTTCATAGGCGAGCGTGGAGGCGTGATAGTGATCGGGATGGCGCGCCTCCCAGAAAGGGATGATGACGGTGCGCGGGCGCAGTTCACGAATGATTTGTGCGAGGCGCAGCTTGTGCTCGCGGGCCGGTTGCACGTCGGAGTCAGGCACGCCCAAGTTTCCGCGCCAGCTCACCTTCAGGACCCTGGCCGCCGCGGCCGCTTCTTTGGCGCGCGTTTCGGGAGTGCCGCGCGTGCCCATCTCGCCTTCGGTCAAATCGAGGATGCCGGTCTTGTATCCCTTCTCGACCATCTTGAGGAGCGTGCCTCCGCAGGTGAGTTCGACATCATCGGGGTGAGCTGCAATCGCCAGGACATCGAGCTTCATGAGAGTCTCCACAAATGCGGTTGTGCTGCGCCGCGTGTGCCGACAGTAATTCTAGGTTCCATCACGCGTTCGTTCCTACCGAAAATTTCAATCGACCCCGGGGACGTGCTACCTTTGGCGCATGAGTGAAACTGCGAAACTGCTGGGCCGGGTGGCGCTGGTGACCGGGGCAGGGAAGCGTCTGGGGCGCGCGATCGCGCTGAGGTTGGCGCAGGAGGGCGCGGACGTCGCGGTGCACTACGGCAAATCCGCGGCGGAAGCGGAAGAGGTGGTGGCGGGGATTGAGAAACTTGGGCGGCGCGCGGCCGCGTTCCCCGCTCAACTGACCGATGTGGCGGCCATTCAGAATCTCGTGACGGAGGCGGCCGCTCGTTTTGGGCGGCTCGATATTCTGATCAACAGCGCGGCGAATTTCCTGGAGACGAAGTTTGGCGAGACGTCGGAAGCGACGTGGGACGCCTCGCTGGACACGAATCTCAAGTCACCGTTCTTCATGGCGCAAGCCGCGGCGCCGCACCTGGCGAAGTCCGGGCACGGCGCGATCGTGAACTTCGCGGATATCGGGGGACTGATGGGCTGGCGCGAGTTTCTGCCGCACTCGCTTTCGAAAGCGGGCATCATCCTGATGACGCGGATTCTGGCAAAGGAACTTGGGCCCGCGGTGCGCGTGAACGCCCTGGCGCCTGGTACGATCACGATGCCGGGAGACCCGCCGGAGTGGGAGCAGGACTTCATCGAGAGAGCACCGCTTCGCCGCTCGGGGAGGCCTGAAGAAATCGCGGACGCGGTGATGTTTCTGCTGACGGCGGAGTTTGTGACCGGACACACACTGGTGATCGACGGCGGCCGCACGCTGTAGATGTTCGGCTGGCTAACGAGGGGAAGCGGTTGCGGGGCTTTGCGCGTTATCCGCGGCTGGAACACCGGCGGCGGCCTTGCTGGCAGTGAAATCCTCGCGCTTCAGCCGCACATCGCCATCGATGAGCACAGTGAAGTCCGTGCCGGGCGGAATGAGTGCATCTTTTCCAGAACTGAGCTGCACGGGTGCGCTGGAGTTGGAACTGCCGAGAGTTTCGTAATAAAAGCGGACGGGCGCGGACTCGGTATTGGTCAGACGAACCGAAGTGATGCTGATGGCCAGTTTTCCGTCGTGCCCAAAGCGCTTTTTGATCTCCGACTCCGCAACCGTTCCGGTTGCTTTGGCGCCCCGAGCGATGACCACCACGCCATCCAGGGTCACGTCGTCAAGCACATCGAATTCAACGGCGTCGCCGGCGTGGGCGGTTCCGGATGACAGTCCCTTCAGCAACTTGACGCGGATGGGCGTGTCCCTGGGCAGCAGGAATCCGGATGGTTTGGGCGCCGCCGCGGATCTCCTGGCTACGCGCTCGTCATAGGGAGTACGCTCGCGATCGCTCTGCGCGGTTTCCGGCAGGCCCGTGCCCATCTGATCCTTCAGTAGCACGACGCTGGATTTTGGAACGTAGCCGGTATCGCCCTTGGCGGTGCGCGCGGCGTAGTAGCTGTCGAATGTCCCGGTGATTTCGACGACGCTGCCGCATTGCAGCGTTTTGCGAACTTCCATCGTGGAGACTGAGCTATAGAGGTAGATGTAGTCGTCCATGCGCGGGCATTCGATGCGGCCGGTGCTCTGGCTCCTGCTCAGGGCAGGGAAGCACAGGCAAAGAATGGCGAGGATCAAGCTGCAGCGTTTCATGGTGCCCCCATGGCGGGATGTGTGTACAGCACATAATTGCATCGGGAATTGGACTGCGTCTTTAGTACTGTGCATAAAGGAATACGGCGAGCGTCACAGGAAGAACGGCGCTGCCGGTGGGGGCGTGCGGCCCTGTGGAATCAATGACCTCGAGTCTCACCGTGCATAAGCGCGCCGCACAGTGTATTCTTAAAGTTTAGGGATTTCGCTCGCAGCATGACCGGTTCGCCTGTCGGCCCGGCGGAAAGAGGAAAAGGCAATCGCTCCAATGGATCAGGACACATTTGCACCCCGGCACGTCGAGGACGTTGAAATCCAGGAATGGCTGGAGTCCCTCGATTCTGTGCTGCTTTCCAGCGGCACGGACGTTGCCCGGGAGATCCTCGAACGCCTTCGCGCGCACGCCACGGTTAGTGGTATCGACCTGCCGTTCACCGCGAATACCCCGTATGCCAACACGATTCCGGCCCGGCTGGAACCGCTTTTCCCCGGTGATCAGCAGCTTGAGCGGCGCATCAAGTCATTGATTCGCTGGAACGCCCTGGCGATGGTGGTTCGCGCGAATCGCATGGAGCACAACATCGGGGGCCACATCTCCACGTATGCCTCAGCCGCTACGTTGTACGAGGTTGGCTTCAATCACTTCTTCCGCGGGCGCGGTGAAAATTTCGACGGCGACACGATTTACTTCCAGGGCCACGCCGCCCCCGGCATTTACGCCCGCGCATTCCTCGAGGGCCGGCTGAGCGTGGCGCAGCTCGAGAACTTCCGCCGCGAATTGAAGGCCGGCGGCGGCCTTTCCTCATATCCGCATCCCTGGCTGATGCCGGATTTCTGGGAATATCCGACCGTGTCGATGGGCCTCGGCCCGTTGATGGCCATTTATCAGGCGCGCTTCAACCGGTACCTGGAAGATCGCGGGCTGAAGCCGCGCACGGATGCAAAAGTCTGGGCGTTCCTCGGCGACGGTGAGACCGATGAGCCGGAATCGCTCGGCGCCATCACGCTGGCATCGCGGGAAAAGCTCGACAACCTGATTTTCGTGATCAACTGCAACCTGCAGCGCCTGGACGGGCCGGTGCGCGGCAATGGCCAGATCATTCAGGAGCTCGAATCGGCGTTCCGTGGCGCCCGGTGGAACGTCATCAAGGTGCTGTGGGGTTCGGAGTGGGATCCGATTCTGGAGCGCGACACCGAGGGGTTGCTGGTGAAGCGAATGGGCGAGATGGTGGACGGCGAATACCAGAAGCTCGTCGTGTCTTCCGGCGATTACATCCGGCAGTACTTTTTCGGAAGCGATCCGCGCCTGTTGAAACTGGTTGAACCGCTGCCCGACGAGGCGTTGCGGCGGCTGCGTCTCGGCGGCCACGACCCGCGCAAGGTGTATGCCGCGTACAAGGCGGCGTTCGAACACAAGGGCGGTCCGACAGTCATTCTGGCCCGCACGATCAAGGGATACGGCCTGGGCGAAGCCGGCGAAGGCAAGAACGTCACGCACCAGCAGAAGAAACTGAACGAGGACGAACTGCGGGAGTTCCGTTCGCGTTTCGGGATCCCGCTGAGCGACGACGACATCAGCGAAGTTCCGTTTTATCGACCACCGGAGGACAGCGAAGAGATCCGGTATCTGCGCGCGCGCCGCGAATCGCTGGGCGGCTACGTCCCGCAGCGGAAGGTGCGTTCGAAGCCGCTTGAAGGCAACCTTGCGGAACTGTTCCGCGAATTCCATGACGGGAGCGACGGGCGTGAGGTGTCCACGACGATGGCGTTCGTGGCGATGCTGCGCAAGATGCTCAAGGACCGCGAGATCGGCAAACTGATCGTTCCTATCGTTCCGGATGAGGCGCGCACCTTCGGCATGGAGTCGCTCTTCCGCACCGTCGGCATCTATTCGAGCGTCGGGCAGAAGTACGAGCCGGTCGACGTCAACACGCTTCTGTACTACAAGGAAGCGAAGGACGGCCAGATACTGGAAGAGGGAATTACGGAAGCGGGGTCGATGGCGTCATTCATCGCGGCGGGGACGGCGTACTCCTCGCACGGCGTCAATACGATTCCGTTCTTCATTTATTACTCGATGTTCGGATTCCAGCGGGTGGCCGACTTCATCTGGGCCGCGGCGGACATGCGGTCGCGCGGATTCCTGCTGGGGGGCACGTCCGGGCGCACCACGCTCTCCGGCGAAGGGTTGCAGCACCAGGACGGGAACAGCCATGTGCTGGCGCTTCCGATTCCGAATCTGCTCGCCTACGACCCGGCCTACGCCTACGAAATTTCCGTGATCATCGAAGACGGCATTCGCCGGATGTACAAGGAAGGCGAAAACATCTTTTATTACATCACGGTGATGAACGAGCCGTATGCCATGCCGGTGATGCCCAAGGGCGTGGAGCAGGGCATTCTGAAGGGCATGTACAAGCTCAAGGCCGCCGCCAACCGGAAGTCCAAGTTGCGCGCGCAGCTTTTTGGCAGCGGAGCGATCCTCAACGAAGTCATACAAGCGGCGGATATCCTGGAGAAGAATTACGGCGTGGCTGCGGACGTGTGGAGCGTGACCAGCTACAAATGTTTGTACACGGACGCGGTGGAATGCGAGCGCTGGAACCGCCTGCACCCCGACGAGACGCCGCATATTCCCTATGTCGCGCAGTGCCTCCAGGACGAGCAGGGAGTTCTGGTGGCCGCGAGCGACTACTTGAAAGTGCTGCCGGCGATGATCGCCAAGTGGGCGCCGCGCCGGCTGGCGACGCTGGGAACGGATGGTTTCGGCCGCAGCGAGGGGCGGCAGTCGCTGCGCGACTTCTTCGAAGTGGATTCGCGATTCGTTGTCCTGGCCACGCTGCACGAGCTGGCACAGGATGGCCTTGTGGGCGAAGCCACGGTGCAGAACGCCATCAAGGATCTCGGTCTGAACCCCGACAAGCCGAACCCAGTCACGAGTTAACGGTGTGTGGGCGAGTCGAACTTCGCCCCGCGGCGACACCGCGCCCTGCTAAAATCACGGAATGCGACGTTCAGGGCTCGCTGCTCCACCGGTCATCTTGACGCTTGTGGGGCTCTTCTGCTCCGGGATCGGTGCGGTGGCGACCGCTCAAGTTGGGCCTACCGGTGCCCCTCCTCGCGCCGATTTCACCAAAAAGCTTGTTGCCGCGGCGGTGGAACGTACGCACCATTCCGTGCGCTATGAACCCGCTTACGTTCGCATCCCTTATCCGAACGGAGACGTTCCCGCCGACACAGGCGTTTGCACCGACGAAATCATCCGCATTTACCGGGCGGTGGGCGTCGATTTGCAGAAGGAAGTCCACGAAGACATGCGGGCCAATTTTGCGAGCTATCCGAATCAGGCTCGATGGCGACTCTCCCACACGGACACCAACATCGATCATCGGCGGGTACCGAATCTGATGGTTTTCTTCAGTCGAAAAGGCGAGAGGCTTGCCCTCTCCACAAACGCCGCCGATTATTCTCCCGGCGATCTCGTCACATGGGATCTGGGAGGGGATATTCCGCACATCGGCATCGTTGTCGACCGAAGATCCGGGGGCGGGCGTTCCATGATCGTCCACAATATCGGAGCAGGGCCCAAAATGGAGGACGTGCTTTTTAGCTGGAAGATTACCGGCCACTACCGCTATTTCGGCAGCGGCTTGCTGCAGTAGGCTTCGACTCAAACCAAAAGGAAGAACTCGACGTTTACGGCCGGTCCGGCAAGCCGTCCTCCAGGAGTTCGCCCGGTTTGATTTTTCCGGTGGCCAGATCGGCAATCAGCCTGCGATTCGCGGCGAGGAAGTCGTAGCCCGCCAGTTCCTTCGGCAGCACCCATTCCACTTTTTCAAACGTGCGCGGTACTACATCGGTCTCCGCGATTACAGCCGCAAAGAAATGAATTCGCAGTTCCTCCGGGAAATTGGCGTACTGATGCCGGACCTCCGCAATTTTCCGGCTTCGCACAAGCGTTACGTCCAGTTCTTCGCGCAATTCGCGCGCCAGCGCTTCTTCAAGGCCTTCGCCGTCGCGCACTTTTCCACCCGGGAATTCCCACTTGTAGGGAGAACTGTCGTCGCGCCGTCGCTGCCCGATCAGCAGCCGCCGGTCCCTTCGCTCGATCACTGCTGCCACCACCTGTCTCATTCGCTTGCACTCTGGATTGGATTTGCCACTGGCTGAGTATAATGCAACCGTCGGATTTCCCACTGGAGGCTTCATGCGCAGCGTGCTCCTCATTGCCGCACTCTTGCTCGCCATGCCACTGGCTGCACAGACTTCTTCCCCTGATGCCAACGTCGTCCGCTTTCGCGCCACCATGGACAATGTCAAAGCTACGTTCGGCCCCGCCGAGCCGGTTGCGCATCTCAAGCCCGGCAATATTCTGGAGGCCAACTCGCTCGACTGCTTCGGAAACGCGCTGCAAAAGCCCGGCGATCCGTTCTCTAACATCAAGATCGACAATCCGCTCACGGGGCCGTTCTTTATTGACGGCGCCGACCCGGGAGATACGCTGGTTGTTCACGTTTTGGATCTGCAGGTCGATGGCAAACAGGGAGTCGGAACGTTCGGCCCGGGCTTTGGCGCAGCCAATTCCACGCACTACACGCCCATGCTCGAAAAGGAGCAACTCCCTTCGCGCGCGTGGTATTACCCCATCGACGCCGAGAAACAGCTCATTACGTTTCAAGCGCTCGACTCCGACTTTAGGACGCAGTTTCCGCTGAAGCCGTTCCTCGGCTGTATCGGTGTGGCGCCGGCGAACGGGGAAGCGCGCAGCTCAATCGTGCCCGCCGAATTCGGGGGCAATATGGACGCGCCGGAAGTCTCGCCCGGGAACACGCTGTATCTTCCGGTGAACGTGCGGGGAGCACTGTTCTATTTCGGGGACGGCCACGCGGCGATGGGGGACGGCGAGGTGGCGGGCTCGGCCGTGGAAGTTCCGATGAAGGTGCGCCTGCAATTCGAACTGGTGAAGGGCAGCAGTACGGAGTGGCCGCGCCTGGAGAATGATCACGAACTGATGGCCGCCGGCATTTATCGGCCCGTCGATGACGCCGTGCGCATCGCCGTTACGGAGCTGGTGCATTGGGTGCACCGGGACTATGGCCTGTCCGAACTCGATGCGTACGAGCTATTTTCGAAAGTCGGGAAGCTTCATCTGACGGAGATGGTCGATCCGAACTACGTGGTTATCGCGTCGATCGACAAGAAGTACTTGCCGGCCAAGAAATGAATTGGATGCGAAACGTGTGCGTTGTGGGGTGCGGCGCTGTGTTGAGCCCGGGAGATGGGAGGAAACTGGCACCGCAAGTTGTCCGGCCCAGTCGTACTAGCCTTCTGGAATTGCGCCGCCACTATTCGCCGGGAAAAGATAACTCCATCACCACCTCACCGGGAAACAACCTTTTTACTTCTCGTCGCAACTGACATATCAATTGGTGTTGGTGCGCATCTTGCTCCAAAGGGTGGTGGGCGATGCGAACAAGCATCCCGCGCGTGGTTGTCCTCGTCTTCTGGGTTCTTCTTTTCCTTTCAAGCACGGCGCTCGCACAGCTGCACGAAGGCCTGGCGGCGGTTTCCGCAAACGAGTCGACGGCACGGCTGGCTATCCAGCCGAAGGGCTCCGTTTTTTCGATCGAGCTGTCTGCTGATTCTTCGAGCCCGCTTCCCGCGACACTTACCGCGAGAGTCGTTGGGAGGGAGGACGGCACGGTCTCGGAATCGAAAGTCTCCGCCGAGGTTTCCCGCTCCCCGCGCCGTTTCGAGCTTGTTCTGGACTGGACGCCCAAGTACGGACTCGACGATGCCTCTACGAACCGCCTTTTTTACGAAGTGCGGCTCGATTCCACCGGGAGTGTCGTGTGTTCCGGAATCCTGTCGCCCGCCCAACTTATCCCCGACATCTTTGAGTTGCGGTTTATGGGAATCGACACGCTGAGTCTCGGCAAAACGTATGTCGCTCGCGTCTGGGCGGTGCGCCCCGGTTCGAATAAGCCGGTCCCCGGTGTCGCAATTACCGGCACTTTCGGGGACGAGGATACCGAGGGTGATGCGAAGGGCTTCAAGGCCACCGGACGCACCAATGTTCGCGGCGAGGCTGTGCTGGCGTTCCCGCTGCCCGAAGGCCCCGGAGCCGTCGAAGATGCGACGATAGGCCTTGAAATCGCGGGCGTCCGGAACAATTTCAAAAACTCTCTGACGGCGGAGCTGCGGTTCAACCGCCGTGCGGCGATTCTCCTTTCCACCGACAAGCCTCTTTACCAAACGGATCAGGTGCTGCACATGCGCGCTCTTCTTTTGAACGACCAGCGCCGCGCCTGGGCCAAGCATGCGGTCCGTTTCGCCGTCCGCGATCCAGACGACACCATCGTGTATTCCAGCGACACCCAATCGTCCACCTATGGAATCGCTTCGGCGGAGTGGAGCATACCCGCCACCCAAAAGCTCGGTACGTACCGCGTGTCGGCGGAAATCACCGGTGACGATGACAACCGTGACCTTGCCGCGACGCAGCACGTCCGGTTGAGCCGCTACGACCTGCCCACCTTTACAGTCAATGTCCTTCCGGACCAACCCTATTACCTTCCTGGGCAGAACGCCAGGCTCACCATTTCCGCTTCGTACCTTTTCGGCAAGCCCGTGCTGCGCGGGCACGTCCGCGTACTTCGCGAGTCCTCCCGCAAATGGAACTATGCCACGCAAAAATGGGAAGCCGAGGAAGAAGTCGTGCAAGAAGGCGAACTCGACGCCAAGAACGAATTTCAGGCGAGCATCGATCTTTCGAAAGAGCACGCGGCGCTACACGAGGCGGATTGGCGGCGGTTTGACGACATCCGCTACGCCGCTTACGTGACGGACGCGTCCTCGCGGCGCGCCCAGGAGCGCCACTTCGATGTCCGGATCTCCCGCGACGACATTCATCTGTACGTTCTCAGCGCCGCAGGCGGGCTCCCCTCCGGTCTTCGCCCCGAATTCTATGTGTCCGCGTCGTTTGCCGACGGCACGCCGGCCGCCGCCAACATCGTTGCCACGCTTACCGCCAGCGATCCTTCCGACGAAAATGTGAAAGCGCCATCATCGCCGATCGCTGTGGTACAGGTTCGCACGAATCGCTATGGGCTCGCGCACATTCGCGTGCCGGTTCCCGTACAATCCACGAAAGAACACGACAGCCTGTATCTTGTGCTGGACGCCAAGACGCTGGACGGGCGTGCCGGCTACCACCTCGAGTCGTATTCATTGCTCTCGACTCCGCTCCGAATAACGCCTTCGAGAACCATTCTGCGGCCGGGGGATCCCATCGAAGCCGATGTGGAATCCGCGGAACCGCAAGGCCGGGTGCGGATTGAACTCATCGACGGCGAGACGCAGTCGATCGTTGCGTCGCAACAGATCGGTCTGCACGGCATGAGGGCTCATATCAACTTCGCGGGCAACCCGCGCTATGCCGGAGTGCTGACGCTGGTCGCATATCCCCTCGACGCTGACTATGATCGCCAGCCCAGCGTCTCTCAGATCGCTGCAGCCTCTGTCCTGATTCCCCGTTCCACGCGACTGCAACTGGACGTCAAGCCCGCCAAGCTCAGTTACCGCCCCGGCGATGCGGCTTCGTTGTCGCTTCGCGTCCGCGGGATCGAGGGAGGACCGGCACAGAGCGCTGTGGGAGTGCTCGTCTATGATCAGGCCATCGAGGAGCTGGCGCGGACGGAAGCCAGCCGTTCGACCGGCTACGAAGACCGCATTGACTCCCAGCTCGGATTCGCGACCCTTCCACAGCACGACGATGCGATCGCCGGAATCTCGATTGATGACCTGCTCAATCGTCCGGCCGATGCCGTCGTGCCGCCGGACCTCGAACTTCTTGCCCAGGCGCTGTTCTCAGGCCGAACCTACGCGCCGATTCGCGTGGACACTTCCGACCGCGACCACAATTTCGCCGGAATCTTCCGGAAGCAAATCTCCAGCACGCTGGATCCGGTTTCGCGAATCCTTCAGGAGAATTTTTCCGGAGCCGGCCGTTTTCCGTCCACCGAAGCTGAGCTTGCCAGCATACTGGCAACGCGCATATCGACTCCCGTGCCGCTCCTCGATCCCTGGGGCCGTCCTTATCACATGCGCCACGACTACCGGTGGATTTTCGAAACCATCGAGTTTCGCAGCGAAGGGCCCGACAAGACTCTCGACACGGACGACGATTTCGTCGCATACACGGTGCAACGCCCCTTTTTCGAGCGCGACGCAAAACACCTCCGTGCCCTCATCGACGCATACCACGCGCGGACCGGGGCCTACGTGCGTGACTCGGCCTCTCTCCAGGCTGCCGCAGCACAAGAACAGACGGCTCTCGAGACTTTCGTGGATCCCTGGGGAACTCCGTATCGCTTCGAGTTTGAAATTGTCCGCGAAAATTTCGCGGTAAACGTGAAAAGTGCCGGCCCGGACAAGCGCTTTCGCGCGGGGCCGACCGACTACACTGATTTGGATGACATTCCGGTCTTGACCTTTGGGGTGCCTTACTTCCGAGAAATCTCCCAGCACATCAGCGACGCCCTGTTTGCCGACGCCAAGGTGTCCGCGCATTTTCCCGACAACGAGACGGAGTTCATCGCGACGCTTCAACGCCAGGGAATCGACTGGAATGCTCTTCGCGATCCCTGGAACCGTCCTTACTACATCGTTCCGACGGTCGAAGCCTCGTATTCCGACAAGATCACCATGCGCGCGTATGGCCAGGATGTTTCCGGCACCGCGGTCCCTGTTACGCGTACCGCGCGGGGTTTCGTCATTATGAGCGAAGGCCCCGATCTGACGCGCAACACCGTCGACGATTTTTCGCTGGCGCGCTTCACGTCGCCGTTCCTCGATGAGCCCGGCGGCTCCAAGAGTCTCAACGCTCCTCCCGCACAGAAAGCCACGCAGCCTTTCTATAGTGGAAGTTCGGGAGCGATTCGCGTTTCGATCACCGACATGACCGGCGCAGTGATCTCAAACGCGAAAGTTAGCGCGACCAATGAGGCCACCAATCTCGTGTACCAGGGCAACTCGAACGAACAGGGGATTTGTCTTGTCGGGAATCTCCCGGCCGGAGCGTACCGCATCCTCGTCGAAAGCCCTGGTTTCCGCGCGTACGCGTTGACAAGCATTCCGGTGCTGTCCAGCAACGTCACCGACCTCGAGGTGCGTCTGAGTGTCGGAGCAGTAAGCGAAACGGTAGAGGTGACGGCGGAGACTGTGACGCTCAGCACGGATGCCGCGTCTCTCTCTCTGATTTCGCGAGGAGTAGTGGGGCAGACCAAATCCCGTGCGGCGTCCGTACAAATCAATCCTGCCGCCGTTACTCCCCGCCTGCGCGAGTATTTCCCGGAGACCCTCTTCTGGCAACCCGAGGTCCTCACCGATCGATCCGGGCACACCACGGTGAAGGTGCCGCTCGCGGACAGCATCACGACCTGGAAGGTCTCTGTCGTGGCGTCCACACTTGACGGCCACATCGCCACGGCGTCCACCGACCTTCGGGCGTTCCTCCCATTTTTTGCCGAGCTCGATCCGCCCAAGGTGCTCACTGTCGGAGACGAGATTCATCTTCCGGTCACGGTGCGCAACTATCTCGAAAAGCCGCAATCTGTGACGCTGGAGTGGGCCGCCGAACCGTGGTCGCAGGCGCTTTCACCGCTTACCACGCACGTCGACGTTTCTGCCGGTGATTACGCGCAAAAGGACTTTGCCTTCCGCGCCGCCCTGCCACTGAAGAACGCCAAGCAGCGCCTGACCGCTCACAACCGCTCTTCCTTGTCGGACAGTGACGCCATCGAAAAGAAACTGCGCGTGCATGCCGACGGCCAAGAGCACCTGGCGCAAGCGAGCAGCTTCTTCACCGGCAATACCACGATGACCCTCGACATTCCGTCAAGCGCGCTCGCCGGCTCCATCGAAGCCGAGCTTGTTCTTTATTCCAATCCGATTGCTCACGTCACCGACAGCATCGAGGCCATCATGGAACGCCCGTACGGCTGCGCCGAGCAGACCATCTCGTCCGCGTATCCCAGTCTGATCTGGCTGCAGCTGCAGAAATCTCGTAAGCTGCCCGCATCACCGCTCGACGCGCGTGCCCGCCGCTACCTCAACCTGGCCTATGCCAAGCTGCTTGGCTATCGCGAACCCGGCGGAGGCGTCACTTACTGGGGCAAGGGCAATCCGCGCGTCTCGCTCACCGCCTACGCTCTGCGTTTCTTGACGGAAGCCGGCGAATTTATCGACGTCGATCCTGGTGAGATTTCCGTGACGCGCGCGTGGCTGCTTCGGCAAGCAGATTCTGAAGGTGGCTTCCGCGAGTATGACTGGAACGGCAAACCCAGCGACGTGGCGTCGCCGTACCTTACGGCGTATGTCATCCGGGCGCTCGCGCTCGATCTCGATCACCGGACTCCGGCTGAGAAGGGTGTCGAGCCGGAACGCCAGGCCGTTCGCAAAGCCATTGACTATCTGGCCGCGAACCGGGCTGCGATTACCGGCCCCTATGATGTGGCCCTCACCGCGCTCGCGAAGCTTGCCGTTCATGAAGATGCCTCGAGCGAAATTTCCTCGCTGCTTGCCGCGCAACATGCGGAGAGCCAGGGGACATACTGGGATTTGCAGCACAACACCATCTTTTACGGCTGGGGGCACACAGGGCGGATTGAAACGACCGCCATTGTGATCGACGCTCTCGCTTCGGCAAAACGAGACGGCCATGCGTCCCCGGAGATCGACAGCGCATTGAGTCGCGGCACTCTTTTTCTTCTGCAAAACAAGGACCGCTACGGTGTCTGGTACTCCACGCAAGCCACGGTCAACGTTCTCCAGGCGCTCGTTCGGCAGCTTTCCGCGCCCGGTGGTGAAGCGCCCAAGGCGGTTGAGGCCGCTCGGCTTCTAATTGATGGCAAGCCGGGCCCGGAACTGTCCGCTTCCGCCGATCTTCGTCAACTCACACCGCAGCGCGCCGATCTGTCCGCTTTTCTTTCGCCCGGCAAGCACACGCTCACGATTGAGATGAGTTCAAACCTGCCCGCCACCGCGTACGAAAACGTGAGTTACTATTTGCCCTGGAGCGACGCCGCCGTGTCCGGATCCACCGTCCGCAGCGGCGACGCGGAATCCCTTCGCTATGCGATTCAGTTCGATCGCACGGCAGCCGGAGTTGGCGATTCGATCCGCTGCACCGTTCACAGCGAACGTGTGGGATTCCGCGGCTACGGCATGATGCTCGCCGAGGTCGGTCTGCCTCCGGGCGCGGATGTCGATCGAGATTCCCTGGACGCTGCGGTCGAATCTGCGGGTTGGGATGTGCAGAGTTACGAAGTCCAGCCGGACCGGGTCGTTTTCTATCTCTGGCCGCGCGCGGGAGGCACGACGTTTTCTTTCAGGCTCAAGCCGCGCTTTGCCATGTCCGCGGCCACGGCGGAATCCGTGCTCTACGACTACTACAATCCTGAAGCCCGCGCATCGGTGCCGCCCGCGCACTTTGCGATTGCGCCCGCGGCACCGGAAACCACGGCGGCTGCCGCCAGCAGCGCTCAGGCGGCCAAGCCCCAATAAGCTGGCTTCGGCATCTTCGGTCCGGGGCGCTGCGATTTTCGGACGCGCGATTCGTGGGATAATTCGCTCATGTTTTCACAGGCTGTTCTCGACCACTTTCAGAATCCGCGCAACGCCGGTGAGCTAACGGCCGCCACAACCCGGATCCAAGCCGTCAATCCCGTCTGTGGAGACGTGCTGCAACTCTCCGCGATCATTGAGAACCAAGTAATCCGGGAGATTCGTTTTCTCTGCCGCGGCTGCACGGCATCGATTGCCTGCGCGTCCGTGCTGACGGAATCTGTTCAGGGGAGGGAATTGCTCGAACTGAAGTCCCTTACGCCGGAATCCCTTGCCGCCTCACTTGGTGGGTTGCCGCCGGCGTCGTTTCACGCGGCCACATTGGCGTACGACGCGCTTCAGGAATTGATACGTTCGACGGAGATGTGAGTCATTCCGTGGGGCCGACGATCTGTGCGAAGGCCTCCGGATCGTTCAGGTTCAACACACAGCCTTCTTCGAGCGTCTGGAACTCGCTGATCTCTTTCGAATGCGCCCACACGACGCTGCGTGCCCCGACATTCTCCGGAGCGCGCAGCAGCTCGCCGAAGAGCGCGGCGGAGAAGAGCACCGGGTGTCCGCGCTTGCCTTCGAATACCGGGAGAACGATGGGGGCTCGCGTGGCGTAGAACTGTGCGACCAGGCCATCAACGAGGGTGGCGCTGATCAACGGGTGGTCGATCAGGCAGAGGAGCATCCCATCGACAGCGGATGGCAAGCTGCGCAGTCCGGCCTGAATCGAACTGAGCTGCCCTTTTTCCCACTCCGCATTCACCACGATCTCTGACGCATCCAAGGCAATGGCTTGAGTGATGGGTTCGGCGTGCGCTCCGAGCACAACGCGGCGCACACCAATCCTGGGATTGCGCACCACATCCAGGAGATGCTCCAGAAATGGCCTGCCTTGGTAGGGAAGCAGCGCTTTTGGCGAGCCCATACGGCTCGACGCGCCACCGGAAAGGATCACCGCTGCCAGCATGTCGTCCTCCCAGACATTGAACTCAAGCGCCGTTCACAACCGGGCGGATTCAATCGGCGGGCAGCAACGAACTGCTGATTCTCCTGTATCGTAACGCTCAAATCGGCTGGCTTCAAGATGAACGGAGGAAGGGGCCGCCGGACGCGAATCTATTTCTCCACCGCGCTTCGCAGCTCCAGCTTCTTGTGGGCGGCGCCGCCGGCATTTCGCCGTACAGCCACCAGTTCGGCCACGATGCTGATGGCGATTTCTTCCGGCGAGAGAGCGCCGATATCCAGTCCCATCGGGGCGAAGACCCGTTCGAACTCTTCCATCCGGTAGCCCTCTTTTTCCAATGCCTTGTAGACGCTCAACACTTTCCGCTTGCTGCCGATCATGCCCACGTAGCGCGCCGAGGTTCGTACAGCCCATGCGAGCACGCGCATGTCCTCTTTGTGGCCTCGCGTCACGATGACCAGGTAGCTCGATCCGCTGGGTTTGAGTTTCTCGAAGGCTTCTTCGAACGTCGTGAAGACTTCCTGTGCCATGGGGAAGCGCTGGACGTTGGCGAATGCCTCACGGTCGTCGATCACACCGACGCCGAATCCCGCCATGTGCGCTGCTTTTGCCACGGCCATCGAGACGTGGCCACCGCCGAAGAGATACAGCACCGGCTGCGGGAGGATCGGTTCCACAAAAATCTCGACGGTGCCCCCGCAGATCAGGCCGTTGTCGTAGGTGGCCTCGTTGTTCAGGTTGAACACCATCTTTTTGGGCGCTTCCTTGTGCATCACTTCTTTGGCGGCGGCCCATACGTCCGCCTCCACGCATCCGCCGCCCACGGTTCCTGCGGTGCTTCCGTCTTCGCGCACCAGCATCCGCGAACTTTCGAAGCTGGGTATCGAGCCGTTCGTGTAGACGATGGTGGCCAGCGCGCCTCGTTGCCCGGCGCGGCGCATTCTGACGATTTCTTCAAACAGGTCCATGCGTTCAGCCTACGTTCCGCCTTCCACCGTGTCAATTCTCACGCGCTTGTGGACAGCCGAGCTTCACGGGCGTAACTTCTCCTTAGGGTAAGCCGGTCAGGCACCTCCAACATGTCGTTTCACGCGATATGTCTGCCGGTGGTTTCGCTCCACGGTTCCTTCCCAGGAGGTTTCCAATGAAAGCCATAGTGTTTCACCAGCACGGTGACCCCAGCGTATTGCACTATACCGATGTGAATGAGCCGCACGTTCACCCGCACGAGGTCCTGGTTCGCGTGCGCGCATGCGCCCTGAATCATCTCGACCTTTGGGTGCGCCATGGCCTCCCCAACTATCCGATTCCGCTCCCGCACATTCCCGGCAGCGACATCGCCGGCGAGGTCGTCAAGATTGGCCACGACGTACACAATGTCCACGTCGGGCAGAGAGTCGTTCTGGCTCCGGGCGTCACCTGTGGGCGCTGTCCCGCCTGCCTTGCGGGGCACGACAATCTTTGCCGGGACTACACCAACCTCGGCTTCATGGTCGACGGCGGATGTGCGGAATATGTGCGCGTTCCCGAGGTGAACTGCATGCCGTATCCCGAAAATCTCGATTGGGTTCACGCCGCCGCGGTTCCTCTGGTCTTTCTCACCGCCTGGCATATGTTGGTCAGTCGCGCCCAACTGAGGCCCGGCGAAACGGTCCTTATCCTTGCCGCAGGCAGCGGCGTGGGCAGCGCCGCCATCCAGATTGCCAAGTTCTTTGGCGCACATGTGATCGCCACGGCCGGCTCCGACGAGAAACTCGAAAAAGCAAAAGCCATCGGCGCTGACGAGGTCATCCACCACCACATCATGCCGATCGGCAAAGAGGTTCGCACGCTCACGCAAAATCGCGGCGTCGACGTGGTGATTGAGCATGTCGGAACGGCAACCTGGAATGAGAGCGTGAAGAGCCTGGCGATGGGGGGACGGCTGGTGACCTGCGGCTGCTCCACCGGGTACGATGCCAAGCTGGACCTGCGCTTCCTCTTCACCCGCCAGCTCAGCATCATGGGGTCCTACATGGGCTCCAAGGACGAGCTGCGTACCGTCCTCAAACTGGTTTCCCAAGGCCGCCTGAAGCCCGTGGTGGACAAAGTCTGGCCGCTCGACGACTGCATCGCCGCCCACACCTATCTCGAAAAGGGCAAGCAGTTCGGCAAGGTCGTTTTGCGAGTCGATTAGCCGCCCGTTTGTTTGAAGGGCTCCACTGTGCCAAAATAGTCGCCAGAGGGATTCATGGACACCACCCTGGCGAAACACGTCACGCTGACGAAACCGGACGATTTCGGCAAGCTGCTGCAGGATGAGGGGATCATCTTCACGCAGCTGGACAAAGCGGTGAATTGGGCCCGCAAAAGCTCCATCTGGCCCCTCGGCTTTGGCCTGGCTTGCTGCGCCATCGAAATGATGTCCATGGCCGCTTCGCGATTCGACGTCGCCCGTTTCGGCGCCGAGGTTTTCCGGCCTTCTCCTCGCCAGGCTGACCTCATGATTGTTGCCGGCCGCCTCTCGCAGAAAATGGCTCCCGTGATTCGGATGCTGTACGACCAGATGCCCGAGCCGAAGTGGGTGATCTCCATGGGCGCGTGCGCCACATCGGGCGGCGTGTTCAATAATTACGCGATCGTGCAGGGCTGCAATCAGGTCATCCCCGTTGATGTTTACGTGCCTGGCTGCCCTCCGCGCCCCGAAGCTGTGCTCTACGGCATTATGCAGTTGCAGAAGAAGATCGAGTCGGAAAAAGGCTCGTTCAAGCGCGCCCTGAACCTGGCGTAGTGTAGCGGTGCGGCTGCCGCTCGCTGCGGCGGCTGAAAAACTCTTTTCTCGCATCGTGCGACCTGTTAGGTTACCCCCATGCTTCCCGATACCGTCAGCGCCCGCGATTTGCTTCGCCATTCCCTGGCCACCATTGCGTATCGCGCCGGGAAAATTATTCGCGACGCGCCGCAAGGGTACGTGGATTTCTGCCCCGGCCAGAATTGCCGCACACCGGTTCAAATTCTTACCCACATCGGTGATCTCTTCGACTGGGCCCTTTCGATGGCCACTGGCAAGCCTGCCTGGCATGACTCCGAGCCGCTCCCCTGGCCCGATGAAGTGCAGCGTTTCTTCGACTCGCTAAAGCGCCTGGACGATTTCCTCGCGGGCTCCGCAGAACTCCATACTTCCGTCGAGAAGCTGTTTCAGGGACCGGTCGCTGACGCGCTCAACCATGTCGGCCAGCTTGCCATGCTGCGCCGCCTTTCCGGCGTACCAATCCGCGGCGAGAATTACTACAAAGCGGACATCTCCACCGGCCGCGTCGGCAAAGACCAACCCGCTCCCAAATTCGAATTTGACTGAATTTTCTCTGGACGCCCGGCACTCGCGCGGCTAGACTTTTTGCTCCCCCGGACGCACGCCCGCGCCTGGAAACTCGCACCAGGATCTTTGCTATGTTCGCTCCCGAGCAGAGAAAATACCCGCGCGTGACTCCGCCCAGAACCGTCCTGGCCGCCTGGCAGGTGGGCACTCAGCGCGGCGTGTCTTTTCTCGAAAGCCTTTCCGTCGGCGGTTTCTTCGTGCGCACCCGGGAAGTATTGCCGCTCCGTTGCTTGATGCAAATTCTTTTGGACCTTCCCGTGGGACAGGTTCGCTGCCGCGGCATTGTCCGTCGCGCCAATGACAATCGCGGCGTGGCGGTTCAGATCATCTCCATGGACCCGACGGATCGCGCGCGCCTGTTCGCTCAAATGACCAAATTACTGTTGGCGTAGGCCTTCCCGCTCAGGCGAGCGGCGTGGCAATCACCTTCGCGCTTCCGTCGTTCGTCTGGAGCGTTGTGCCGACGGTCGAGTGTTCGCGCCGGACATAGCCCATGCCGATTCCTTCGTCATTCGCAACGGAGAACCCCACGCGTGTCACTTGCCCCACTTCTTTTCCCGCGCTCAGCAGCGGGGAAGTCGCTCGTGGAATCGCATCGGCCGCGAAACCAAGGCTTACGCGCACGCGATTCACTTGCCCGCGCGAGCGAACACGCTCGACGATCTCCTGCCCGGTGTAGCAGCCCTTCGTATACGAAATGTGCGAGTCCTGCAGCCCCGCCTCGTGGGGAATCTGCTTTTCCCCAAAGTCGTATCCGAACCAAGGGATCCCCTGCTCCAGTCGCATTGAATTCAGCGCCCGATAGCCTGCTGCTCCCCCGCCGCGCCGCTTCGCGGCTTCAAGCAACACGTCCCACAGCGCCGCCGCGTCCTTTGCCTGCGCCAGCAGCTCGCCGCTTGCCGCCTTTCCAGGAGTCCGCTTCACCAGGCGGCACGGAATGCCGCTTACGGAAACTGCGCGCGACTCCAGATCCTCCAGCGCATGCAAATCCACGCCCGCCAATTCGGCGATGGCCTGTGCCGCTTTCGGCCCTTCCAGCGCCAAGCTCGCCCATTCCGCCGTGGCGTCCTCCAGTGTCACATCGTCCATGATGATGTACTTGTCCAGCGCGGGAACGAGCCGCTCCCGAATCATCGCGTACGAAACGCAGAGCAGCTCACCCGCCAGCGCGTGCGTTTCAATTTCCGCCTGGATATGCCCTTGCGGACTCAGGAACAGCGAAACGTTGGCGTGATTCTCGTGCAACCCCTTGATGTCGTTCGTCAGGATGGCGTTCAGATAGCGCACGCGGTCCGGCCCGGTGAACCGGAGATACGCGCGGTAATTCTTGTCGATCAGAGCAAGGGATTCGCGGAGGAACCGGTATTCGTCTTTCCAGTTGCCAAACGAGTCCGGAAGCCGGCAACCAAACCACACACCCAACTCCGCGCCGCGCCGGGCGTGAAGTTCGGCGAGAACCGTGCTCAATGCGATGCCTTCGTTTTCCACGAATACTCTCCGTCCTTCAATTCTAGACTGTTCCCGCACTTCTCCGCCGGCCTCCCGGCCGCTCTCCGGCTTTTGAGATGGCATAGTCCAGGGTCTACCCGAACGGATGCCCGATAAGCCCGATGGTATACTTTTTCCGTGGATCACCCGCACCCATCGCACAGCCTGCCTGACGCCGCGAATCCTGAGATGATCTATCTCAAGCTCCCGGTGGGCATGTTGCAGTGCAACTGCTCCATCATCGGTGACCCGCGCACTCTGGAAGCGATCGTGGTCGACCCCGGGGACGAAGTCGAACGCATTCTCGGGCTTCTGGGCCGCTACAAACTCCAGGTCAAAGCCATCATCAGCACCCACGCGCACATCGACCACGTCGGCGGGCTCGCCAAGCTCTATCAGTACACCGGCGCCCCGGTGATGATGCATTCCGACGACCTGCCTCTCTACCAGGGCATGGAAATGCAAGCGGCTTTTCTCGGCGTTCCCACGCCGGATCTCGTTGACGTTCACCAGCTCCTCAAGGAAGGCGACATCTTGCAGTGGGGTGATTTCTTCGCCAGCGTTATCCACACACCCGGCCACACACCTGGCAGCGTGTCTCTTTATCTTCCCAATGACAGCGGTAATCTGTCCCTCAGCCATCCGCAGCTCTTTGCCGGAGACACGCTCTTCGCCGGCAGCATCGGCCGCACCGACCTGTGGGGCGGCTCCTACGACGACATCATCGCGTCGCTGAAAGACAAAGTGCTGCAGCTCCCCGACTCGACCATCGTTCATCCCGGCCACGGCGCCAGCACCACCATCGGCCACGAGCGCGACAGCAATCCATTTTTGAAGTAAGATCCTCCCCTGCAATTCCGCTCCAGGATGAAATCATGGGCAACGAAGCGGTCTGCACGCTGCGTTATGCCGGCAAATTGTATTCCGGCAGAGCGCTTCTTGAAACCACGGAACTCCTCTTTCGCGGCGAATTTCGTCTGAAACTGCCTCTCGCCTCCGTCAAGAAAGCCCAGGCGAAGAATGGCGCCCTGCACCTTACTGTGCCCGGCGGCGTCGCGGTCCTTGAACTCGGCTCGCAGTCCCAGGCCGAGAAATGGCGCGACAAGATCCTCCATCCCAAATCGCTGATTGAGAAACTGGGAGTGAAAGCTGGCGACACAGTCAAGTTGGAAGGGAAGTTCGCCGCGGATTTCCTGGCGAGCATCAGGAAACAGGGCGCCGCCGTTGCGAACGGCAGGAAAAGCGCGCCCGCGGACTGGATTTTTCTGCTGGCGGACTCGCTTGCGGATCTCCGCCGCCTTCCGGCGATCGCGACATCGCTCGAGGGCGCCGCCGCGCTCTGGATCGTCTACCCAAAGGGCCAGAAGTCCATCACCGAATCCGACGTGCGTTCCGCCGGACTCAAGTGCGGACTGACCGACATCAAAGTGGCCAGCTTCAGCTCCAGCCACACCGCGCTCAAGTTCGTTATCCCGGTTTCCAGGCGCTAACCGCCCGCGCTCTGCCGCGCTTTCCGTATCTCTTCCATCACGGACTGGATCAGTTCCTTGGCGTGCGTCAGTTCGCGGTCGATGATCCGCAGATCCATCGCGGGGACAGTTGGGTTGCGCTGGCTGGTGCAATAGACGCCGTGTTGGCCCACCAGCACCAGCGCGTTGGTGATCCGGTCGAGCGATACCGCCAGCCTGCCCCGGTCCTTCCCGAACATCTGTTCGTAATGCTCCAGCTCTTCCCGATGCTCTTGAAACGCCGACATGCGCCACCTTCCCGGTCCTATTCCCTAATGCTTTTTCCGGTTGTACCTTCGGGCACAGCCCGACCCTTGCAAACTTTACGCTACCCCGGCCCGACTCCATAATCCAATTTAGCTCAGCGGAAAGCGGTATCCAGGGTATGAGTTACTCTTCGCAGTCTTCAGATCAGTACATCCCGTTCGGAAAAGTCCCCGGGGGGAATTGGGAGCAGCGAACCATGCGACGTTCCGATCTCGTGCAATACAAGGAAAAGGAAAACGGCAAAATTGGCCGCACTTCTCAAATCGTTTTTGGGGAACGCCAGCACCTGCTTCGGGTCCTCGACTCGCTTGAAGGCACCAGCCTTCCCATCGCCCGCATGCAGCAGGAGCGCCGCTCTCTTGAGGAATTGATTCACGCCCGCACGCGCGAGCTGAACCACATCAACACCGCCTGGGACGAGAAGATCGGCCTGGTCCTGAGCGCCGAAGCCAAACCCGAGATGCTCGAGAAACTCGCCAAACAGGCTCCCAAGGAGGATTTCTACCTGCTCCGCCTGATCAGTGAGCATCCGCGTGCCAACGCCAAGACGCTGGCGCGCCTGGCCCGGCATCCCTACGGCGCCATCCGCGAAAACGTCGCGCGCCACCCGAATTCCGATGCGAGCACGTTGACTTACCTGAGCAAAGACAAGACTCAACCGCTGTGGTATCTCGTCGCCTTCAATCCCAACACGCCCACCCTGCTCCAGCGCAAACTCCGTGACCGTCTGAAGCGCCTGGGGGAGTCCCAATCGCAGTAAGCGGGAGTGCGGTGCTTCATCGCCGCGTTGCGCTACCCCTGTTCCGAAGGTAATTGCGATTCAGCGTGCGTGGAATTCCCTCCGGGCGCTAGAATATCCGCAATGCCGCCCGAATCGAATGGCAACGGAGCTTCTCCGAAGCCGCTCCACGTTGTCCTCATCCTCGTCATTTCATCTGTGCTGCTCATCCCTTGCTTCTGGCACCGCCACATCGAGGCCGGTGACCTCGGCAGTCACGTCTACAATGCCTGGCTTGCGCAACTGATTGAGCAGGGCAGGGCTCCCGGCCTCTACCTTGTGCGCCAGTACGACAACATCCTTTTCGATCTCCTGCTCTCCTTTTGCGCCAGGTTGTTTGGCTTTGCCCTCGGCGAAAAGCTCGCCACTTCGGCCTGCGTCCTGGTGTTTTTCTGGGGGCTGTTCGTCTTCACACGCGCCGCCTCCGGCCGCGCGCCTTGGTTCCTCACTCCGTGTTTCGCCATGCTCACGTATGGCTACATCTTCCACATGGGTTTCATGAACTACTATCTGTCCCTCGGATTGGCCTGCATTGGTTTGTCTCTCGTCTGGAATCTCTGCGGGAATGGATGGATCGCTGCGGCCATTCTCGCCCCTCTGATGCTTCTGGCTCATCCCCTCGGCTTCCTGTGGTTTCTCGGTGCGGCTATCTATCGTTTGCTCTGGCGGAAATTCCCGCGCTATTGGAAGCTCGCTCTCCCCGCCGGGGCTGTCGCCATTTGTCTGGCCGCCCGACACTATGTTGCTCGTCACGGCTACGAAGTGGAGTGGCGTGACGCGCCGGTGTGGACGCTGAGCGGCGCCGGCCAGTTCCACGTCTTTGGCGAGCGCTATGCCTTTTTCACCATTGCCATCGCCATGTTTGCTCTGCTGAGTACGCTCGTTGCGGTCCTTTCCACCCGCGACCGCCGCTCTTTTTGGCGCGACCGTCGCTTGCTGGTCGAGCTGTACCTGATCGCCTTCCTTGCCACCGTGATCCTGCCGGAGAATCTGCATCTCGATCCCACCGGCGGCTGGATCGGCGCTCTTGCCACACGCCTCACTCTGCTCACCGCCATCTGTGGGCTCGCCTGGTGTGCTTCACTCCCACTGCGCAGGTGGCACCTTTTATCGGTCTCCGCGATCGCGGTGGTATTTTTCACCTTCCTGTATCAAGACACGGCGTTCCTCAACCGCATGGAAGACAATACCCGCCGCCTCACGGAGCAGCTCCCGTTCGGTACGCGCGTCGTTTCCACGATCTTCGCGCCGCCCGGCTACCGCACTATCTACCTCCACATTCCCGATCGCGCGTGTGTCGGACACTGCTGGCTCGTGTCGAACTACGAGCCTTCCACCAGGCAGTTTCGTGTGCGGGTCCGGCAGGGAAGTCCCGTGGCCACCGCCTCGGTCGACGACAGCGAAGACATGCAGTCCGGCACGTATGACGTCCAGGAAGAAGACCTGCCGCTGAAACAGATCTACCAGTGCGACGCCCGCGACCTCGCGCAAATCTGCATTCGCGAGCTTGCGGAAGACGAGAAAAACGGCCGCCTCGGCTACCACCCCCTCTCCAACCCCTTCTTCTCGCAAAACCCCTGATCTGTCTTAGTTTTCCCGGCTGACCGCGCGCAGAGACAAAATGGCTCTTTAACCAGTCCAATCTCTGCTAAAATACCGTCAGGGTGAGAGACAATGCTGCCATTACACCTTCAGCCCGAAAGCCACATTCCCCTGTACATTCAACTGCGCGACCAGCTGCGTTCCCTCGTTCACGCCGGCGACCTGCGTCCCGGTGACCGCATTCCCGCCAGCCGCGAACTCGCGCAGATTCTCGGCGTCCATCGCACCACCGTCGCCAACGCCTACGCCGAACTCGAAGCCGAAGGCCTGATTCAGGGCCACGTCGGCCGCGGCACCTTCATCCGCGGCAATGGCAATGTCCTTCACATCACCCCGCCCGCTCCGCCCGCCCTGAATAGCAATGGCGACGGCGCTCTCCGCTGGGAACTCCTATTCGCCGACGAGCGCAGCGAGGAGATTCTTTCGCGCCTCACCGCCTCTGCCCCTGTGAACGCGCTTTCGTTCGTGATGGCTCGCCCCGCCGAGGAGTTCTTTCCCGTAGAGGAGCTGCAGACCTGCGTTCACGCTTCGCTCCGCCGCGAGGGCCAGGAAATCCTGAACCTGGGCGCTTCCGACGGCTACGCGCCGCTCAAGGAAGCTTTGCTCGAGCTCCTGCGCCGCGAAGGCATTCCCGCCAAAGACGAGACCCTGCTCATTACCGACGGTTGCCAGCAGGCCCTGGACCTGATTGCCAAGGCCTTTGTGCGTCCCGGCGACACCGTCGTCATGGAAAATCCCACCTATCCGGGCGCCGCCGCGGTGTTCAATGGCGTGCGCGCGCGCTGCCTCGGCGTTCCGATCCGCACGCAGGCCGAACCCGGCACTCCCCTCGGTATCGATATCGAGGCGCTCGAATCCACGCTCGCGGCGAACCGCGTGAAGCTCCTCGTCCTCACGCCCGACTTTCACAATCCCACGGGAACCTCCATGCCGCTGGCCTCGCGCCGCCGCGTGCTTGAAATTGCCGGCCGTTACCAGGTTCCTGTTGTTGAAGACCATATCTACGCGCGCCTGCATTCGCGCGACGAGCGGCTTCCCTCGCTCAAGCAACTGGACCGTTCCAACCTCGTCATTCATATCGATAGCTTCGCCAAGGTCGCTTTCCCCGGGCTCCGCGTTGGCTGGATTGTGGCTCCCGCCGCGGCGATCGAGCGCCTGCGCCTGGTCAAACAGATGACGGACCTGCACACCGACCAGCTCGCACAGGCCACCCTCGCCGAATTTCTGAAGCGCGGCTATTTCCAGAAGCATCTCCATCGCATGCGCAAGGTCTATGCCGACCGCCTCAGCGCGCTCGACGAAGCCCTGCGCAAGAACATGCCGGAAGGCGTCCGCTGGACTCGCCCCGAAGGCGGCATGTGCTTCTGGATCGAGCTGCCCGCCGGGTTCGATGCCAGCGAATTGATGATTCACGCTCGCGAGCGCGGCGTGCTCTTCGCTCCGGGCCGCTATTTCTACGTGCAGTCGCCGATGCCCAACACGCTGCGGCTTGGCTTTGCCAATCTCAACGAAAAGCAGCTCGCTCGCGGCGTTGCCCAACTTGCCGATCTGCTGCGCATCGAGATGCGCAAGCGCCAGCGCGGCACGCGTCGCGCCGAACGCACGCACGTGGCCCTGGTCTAAAAGAGATGCACATGCCGAACGTTCGAAAACTCGTGCCCAATCCTTCGAACCGCTGCTTCGGCTGCGGCGCCGCGAATCCCGCCGGCATGCAACTCGCGTTCGATCTTGACCTGGACGCCCGCCGGACGCGCGGCTCGTTTACACTTGGGCCGAACTACGCCGGTGGCGCCGGATTCGCCCACGGTGGCATCATCGCGGTCGTGCTCGACGAGGCCATGGGCAAGCTCTCGCGCCTCGCCGACGAGCAGGCCGTCACCGCCGAGATGTCTGTCGAGTACAAGAAGCCGGTGCCCATCGACAAGCCGATTCATGTCGAAGGCTGGCAGGAGCATGAGAAGGGGCGCAACCGTTTTCGCGTCGCGGAGATTCGCGACGCTCAGGGAAATTTGCTCGCGCGCGGCAAGGGCCGGTTCGTCACCGTCACGCAGGCCCACTTCACAGAGGCGCAGCCCGGCCAGTAGCCTGCGGCCCGTTGAACGCAGGCGCGAAAGAGATTCGGCAACGAATTTTCGATTGGAGAGGAGAAGGAAATGGCAACAAAGAAAACGAACGGGAGCGCCCACGGCGCGCACAACAACGGCGCCCCCAAAGGTTCCAACGAGTGGCGCGTCAAAGTCGGCCTGGCCGAAATGCTCAAGGGCGGCGTCATCATGGACGTCACCAACGCCGAGCAGGCCAAGATCGCCGAGAAGGCCGGCGCTTGCGCGGTGATGGCGCTCGAACGGGTGCCCTCCGACATTCGCAAGGAAGGCGGAGTCGCGCGCATGGCCGCCATCAAGGTCATCCGCGAAATCATGAAAACCGTGACCATCCCGGTGATGGCCAAGGTGCGCATCGGCCATTTTGCCGAAGCGGAGGTCCTGCAGGCCCTCGAAGTCGACTTCATCGACGAGAGCGAAGTGCTCACTCCGGCCGATGAGGAGAACCACATCTGGAAGCACGACTACCGCGTCCCGTTCGTCTGCGGCGCGCGCAATCTCGGCGAAGCCCTCCGCCGCATCGCCGAAGGAGCGGCGATGATCCGCACGAAGGGTGAAGCCGGCTCCGGCAACGTAGTCGAAGCCGTTCGCCACATGCGCACGATTGTCAGCGAGATGAAAGCGCTCACCACCATGCGCGACGACGAACTGATGCGCAAAGCCAAAGAGCATGGCGCGCCGCTCGACCTCATTCGCGAAGTCGCCCGCGCGGGCAAGCTCCCCGTACCGAATTTTTCGGCTGGCGGCATCGCTACTCCGGCTGACGCCGCGCTCGTCCGCCGCCTTGGCGCCGAAGCGGTTTTCGTTGGCTCCGGCATCTTCAAGAGCAGCGACCCCGATGCCCGCGCCAAGGCCATCGTCAAAGCCACCACACATTTCGAAGATCCCAAAGCGGTCCTCGAAGCTCACGAAGAACTTGGCGAAGCCATGCCCGGTATCGACGTCCGCATCCTCGAAGAGAAGGACCTTCTCTCGACGCGCGGCTGGTAACCCGGCTGCTGGCGCGAAGTGATTTTCGTTCAGAGGGTCGCTGTTCCGGCGACCCCAGGACTTTCAGCCGCAAGATTGCTCAACGAATTCGGTTCTGCTGAGACCACACGTCGATGAAGATCGGTATTCTTGCTGTCCAAGGTGACTTTGAGGCGCACGCCGCCCGCCTCCGCGAACTCGGCGCCGACACCGTGGAAGTCCGCACCGTGGCCGACCTCGGCTTGTGCGACGGTCTCATCCTGCCGGGTGGCGAGTCCACCACGCAGCTCCAATTTCTCCAGGAAGAGGGCCTCTTCGGCGCGATTCGCAAATTTTCCAGCCACCACGCCATCTTCGGCACCTGTGCCGGTGCAATTCTGCTTGCCAATCGCGTCGAGAATCCCGCGCAAGATTCCCTCAAGCTTCTTGACATGACCATCCTCCGGAACGGTTACGGACGACAGCTCGCGAGCGACGTCTTTACCGGCCCTTCTTTGCTCAAAGACGCTCCACTCGAGATGGTGTTCATCCGCGCTCCGATCATCGAAAAAGTCGGGAAGGGAATTACCGTCCTCGCCAAACACCAGGGCCAGCCGGTGCTTGTGCAAAGCGGGCGCATTCTTGCCGCCACGTTTCATCCCGAGCTCACCGGTGACGCGACAGTCCATGAATATTTCCTGAAGCTAGTGTCCAATGGTTCCGGGGCCGCCAAGCTCCGCCGGCGCCGCTCGTAGCCTGCTCGGCGTCAACCGCGAATTCGCGTTACAATTTCAGCGTGAATCCGCGCGAGAAATACCGTGTTCTTTTTGTCTGCATTGGTAACGCCTGTCGCAGCCCCATGGCCGAAGCGATCGCCCGCCACAGCGCTTCGGACGTCATCGATCCCACCAGCGCCGGCCTCGCTCCTCTCGGCTATATCGTCGGATCCACCAGCGACACGCTCGTCGCGAACGGGTATCCCGCCGAAAATCTTTCGTCAAAGCGCCTCGCCCCGCAGGCCATCGAAAATGCCGACTTGATCATCAATCTTTCCGGCCTTCCGATTGACTGCCTGCCCAGCCGCGCTAAAGTAGAAGAGTGGCCGGTGCAGGATCCGTACGGCACGGACGCCGCCACGTATCAGAAGATCCTGGAAGACATCGAAGGCCGAGTCCTGGCGCTCGCGGCTCGCTTCCGGTCGCAGCCCAGGTTCAAGGAATCCAACAACGTTTAGCACGGAGCGCCCTTGCGTCGCGACAAAACCAGCGTCTCGCAGGAAGATTACCTCAAAGCCATTTGGGAAATGCTCGAGGAAGAGCAGACCCCCATCAGCGCGCGGCTCGCCGAGGAACTCGACGTCACACCTCCTGCCGTTACCGCCGCGGTCAAGCGCATGGCGCGCGACGGCCACGTCAAGGTGCAGCGCGGCGTCATCCACCTGACCCCCAAAGGCCGCAAACTCGCGCAGCACCTCATGCTGCGCCATCAGCTTGCGGAAATGCTTCTCACGGAAGTGATCGGCCTTTCCTGGGCCAAGGCTCACGCGGAGGCCGAGCGCCTGGAACACGCCATTTCACCCGAAGTCGAGGCTCTGCTCCTGAAACGCTTCGCGGGCCACAAGACCTGCCCCCATGGCGTGCCCATCAATGGCAGCATCGCGCAGTTGCGCGAGGAGGGCGGCGTGCTGCTCTCCGATTTGCGCCCCAAAGAATCCGCCGAAATCTTGTGTGTTTACGAGAAGGACGAAGGCTTTCTGGAGTTCCTCGAGAGCCTCCATCTCCATCCAAGCACCCGCATTCAGGTTGTCGATCGCGGTTACGACGAAACGCTCACTGTGCTGATCGACGGCAAAACGGCTCATCTCGGCAAACCCGCCACCTCGCGCGTCTGGGTTCGCCGCCTTCCTTCCTGACGCCTATCGCATGTCCGCCGGTTGCCCCGTGCAGCCCAGCACGCTGTTCCACAATTCGCCCGCTGGGTCGATCTGCTTCCGTTTCGCTGCGGCCAACGCAATCGGCACGTGCGTGAATTGATGGCTCCAGAAGCCCACCACCATGTTAGTCCTTCCGGCCATCCCCGCGTGCACCGCGTTATGCCCCAGCAACAGGCAAAACGCCGAGTCGTGCGTATTTGCAGGCACGCTGCGGATCGTGTAGCTCGGATCGATATATTTCAGCGTGACGGGCATCCCGCATCCCTTGAAGTGCTTGTTGATCTCGTCTCGCAGGAATATGCCGATGTCCGTGTACTTCACGTTCCCCGATTCGTCCCGCTCGCCGGTGCCCTTCATCAGGTCCTGGCCCGCGCCCTCGGCCACCACAATTAACGCGTGACCCCGCCGCTCCAGCCTTTGCTTCAATTCCGCCAGAAACCGGTCCAGGCCGAATGGCACTTCCGGCACCAGGCAGAAGTTTGCCTGGCTGTCCACCAGCACCGAATACGCGGTGATGAATCCCGAATCCCGGCCCATCAATTTCACCAGCCCGATCCCATTGCTGGCCGCCTCCGCTTCCGTGTTCGCCGCATAGATCGCGCGCCGCGCCTCCGCTACCGCCGTCTCGAAGCCAAAGGTCTTCTGCACAAACGACACGTCGTTGTCGATGGTCTTGGGAATCCCGATGACGCTCAGTTTGAATCCCTGTTGCGCGGCGGCCTCCGAGATTTTCTGAGCGCCGCGCAGCGTTCCGTCTCCCCCAATGGCGAACAGGATACCTACTCCCAATTCCGCCAATCGCTTCGCCATCTCTGCCGGGTCCTGCGGGCCGCGCGACGACCCTAGAATCGTTCCGCCCGTCTCGTGAATCCGCCTGACCGATTCCGGCGTGAGTTGCAGCGGCTGGTGCCCGTATCGCGGCACTAGTCCTTGATACCCGAACCGGAACCCGTACACCTTCTTCACTCCATAGAGGTGATACAGGCTCAGAACGATCGACCGGATCACATCGTTCAGCCCCGGGCAAATTCCGCCGCACGTCACGATCCCGCATGACAGCTGCGCCGGGTCGAAATACAATTTCTCCCGCGGTCCGCCGGCTTCCATGGATGGTGGCATTGCTCCGTGCGCAATCGCTGTCCGAATTTCGTCAAGGCGCGTCGCATACAGCACCCGCTCTTCGTCTCCGATGAAGCGCACGCCCTGCAACGGAGAAGGGAACCGGCATTCACCCAGCTTCTGCACTTCGAAATTCAGGTCGCCTGTGGACAAGCGATTTCTCCTCTTCGAATAGCGTGCCCGTCCGTTTGACACGCGTGGCTGTGCTTGCCCGTCGCGGCACAAGCGCGCTTCGTGTGCCTCTCAGCGCGAGTACAAGGTTTTTGATTTGCGGAAAGTGCAATCTTCCGGAGCGATACTTCATTCATACCACGAATCGCCGCAACCGGCACGCGTCCCGCCATTCGCGCGGCGCTTCCTAGTATCGCCAGGATTTCAGATCCGCTCCCTTTGGCGCCGTCTTCTCAATCCTTTCCAGGATCTGCGGCAGGTACATCGTGTTGTACCTCAGTCGCGTCAGGTAATTCGGCACGTCGGGGTCGCCGTTCCAGCAATGTTCGAAGCGGTCTCCGTACTTCACCTCGCCCCCGTACGGCGGGTCTTTTAGTCCCTTCAGCACGTCTTCCAGGTAATACACGCCATCATTCAGGAAGTAGGTATCCGCGCTGCCCACATAGATGTGCAGTTTTCCTTCGAGCTTTGGTCCGAGCACGCTCCAATCCCTCGCCAGAATCGCGCTCAGGTCGAAGTGTTCCTTCCAATAGGCCGCGGTGGCCTTGTCGATCACTCCGGTTTCTTTGTCGAAGATCGGCTGCGGGTACCCGTCCTTTCCCACCGGCCCATACACGACCTGCCAGATGTCGAACTGCTCTCCCGACCGCGCGTTTGAACCAAGCGCCAGCTCGTACTGATTTACGGCCCGCGTTGTCGCCAGTGTCCTTCCCAGGTAGTCCCGCATGGCCGGCTGCTCCACCTTCATATGCGGCCCTTCGATGTAGAACGCGTTCTTATCCTCGTAAATGTTGATATTCGTGAATCCGCGGAAGTCCACCGGGTCCGGGCACGCCACGAATGCTCCGTTGTAGTGGTCCGGGTAAAACACCTGCACGGCCATCGCTTCCCATCCGCCGGTGGACCCGCCGTACACGAACCGCGCCCAGCCTTGCCCGATCCCGCGGAACTTCTTCTCGATCGCCGGGATCAGCTCCGTCTCGATGGCGTCTCCATACGGCCCCAGGTTCGCCGAGTTCACCGCGTACGAGTCGTCGTAATACTGGTTCGCGTGATTGATCTGCGCCACCAGGAATCGCGGGAATTTCGGCGCGATCCATTGCTGGTAGAACTTGTACGCTTCTTCCTCCTGAATCCGGTTGTACCCGGAAATATGGAATCGTTCGCTGAAGTCCGGTTTCAGGTTCGGATCGGGCGGCGTTGTTCGAAACCCATGGAGGTCTTCGTTGAAGTGATCCTCGAAGATCATCAGCGGGAAACGTGCTTCCGGATGCGCGTCGAACCCTTCCGGCACCAGAATGTTCGCGCTCAGGAAAATCGGCCGTCCCCAGAACTTTGTCAACAATTCGCTCTGGATCCGGATGTGCCGGATGTACGGCGTGTCTTTGGGTTCCGGGATCGGCGCAATCAACTGGTCCAACACGATTGCGATCGGATCGCCACCGGGACGCAGCGTGATCTTCTGTGGCTTGGAATACAGATTTCCCGGCGCCAATTGCCAGTGCTGGCCCTCTCCGCGGTCCATCGGCAATTTGACTGTGTATCCATCCGCGCGGTGAAACGTCTCGTATCGGTGCAGCACCACTTGCACGAAGTATTCGCCTGCAGGAACGTCATGCAAATAACGCTGCGGAAAGCCGAATGCGGCATCATCGACACTCACGCTTTCCCCGGGCTTCATGCCGTCCACGTCCAGCCCGAACACCATCTGCGTCTTCGACGTGTTGCTGATCTGCAGGCGCGGCTCGGCGGAACCATCCGTCGACAGCACCAGGAGCAACCGCCCATCCAACGCCGTCGCGCTTTGCGCGGCGGGAAATGAAACCGCGAATCGATAGCCGGGAGCTTGCTGCCCTCGGACTGTTGCTGCCCATCCGCTCCATGCCAACACAACCACTGCCAGAGCGCACCAGTGCCTCTGCCTCTTCATGCGTCCTCCCATTTCGAGTGTTCTACCGCCCGGTGTGCCGACCAACACCCCACAGCAACATACACGATTTCGCCATGGATTTCCGCCGTTTATCGTTGCGAGCAGGAATCAGGCAGGACCAGCGACGCGCTCAACGCAGATCGATAACCGTGCGGCTGGCGGCGAGCCATGTTCGCGGCCCGTCACTCGGCTGCTCATCGGCGCGTGCTACTACTGATTTACGATGATGGGCGCCTCGCTCAGCTTCACCACAAATGCATCTTCATGACCGCTCGAAACTCCGCCCGTGTACCGGTAGCCCGCCGTGTAGATCGACGGATAGGTCGGCAGAGCCAATGGTTTTGCTTGCGTCACGGCCACCGCATCGATGGCTGCGCCCAGAAACACCGTATAAAGCGGCAGCCCGGTCTTGTCCAGCTTCACCAGAAATCCCGCTGTCGGGTTTGGTGTGACTGGTGGCGCTCCAGGGAACGTCGTCGACGAGGTTCTCCCCACGATGTACGCGTCCCCATTCAGATCGATGCCGGTTCCTTGCCCGTACGATGAGCCGTCGCTCCCGTTCAGATAAACCAAATAGCCGATCTTCCCCGTCGGCAGCAACTTCGCTTCAAACGCGAAACTGCCGGAGTTCTTGTCGCATTGGCCGCAAAACGTGCCCGAGATGTACGCCGCACCCGTGGAATCCACCGCCATGCCGGTGCCAATCGTCGTCTCCACCCCCAGCGCGGCCGAATAGATCAGTGAATCACCCGCAGGACTCACCTTCGTCACGAACGCCTCGCACGACCCGCCATACGAGTTAGATTGGTATCCGGCGTACGGGAAATCTTGCGAGCATGTTTCTCCGGTCACGTAGGCGGCCAGCGCCGTGTCGATAGCAATCGCTGAGATGGAATCCACGCTACCCGAGCCGGACAGGAACGTCGAATACACCAGCTTCGTCCCGGAAGGCGACAATTTCGAAATGAACCCTCTCGGCGTGAAGCCTCCATTCGGCTCCTGGGTATCGTAGCTTCCCAGAACCATCGGAAAATCCTGCGACGTGGTGAAGCCGGCCACGTAGGCGGATTGCGTCGCGTCGACCGCCACCGCTCCCGCCGACTCGCCGTTCCCTCCACCCAGGTACGTGGAATACACCAGCCGGTTGCCCAGCGGCGAAAGCTTGGCCACGAAAGCGTCCGCATCCCCGTCCTTCTGATAGTCGAGCGCGTTCCTTACCGGAAAATCATCGGACCAGGTCTGGCCCACAACGTACACTCCCGACGCGTCAGACGCGATTCCGTATCCGCCCTCGTTATCTCCGCCGCCCAGGAATGTCGAGAACATGATGAAGCCAGACGAACCCAGTTTCGTCACGAACGCGTCGGAATCCCCCGACTTGCCCCCGTCGATCACTCCACCATGTACCGGAAAGTTTCCCGAGTAGGTCTTCCCGGTCACGTACGTATTTCCCAATCCGTCGACTGTCACAGCGTAAGCTTCGTCCGTGTCCGAGCCGCCCAGAAAGCGCACAAAGGAAATCGTCGGGTCGATCACCAGCGGTGTCCTTGCATCGTACTTCTCCACGGTGAATCCCGCCGTATCCCCTTTCAACACCTGGAATCCCCCCTTCACGCTCGCCTTCTTTCCGCCAATCTCTTGATAGATTGTTGGCTGCGTGTGCCGCAGTTCTTCTCCCTTGGCCGTTTTCAGCACCAGATCCCCGTTGGCCTTATCGACCTCCAGGCTGGCCGCTCCTTCGAATTGAATCTGGATCTGCTTCGGATCCGCCCCCGGCGCCACCACGAAATCGTATTCCAGCGTTCCTTCGTTTCCGTGAAACACCAGATCGATTCCCGGATATACTCCCGCGGCCTTCACCTGCGCATACTGCGGAATATCCGTGTGCCACGCTTCGGGTTTGTTCCCGACAAAGTAGTTGCTGATTCCTCCCGTTGCGCCCGCGCCCGCCGCCTTCCAGCCTCCACTGCCCGTCAGGTGCAGGACGATTTGGCTGCTCTGTGCCCCCTTTGCCTTTTCCTGTCGCTTGGTCATGTTCTTGACGTCGGGAACGGGAAGTTTCGGCCCCGCGCTCGCGGTCCGGTCGCGGAACTCGATCGTGGCTCCATTCGCGCCCACACCCACTCGGAATCCTGCACCCCGCCCGATCCATTGATAGCTCGGGGACGCCTGCCCCACATTCGCCTCGAACACCAGCGGCGTCTTCACTTCGGTATGTTCGGGAGCCGTCCCTTTCTGCTTCGGGGCTTTTGCCAGCTTGTTTGCCGGCACCGTGGTTTGTGAGTTCACCTTTGGCGCCCAAACCAATGCACCAATGGCCACCAGCGCGAGGAGCGATCCGCGTTTCATCGTCGATCTCCTTTTCAACCTGTGAACTGGCCTCAGCCCCGGGGAAATCCTTCTATCGTGCGATTGGCGCCTCTCTGCCAGGATTCTCGATGCATGCTTGCGTCGGCGCGTCTTCGCGCGCATAGCCACTCGCTCGCCGCAGGCGCCTGAGAACCGCCTGCCTCGGCACTATTGAGTAGTGCGCCTTGCCGCCTTAGCGTTTCATCTTTCGAGGGATTATTGTTTTTCTTCGAGCAGCTCTTTCAATCTCGCGTACCCGGCCCGGCTCACCGGCAGCTTCGCGCCATTCGTCAGCACCGCCACCTTGCTGTCCTTGCCGTACGGCTCAATGCGCGCCACCCGCTCCAGGTTCACCACGTACGACCGGTGGATCCGTACATACAGCGCCGGGTCCAGCGCCAGCTCCAGCCCGGAAATCGTCTGTTGCTTCAGATGTTTTTTCCCTTCGCTCACCAGCGTTACGTAGTCGTCCGTGGCCTCCGCATAGTCCAGCTTCGCCACGGGAATCAGCGTTACTTTCGTCCCATCCTTCACCACGATGCGCTCGGAATACTGCCCCGCGGGTCTCGCTGACGCCGCCAGCTCGCCCGGATCTACCGCTTTCGCCGGCTTCTGGCTCTTCGCCCGCTCCAGCGCCGCCTCAAACCGCTCGCGGCTGTACGGCTTCAGCAAGTAGTCCACCGCGTGGACGTCGAACGCTTTCATCGCATATTGGTCGTACGCGGTCACGAAGATCACGCCCACGTTCTCTCGTTCGATCAGTTCCAGCACGTCGAAGCCCGTCAACTTCGGCATCTGCACGTCTAGGAACAGCAAATCCGGCTTGTGTTCTGCCGCGGCTTTTACCGCATCCATCCCGTTTCCGCATTCCGCCGCAATCTCGATCTCCGGGTGCTGCGCCAGCATCTCGCGCAACAATCTCCGCGCCAGTTCTTCGTCATCGACAATCAGTGCCTTCCACTTCGCCATCGTGCCCGCCTCAACCACCGTTCTTTCTCACTTCTTCGCTTCTTCTTCCGCCGGAAACTGCAAACTCACGCGGAATACATTCTCTTCGGCGCTCGCCTGCAGCGTCGCCTGCCCTCCGTACCGCGCCTCTAGCCGGCGTTGCACGTTCTTCAGCCCCACGCCATTCCTGCGCGAACTCCCCGCCTCCGGGTCCCACGAATTCTCCACCGTCAGCGATAGCCGTTCGCCCTCCCGCTTCGCTTTCAACTGGATCCACCCGCCCTCCGGCATCTGCGCGATTCCGTGCACCACCGCATTCTCAAACAACGGCTGCAGCAATAGCGGCAGGAGCAGGCACTTCCTGGCTTCGTCCGCCACCTCTTCCTTCAGCACCAGCCGCTCTCCGAATCTCACTTTTTCGATGGCGCAGTACTTCTCCAGCAGCCCCAGTTCTTCCTGCAGCGGGATCATTCCTTTTTCGCCCATCCCCAGCGTCAGCCGCATGAAGTCCGCCAGCGATACGCACATTTCGCGCGCCTTCGCGGGATCGATGCTCGTTAGCGCGCTGATGGAATTCAAACTGTTATACAAAAAATGCGGATTGATCTGCGCCTTCAGCGCATTCAGCTCCGCCTCGCGCGCCCGCATGCTCGATTCCACCGCCAGTTCCTGCGCTTTCACCGAATCTTTCTGCGCGATCAGCGCGTAATTGATGGCCACGCTCAGCAGGTAATAGAAGATTCCCGCGCCGAAGATGAGCCCCATCCGCAGCGTCACATGCTCGTGCGTCCCTTCCCACCCCGGCACTTTGTCCATGCTGAGCGCGATCAGGTCGCTCAGCTTCACCCAGAAGAACGTCAACAGCACCGCCGCCGTCAGGTGCGTCAGCGCCAATCGCCACATCGGTGTTTTCGCCAGCGGCGCGGTCCGGCAGGAGAACGTCGCCGACCACGCGCTCAATTGCGCGATGCCGGAGATTCCGATGCCGAAATACAACGCGTTCATCACCGGCATTCCCGGCGATGCGTGCAGCATTCCAGCCAGCACCAGGCCGAACCCGATCCAGCCCGCCCAGAACACCAGGTGCTGCGTGCCGCTGAAGCGTATCCGTTTCATCGATTAGTTCTTTACGTTGATTCCGCCGAACATGGCCCGCCCGCGCAGGATCAGCCGCTTCTTCGGCGGCGCGCCCGGTACGTCGGGCAGCGGCGGCCGCGTCTCGTCGGTGTACCCGCCGAAAATACTCTGTCCTTCGTAGATTACCGTCCAGCGCTCCGGCACCACGATCTCAATCCCGCCAAATGTCGCGTCGAGGTACAACACCGCCTCTTCTCCCTCGATGTCCGCCGACCGGAAGTCCAGCTCCACTCCGCCGAAGACCGCTCCGACCGTCCCGCCCCGGAAACTGCTTGTGTTGATTCGCCGCTCCACTCCTCCAAATACGGCCGATGCGGTAATCACGTTGGCTCCGTCTCCTGACGACGCCGATGGCAGCTTCGGCAGCTCAAATCGCGTCCAGATCAGCGCGATGCCCATCACGATCAGCGCGATCGGCCACAATTCGTTCCACGACAGTTTCGTGTAGCCCAGTTGATTCAGCAGGAAGAGCACGCCCCCCAGCATCAGCAGCGCGCCGACCACCCGCTCGCATTCCTTGAAGAACTTCACCGCGCCCACGATCACCAGGATCAGCGGCCAGTAACGCCACACCCGGTCGAAGCTGATGATTCCCATGTGGTCCAGAAGAATTACCGTGCCCACCGATACCAGCACCAGCCCCGGAAACATGCCTTGCCGCCGCCCCGCCCGCCAGCTCCGTTCGTTCATCCCCTCATGAATATCACGGTGGATTCGGTCGCGCAGGTCGTCCCGGAACTTCGCTCCGTCGAATTTGTCTTCGCTGCTCACAAATTTCTCCCGCAATCCTTGTCCGCTTTACCGCGCATCGCGCACTGTTCTTCTCAGTTTCAATCCAGCCAGCACCAGCAAGAACCCGATCGCCACCAGCGGCACCGTCTGCAGAAGGCACTGCAGGCTGCCCCAATGCCACATCGAATGCTCGGCCACGTTCAGCGTAATCATCCCCATCGCCGGCAGATTCCCCAATAGCCCCGAAAGGTTCTGTTGCAGCCCGGTTTCAACATATTCCATACCGGCCCTCAGTTCCACAAGCAACAAGGTCACCCCTGCTGCCCAGACCGTCCACATCATCCACGAGCTCCCCCGCTTCGCCCCGCTCGTTGTTCTTGCCATGGCCGCCTCCAAATCCCTGTCTTCCGTGACCATGGCCAGACTAGCCCCCTCCCCTAACCCCTGCATTATCAAATCGGCGAATGCCGCCCCCCGGTCGGCGAACGGCGCTGTACCACCGGCCAGCGTCCCTCCTCACTCTTGCAATCCTCACCCCTTCCCGTTAACGTATCCTCCACGTCGTTGATTACCGCCGCCCTTCCAGGTTTCCCGTTGGGCGGTCCATATTTGAGGTGTTCATGTCCGCCACCCCCGGCACCGCTCCCCGCCATCATTGGCTCTTGTATGTCCTCTTCGCGTTTCTTGGCGCCCTGCTCACCTTCGTCGGCGCCCGCGCCCAGCAAAAAGCCTCCGATGACGCTACCTTTCGCAAACTGATCGATGGCTACTGTGCTGCCTGGAGCAGCGGCAATCCAGAAAATGCCGCGAAGTTCTATGCCAAGGACTCCGGCCTCACCTTTTACGACCTGGCTCCATTCTCTTACGCCGGTTGGAAGGAATACGACGCGGGCGTGCGCAAAGAGTTCTTCGATAACACCGAATCGGCTTCGTTGACCGCCGGTAAAGAACTCAAGATCACCCGCCGCGGAAACATTGCCTGGACCACCGTCCCCATGCACATCACGGCAAAGTTCAAGGATGGCAAGTCGCTCGACTCGCCCGTCCGCTACACTGGCATCTGGGAAAAGCGCGGCAAGAGCTGGGTTCTGATCCACGAGCACCTCTCCGTCGCTCTCGGAGGCTAACGCCCCTCCCTCCCCATCCCGCTCGCTTTGCCTTACACTGAAGGCAGTTCGCTCACTCTCTCTTCATGTGGCACATTCTCGAGTTCTACTGGATCGCCTCGCGAGGCTACCGTCTCCACCCCTGGGACAGCCCGTACATTCGATGGCGCTTTGAGACGTTCCTCGGCAACGAAGCCGCCCATCTCAACGCCTCCAAGTTCTTCCATCTCAGCTGGAAGTATCGCGATCGCCTGAAGTCCTTCTCCGATTGGGCTGCCACCCGCCGCTCGGCCCAGCGTTCCCGCCTCTAGCTCCACGCTACGCCGCATCTCCCCAAGCGTATAATCCTGTCGAGCGTATAAAATCATGCCGTCGCTCCAGATTCTGCAATCCAGCCCCACACTCCACGAAGCCATGTGGTGGGAATCGGACCCCGACGGCCGCGCCCACTGCTACCTCTGTCCCCGCCACTGCCGCATCGGCGCAGGCCAGTCCGGATTCTGCTTCATCCGTGTCAACCACAACGGCAAGCTGTACTCTCTTGGCTACGCCTCTCCTGCCGCCCTCCAGGTCGATCCCATCGAGAAAAAGCCACTCAACCATTTCCTCCCCGGCACGCGCGTCTTCAGCATGGGCACGGCCGGTTGCAACATGGGCTGCTTCTTCTGTCAGAACTGGGACATCTCCAAGTCTCACCACGATCAGGCCCGCTCCCGCCACGTTCCGCCGGAACAGGTTCCTGAACTCGCTCGGCAGCACGGCTGCGATTCCATTGCTTTCACATACAACGAGCCCACCATTTGGGGCGAGTACATCATCGACATTTGTAAAGCCGCCAGGCCCTACGGGCTCAAGACCGTCATGGTCACCAACGGCTACATCACCTACGACGCGTTTCACGATATCTACGACCACATCGACGCCGCCAACGTCGACCTCAAAGCTTTCACCGAGAACTTCTACGGCAAAATCACTCTCACCCACCTTCAGCCCGTCCTCGATATGCTCCTGTGGCTCAAGAAAGAAACCTGCGTCTGGTTCGAACTCACCAATTTAATGATTCCCACGCTGAACGACGATCCCGCCGAGACTCGCAAGCTCGCCGATTGGATCGTCGAAAATCTCGGCCCCGACGTCCCGCTCCACTTCACCGCCTTCCATCCCGACTTCAAACTCCAGGACAAGCCCCCCACTCCACCCGAAACTCTCCACCGCGCCCGCCGCATCGCTCTCGACGCCGGCCTTCACTTCGTCTACGAGGGGAACATCTTCTCTGAAGCTGCCAACACCTCCTGCCCGGCCTGCCGCGAGCTGCTCATCCGCCGTTCTTGGCACGACGTCCTCCAGAACAATCTGCGGGCAGGGAATTGTCCCCGTTGTCGGAGTTCTATCCCTGGCGTTTGGAGCTGAACCGGAACCGCCTCACGATTCCACGGCCCTTCCTCCACTTGCTTCCTGCCCGGCGTACCCGTCAAAATACCCTTCCGCGCCATCTTCGACGGGAGCACCTGATGCCAGACACTCCGGACCCAACCCCCTCTCCTTCGCGCTTCCGCTTCCTCAATTGGTCGGGATTGTTCCTTGCGTTCATTCAAAGCGTCTGCAGCGCCTTCATTGCGCTGCACGGAGTCCGTTTCCTGGTCAGTATCGGGGCCGTCGTTCTGGCTTCCTCCACCTGGGCCTTGGCCGAGCGCCTGCATGTCGACGCCATTCGCATTCCCATGATGCTCCTCGCCCTGCTCGCGGCGATCGTCAACCTCATCGCGCTTTGGCAGGTCCGCCGCCTGCGCGGTCGTTCCGCGTCCGCATGGCGCCAGCAACCGCTCACGCCCGCCAAAAAGCGCAACGAAGCGTTTCAGCTCGCCCTCTCTCTTCTCACTCTCGTTTTATTGGTTGGGGAATGGCTTGCCCATCTGAAACTCAAGGGTACTTTCTGATTTCGAGCGCGGCGCGTTCTCGCCTGTTTTACCCGCTCTCCCCGCGCATCGCCGCTGCCAGCCGCTCATGTAGTCTCTCGCTATAGCCCACCGGCAATTCGTACGTCCGGTCGTCCGCCGTCAGCACCAGCACGTTCCGCGTCGAATCCAGCACCGCCGAGCACACTTCGCAATTCTCTACGTGCTTCTCCACCGCCGCCAGCATCTCCGCGTCCAGTTGCTGGTCCAGATAGCCGGAGATGTGTTCCCAAACATGTTTGCAGTCCAGATTCATGCCAACCACCTCCGGAAGAACCCGCCGCCCGCCGGTGCCTGTGTCTTCAGGTAAGGCACGAGCGCTTTCTGCAGCATCATGCGCGCTCGATGCAGCCTCACCTTCACCAGCGTCACGTTGATTCCCAATGCCGCCGCGGTTTCTTCCTGATTCAATTCTTCGATATCCCGCAACACAAACACTTCCCGGTATTTTTCCGGCAGGTTGGCCACCGCCTCCTGCAGTTTCCCTCGCAGCTCTTTCTTCTCCAGCGCCTCCAACGGGATATCTCTCCAGTCCGTCAACACAGCGGGTGTGTAGTCGCCCCCGTCGTGATCCTCCAGCGTCACGTCCAGTGAATCCTCCGCCGCGGTCTTACCTTTTCTCAGCCGCTTCCTTGCCTCGTTCATCGCAATGGTCACGAGCCACGTGCTGAACTTTGCTTCGCCCCGGAAGCTCTTCAAGTGGCGGAAAGCGCTGATCATCGCTTCCTGCGCCCCGTCTTCCGCCTCCGTCTCGTTCTTCAGGATCGCAAAGATCGTCACATACACCAGCCGTTCGTACGGCCGGATCAACTCGTGAAATAACTCTGTTTCTCCGGCCAGTATCCGCCGGATCAGCTCCGCTTCATTTGTGGCTGACGCTGCTTTCATTCCACCATCCGCCTGAACCGCGGCCAGACCGGGTCTTTCCCGTAGGAGTCGGAAATCACCGAAAGGTAACACGGCCAGCGGCTTAGCGGCGCCACTTGATTACCACTTTTTTCCACAACCTGCTCCTTTTCCCTCCATTTTCCCGCCCCCAGGGTGTAACCTTCCCCCGCCCCTGTGCTCACACAGGGGCAGTCGCTTTTCGGGCATTTGGGCTCGCGAGCCTTGACGGGGCTCCGGTCTTTACCGGACCTCGCGCGCCCTTCCGGTCCGTCTCACCTCTGGCAATCCCTGGCCGGATTCTGTTCGGATGGCGACCTCGGTTACTCACCAAATATGGAGGAGCGTTTTTTCCATGACTAAGACCACCAAGGCTCTCATCACCAGCGCGGCGATCGCGGGTTTGCTCGCCGGGACCGGTTCGGCCATCCAGGCCTCCACCGTCATCCCGAGCGGCAAAGCCTCCTTCTCCGCTCTTCAGGACAAGGATAAAAAGGACGACGCCGCTGCCAAGGACAAGCATGCCTGTAAGGGCCAGAACTCCTGCAAGGGCAAGGGCGGCTGCAAGTCCGGCGACAACGGCTGCAAGGGCAAGAACTCGTGCAAGGGCAAGGGCGGCTGCGCAACGGACGGCTCCAAGCCCCACGACGAAAAGAAGTAACTCTCTCCTCCAGAGAGGGCAGCTTCAGCCCCTGCCCTCCTTTGGAGTACGGCGGCTTCTCGCCGCTTTTGCCATCCCCCAAGTCTGAGTTCAGCTTTCACAAGTCTCCGGAGCTTCCACCGCAATGTCTGCCAATCGCTTCAACAGTTTCACCAACTACGGCGTCGGAATTGGCCTGCGCATCCCGCATTACGACCACATCCTCACCAAAAAGCCCACCTGCGACTGGTTCGAAATTATTTCCGAGAATTTCATGGTCGATGGCGGCCGGCCCCTCGAGATCCTCGACCAGATTCTTGCTCAGTACAAAGTCGTGCAGCACGGCGTATCCATGTACTTCGGCTCCGCTGAGAAACTCAACCGCGAACACCTCCGCCGGCTGAAAAATCTGGTCCGCCACACCAAGACTCCATGGGTCTCCGATCATCTCTGTTGGGGCAGCGTCGACGGCCGCTACACCCACGATCTCCTCCCCATGCCTTACACCTTCGAAGCCGCCCGCGTCACCGCGCAGAAGATCAAGGAAGTCCGCGACTACCTCGAAGTTCCCGTGGTCGTCGAAAACGTTTCCAGCTACGCCGAATTTCACGTCTCCGAAATGACCGAGTGGGAATTCCTCAACGAAGTAGTCGAGCGCGCCGATTGCGGCATTCTCCTCGACGTCAACAACATCTACGTCTCCTCGCAGAATCACAATTTCAATCCACTTACCTACGTCAACGCCGTCCCCGCCGGGCGCGTTGCCCAGATCCACATCGCCGGCCATTCGAAATATCGCAGGTACATCCTGGACACCCACGATCATCCCGTCATCGACCCGGTCTGGAAGCTGTATGACCGCGCCATCCAGCGCGCCGGCCACACGGCCACGCTTCTCGAATGGGATGATCGCATCCCGTCCTTCGACGAAGTCCACCGCGAAGCACTCAAAGCCAACAAATACCTCGCCAGCGCCTCGCTCGCGGCGGCCGTATGAATCTCGCCACGATCCAGCGCGAAATGGCCCGCGCGGTCATGACCCCGCTCACCCCCTCTGAGCGTATGCGCCGTAAGGCTCCCGACGGCAAATCGCTCGCCAAGGTCGCGGCGCGCATCATCAAGCCCAACGACCGCCTCACCTCGTTCGAACGCCTGGAAATCTACAACCGCCAGTATTGGTTCCGCGTCATCGATGGCTTCTACGAAGATTTTCCCGGCCTCCGGGCCGTTCTCGGCGACCGCCGCTTCGACGCCGTCGCCAAGGCCTACCTCACCGATTGCCCTTCGATCTCTTTCACCATGCGCGACCTGGGCTCGCGCATGGAATCCTGGCTTCGCCGCCACCCGCGCTACGCGGGCGATCGTCGGCCGCTTGCTCTCGACATGGTCCGCCTCGAATGGGCCGAAATCGAAGCCTTCGATTCCGCCGCCGAACCGCCGGTCAGCATCGCCATTCTCCAGGACACCAAGCCCTCGAAACTGCGCCTCAAGCTTCAACCTTACGTGCGTCTTCTCGACCTGCGATATCCCGTCGACAATCTCCTCCTCGCCGTCAAGCACGACGCCGGCACCAACGTCGCCAGCAACGCCATCGCCGAGCGCCATAAACGCAAGAAAGCTTCCGCCGTTGCTCGACTCAAGCCCGTTCCCACTTACCTGGCTGTCCACCGCGTCGACAATACGGTCTATTTCCGCCGTCTTGAAAGGGAAGAGTTCGCGATTCTGACCGCGCTCCAGACCGGCAAGTCTCTCGAGCGCGCCATCGAAGCCGGTTTCCGCGGTTCGCGTACTCCCGCCGGCCGGCAGGTTGCCGACGCTTCCGCGTGGTTCCGCAACTGGGCTGCCCTCGGCTGGTTCGTCGCCCGCTAGCCTTTGGGACCGCGCCCATTTCTCGGCGCTTTCCGCGGACGCCCGTTCAGTTCTTCTGTCGCACGGTCCTCCGGTTCCCAAACTCAAAAACGGTCATCCTGAAGAGCGTTTCATGGGACGAACGATTTCAACTTTTGCGCCTTGCCTCCTGATGAAGGAAAGAACCCAAGCCCTTTACGCGTCTCCTCAAAACCTGTAACTTTTTCCCACATCGCCGATCACACGTACGGATTAAGAATTTCGCTTTCCAGGTATCGGAGCAATCCTATATGACACCGTTCATCCTTCAATTCCGCCGCATCTACGCTTGGGCCGTACGCGCCGCCAGCACCCTCCAGTCGCCCTTCCTGCTCTTCGTGCGCCTCTATTGGGGCATCCAGATCGGCCAGAACGGCTGGGCCAAGCTCCACAATCTTCCCCGCGTCACTGAATTCTTCGCGAGCCTCGGCTTGCCCGCGCCCGGCCCCACCGCCGCCTTTGTCGCCACCTTCGAATTTCTTGCCGGAATCTTTCTCGTCCTCGGCCTCTTCAACCGCCTCGTTGCCCTCATGCTCTTCGTCGACATGTTCATGGCCTACGCCACCGCCGACCGCGAAGCGCTGTTCGCTTTCTTCTCCGATCCCGGCAAATTCTACGTTGCCGATCCTTACACCTTCCTCTTCGCCGCTCTCGTCATCCTCATCTTCGGCCCGGGACTCTTCTCCCTCGACACCCTCCTTCTCCGGCGCTACCCGGATATGCCCGCAAAGTGAGCCTCTCGTTCCGGCCGTAGTCCGAACTCGTTTGTCCGTCGAGATTGTTGGTGTGAATCGGAGGGGCGAGCCGGAGACGAGTGCTCACCTTACGTGGTATGCCCAGTATCCCGGCCCTACTCGCATCGAGTGATGCCACGCCAGCGGAAACGCCCACCAAATAAGTGATCCCAAGATCGCCTGCCCTGCCGCCAGTGGCAGAATGTTTCGCTCCCTCGCGAACATCCACGCCATCGCTACGCCGCCCACGAACGTGATCGGCACCAGCACCGGATTCGGCCAGTGCAACGCCCCGAACGCGACCCCCGCAACGACCGCCGCCGGCCACGCGTTCCCGCCGAACGCCCGCAGCAGTCGATTCGTCACCACCGAATTCAACGCCACCTGTTGCAGCACGCAGAACGCCAGATAACTCCCGAACCGCCGCGGCACCAGTACGTGCGACGGTGCGCGGTGCAGCATCCCCAGGAAAATTCCCACCGCGAAGGTCAGCGTGAACGTCAGCGTGAAGAACTTCACCGCCTGCACCGTCGCCGGTCCCAGATTATCCACCCGCCACCCGATCGTCTGTAGCGTGTCGCTTCGCGCAAAGTAGCTCACCACCATCCATCCCGCAATGACCCACGCGGTCCACGGCGCTTCCGCCTGTAATTTCCAGATGAACAAGCCGATGAACGCGGGGAACGCCAGACCTTCCATCAGGCAGGACCATTGATCCGCTGTCCGCTTCACGCCGACTGTCCCAGTGCTTTCTTCTTCACGCGGGGCGCCTGCTCCGTCAGCTCCAGCAGGCTCTCAAACAGCTTGTCGATGTCTTCCGCCGCTCCGTTTTTTCCCAGCACATCGCGCAACTCGAAATCGGGAAATCCCCGGAGCGTCACTCGCCCCGGCAGCCACTCCTTCAGTCGCCGGGCCGCCACCGCTCCTGCCCTGGTGATTTCTTCGTACACGATGCGGTGTAGAGCATCCGTGAATATGTCCGGCCTCAGCATCTCGCAGAGCCGGACACGTGCTTCCGGTTCAATCAGTTCCGAGCACAGTAATCTCAGGGTGTCGAGCTCCCATTGCTCGCGTGATGACCCGTGACTCGGCGGTATCATCCCCATCGTCCCCTTCATCTAAATAATGGTACAGCGCGTTCTGGGGCACAATATCCGCGCTAGTCTAGGAGTCCTGGGAGGCACATGGCAGACCGGTACCGCATCGTCATCCTCGGGGGAGGCTTCGCAGGCCTTGTCGCCGCACAGACGCTGAACCGTGCCGATGCCGACATCACCCTCATCGACCGCCGTAACTTCCATTTGTTCCAGCCCCTCCTCTATCAGGTCGCGACCGGCTCCCTCTCGCCTGCCGAAATCGCCGCCCCGCTCCGGGCCGTTCTCTCTCGCCAGAAAAACGTCGAAGTTCTCCTTGGCGAAGCCGTCGATCTCGATCCCGTTGCCAAACACGTCGTCCTTCGCGACGGCGCCAAACTCCCTTATGACTCGCTCATCATCGGCACCGGCTCGAAGACCTCCTACTTCGGCAAAGAACAGTGGCGCGGCATCGCCCCCAGTCTCAAGACTATCGAGGAAGCCACCTCCATCCGCCACAAGCTCCTCTACGCTTTCGAACGCGCCGAGCGCGCCGAATCCGAAGCCGAAGCCCGCGACTGGCTCACCTTCATCATCGTTGGCGCGGGTGCCACCGGTCTCGAACTCGCCGGCGCTCTCGCCGAAATTGCCCAGGAGACCCTCAAGCACGATTTCCGCCGCATTCGTCCCGAAGAAGCGCGCATTGTGTTGCTCGAGGGCTCGCCGCGCGTCCTCAGCGCCTTCCCCGAGGATTTGTCCGCCAAGGCCGAACAGCTCGTTTCGAAACTCGGTGTCGAAGTCCACAAGGGTACCTTCGTTACCGGCATCGATGACAACGGCGTCGATTATACGCAGGACGGCCAGACCAAGCGCATGGCCGCCAAGAACGTCCTCTGGACCGGTGGCGTCATCGTCACAACCTTTGGCCGCCGCGTCGCCGAACGCACCGGGGTCCAGACCGATCGCTCGGGCAAGGTTAAGGTCAATCCGGACCTGACGATTCCCAATTTCCCCGACATCTTCATCGCCGGCGATCTTGCCCACGTCCTGAACGAAGATGGCTCCCTGGTTCCCGGCGTCGCGCAACCCGCTATTCAAGAAGGCCGCTACGCCGCCAACGTGATTCTTTCCCGTCTTCGGGGCCGGCCCGCCCCTCCCCCGTTTCGTTATTTCAACAAGGGCGACTTGGCCGTCATCGGTCGCGCCGCCGCCGTCGCCAATATCTTCGGCTTCCACGTCACCGGTCTTCCTGCCTGGCTCGTTTGGCTGTTTATCCACCTCATGTACATCGTCCAGTTTCAGAGCCGCATCCTCGTTTTCATCCAGTGGGGTTTCCTCTATCTCACCTTCAGCCGCGGCGCCCGCCTCATTACCGGCGCTCCCGCCGACGAATCCCTGGTGGGTGCTCCCTCCGGCTCCACTCCTCACAATCCTTAGCGCCGCGCTTGGCTTCAGCACTCACTCGCGCCCCCGCTGACGCCATCTCCTCTTTCATCACTGCCTCTCACGCCACACCAAAGCTGAATCCCTGAACTCCGCCGTTCTGTCGTTGCTACGCTCTCCCTATGGAGCTCTCTTTCGACCGCCCCGACCACTGGACCCGTGTCTCCCGTATCGGCGGGGCTTTCTGGTTCGCCTTCTACCTCCTCTTCCTGCTCCACGCTTGGCGCAGCGTTTCCGGCTTCCTCATCCTCGATTTCGTGAATCTCATGATCCACGAAGCCGGGCACCTCTTCTTTTCCTGGGGAGGGAACACAATCATGCTGCTTGGCGGCACGCTCGGCGAACTCATTGTCCCCGCCCTCTGCGCTCTATTTTTCTGGTTTCACCGCCAGACCTACGGCTTTGCCTTTTGTGTTTTCTGGTTCTTCGAGAATTTTCTATATATCGGCACTTACATGGCCGACGCGCGCACTTCGGCCCTCCCGCTCGTCAATTCCGACGAAAGCGATTGGACCCTTCTTTTTGATCGCTGGGGAATCCTCGCGCACGACCAGCAAATCGGTCACGTCACGCGGCAGCTTGGCTGGCTCGGCATGTTCGCCGTTATGGTGTGGCTCGCCTACCGCCTCTATCGCGACTGCCAGCCGCAGGTCGCGCTCCGTCCGCTGTCGATGGGACGCGATTAAATTCAACCCATGCAGAGGTAGCTTCGCGCCTGCTCCGCCGATCTAACCCGCGGCCTTTGCCGTTTGTATCGGTTCGAACGCTTTCTTCTCCGCGTTCCATTCCGTCATCAATCCTTCGCCGATGTGATACACCCACCCGTGCACCGCCAGCGCGCCCTCCTCCACCCTCGTGGCCACGATCGGGTGCGTTCGCAGGTTCTTCAACTGCTCTACGACATTCAGTTCCGTCAGCTTCAGCAGAAACTCCGGCGTATCCGTCTGCTCCTTCTCCTTCCGTGCCGCCAGCCGCGCCCCCTTCGCGTGCTTCAGCCACGCGCTCACGTTCGGCAGTGGCTTCAGCGCCTCCGGATTCAGCACACCGCGCATAACGCCACAGTCGGTGTGCCCGCACACGATCAGGTCCTTCACTCCCAGCACGCCCACCGCGTATTCGATCGTCGCTGATACTCCTCCGATCGCGTCCGGGTACCGTGGCACCACGTTCCCGATCACCCGGCAGATGAACAACTCTCCCGGTTTCGTCTGCGTCAGCAGGCACGGGTCGATCCGCGAATCCGCGCACGTCACAAAGAGCACTTCCGGCCGTTGTCCCAGCGCCAGCTTTTCGAACAGCTCTCGGTGCTTCGGGTACACCCGGCTCTGAAATTTCTTCAATCCCTTCAGCAACTCTTCCTTGCTCATGGTTTTTATTGTCTTATGACTTGCCCCGCTCCTTCCAGTCTCTCCAAGCAACATCCCGGGCCCCGCCCCCATCCCATTGCAGTACCATTTCTCATGCGGTCTCCAGGTCCACGCCCGCTGCCAACACTCGTAGCTCTTGTCCGTCTCTCCCTTGCCACGCTTCTTTTCTTCGGCCTGCCGTCCTTCTTTTCCGCTCCCGCGCGCGCTGACACCGCCCGTCTCTCCGGTATCGTCTTTACCATCGACGCGGGCAACGTCCAGACCCTCTGGCCCAATGCACGCATCACCCTCAGACAAATCGCTTCGGGCAGGGAACTATCCACCGTTTCGAACGACCTCGGCCAATATTCATTCGTCGGCCTTCTGCCCGGAGACTACGAACTCACCGTCGCACTTGCCGGTTTCGAATCCGTCACAAAACCCGTCACCCTCTCCACCGAATCGCCCAACAAACTCGACATTCAGCTCACGCCTCAATCGCAATCGGAGTCCGTCACCGTCACTGCCAACCCTACCGGCGTCGACACCACCTCTAGCTCCGGCGGCACTCAGACCCTCACCACCGCCACCCTCAAGTCTCTCGTCCGCCTTAACTCTGACTTTCAGGAAGCTCTCCCCCTCCTCCCCGGTGTCCTTCGCGGACCCGACGGCCTCATCCGCATTAAAGGCGGCAACGCCAACCAGTCCACCGCTCTCATCAACAATGCTTCCATCGGCGATCCTTTCACGGGCCAGCCTGCTCTCCGTCTTCCCGCCGCCGCTGTCGATTCCATGCGCGTTCTTTCGAATCCGTTCTCCTCGGAATTTGGCGGTTTCTCCAGCGGCGTCATCGAAGTCACCACACGCGGCGGCGGCGACGAGTGGAAGTGGCTCTTCGAGGATCCCATCCCTCGCTTCCGCTGGATCGATTACCACATCCACGGCGTCGAAAGCGCCACGCCCCATCTTGCCTTCTCCGGCCCTCTCGTCAAGAACAAGCTCTTCCTCTTCCAGTCGCTTTACTACGGCTACGACACCATCCGCACCCCCTCCCTCCCCAACCCCGACAACATTCGCATCGACGAGCGCATCAACACCCAGACTCAGCTCGATTGGGACATCAACTCGTCCCACCGCCTCACCGGCATCTTTACCTTCGATCCCGTCAACACCCAACACGCCAACATCGACACTTTCAATCCCGAGCCCGTCACCGCCGACGACCGTCAACGTGGCTTTTTTACTTCCCTCGCGGATCGCTGGATTCTCCGCAGCGGCGGCTTCGTCCAGTCGCTCTTCTCCGTCAAGCAGCTCAACTTCCACGTCTTCCCCGCCGATTCCGCGCCCGGCCTCATGACGTTATATCCCGATCAGAATTCCGGCAGCTATTTCGAATCGCAACGCCGCTTCACCTGGCTCTATCAGTGGACCCAGGCCCTCCACCTTCGCCCTCTTCAGTACCACGGCCGCCACCTTCTTACGTTCGGCTATGCCTTCTCCCGCTCCACCTTCGACGGCACCGTCTCGAACCTGCCGCTCAACGTTCTCCGCGAAGACAACACCTTGGCCCAACAGATCACCTACACCCAGCCTTCGCTTCCTTCCACTGTTGCGAAAAACAATTTCGCGCTCTTCCTGCAGGACAATTGGCAGCTTCATCCGCGTTTTACCGTCGACCTGGGCCTCCGCCTCGAGCACGACAGCCTCTCCTCCGAATCGCTCAATGCCGCTCCCCGCATCGGCTTCGTTTTTGCTCCCACCAAAGACAATCGCACCGCCATTCGCGGCGGCGTCGGCCTCTTCTACGACAAGATTCCCCTCAACGTCGCCAACTTCCTTTCGTTCCCCGCGCAGACCATCACCACGTTTGCTGCCGACGGCGCGACTGCCGTCCAGCCCGCATCGACCTTCACCCATGTCATCGCCACATCCAACGGCTCCCTCCGCCTCCCCTATAGCTTCGGTGCCTCTCTCCAGTTCGATCGCCAGCTCCGCACGAATCTTCTCCTCCGCCTCGGCTATGAACACCGCTCCGGCTACCGCGAGTTCTTCGTCAATCCCGTCAGCCCGATTGCAACGCAACTAGCGCAGCTCCAGCTCCTCAATTCCGGCCGCCAGACCTACGACGAATTCCTCGCCATGCTCCGCTGGAGTCCCACCGAACATACCTCCATCGTCGGCAGCTACGTCCGTTCCCGCGCTCGCGGCGAACTCAATGACTTCAACCAGTTTTTCGGGAATTTTCCGTACCCGCTGATCCGTCCCAATCAATACGGCCCGCTCTCCGGTGATGCGCCCAATCGCGTTCTCTTTTGGGGCATCATCCAACTGCCCTACAAGTTCCAGTTCGTCCCCATTCTCGATGCCCACTCCGGCTTTCCCTATTCGAACGTCGATGGCAACTGGAATTACATTGGCCAGCGCAACCAGGCCGGCCGCTTTCCCGCCTTCGCCAGCCTCGACCTGAAAATTCAGTATCCCTTCGACTTCAAATTCAAGGGCCACCGCATCCAGTTCCTCGGTGGCCTCAAGGTCATCGACGTCACCAACCACTACAATCCACGCGACGTCCAGCAGAACATCACTTCGCCTTTCTATGGTGTCTTCTACAATTCCGTCGGCCGCCTCTGGCGCATCGATGGCGACTTCGACTTCTAGTCTCGACACACTTCGGCCTTGCGAGGCTTGCTCACTCCGGGTTGTGGTATTGGGATTACGACTTCGCGGCTGTCCTGCTCGCGCCGCCCGCGGCCAGCCTTTGCCGCGCATACGCTGCCCACGGCCCCACCGGGTCCAGCTTCACGTAGGTCTGCCAGTGCTCGCGCGCTTCGGGAAATGCGTGCAGTTTCTCGCACACGAACGCCAGGTTATAGTGCGCGTCGCAATAGCCCGGCTCCAGCATCACCGCGCGCCGCAGGTGCTGCCGCGCCTCTTCCACTTGTCCCATCTCTTCCAGCACGCTTCCCAGGTTGAAATGCGCCAGCGCGCTCTCGTCATCCGCCGCCACGGCCCGACCGAAGTACTCCGTCGCCTTCTCGAAATTCGCGTCCTCGTAGTACAGCGTCCCGCAATTCAGCAGCGCTCCCACGTTCGTCGGGTCCGCTTCCACGCAGCGGTCGTATGCTTCCATCGCCTGCGCGCGCGTCCGCTTGTCCGCTTCATACCCCAGCGCCATCGCCAGCCATTCCTCGGCGCTTCGTTCCTTCGTGATGACCCGGACGCTTTCCTGCAGCTCGCGCGTCTCGAAATTCAACACGAATTGCCCGGACACCGGCTCCAGCCGCCCCGTGCCCTGCGCCACCAATACGTCTTTTCCGTCTGACAGGATTCGCAGTTGCGAAAGGGGAGTATCTACCCGCTCCAGCTTCTCCCGCAGCGCCGACACCGCCTTCTGCAGCCGGTTCGCCGTCACTCCTTTTTCCAGCAGTTGTTTGATTGTTCGCAGGCCGATCAGGTCGCGAAAGTCGTAATATCGCTCCCCGTCTTCTTTTTGTGCGGACACCAGCCTCAGCCGGTCCCATCGTTCCAGTTGTTTGCTCGTCAGCCCCAGGATTCGTTGCACGTCTTCGGGGCTGTACCGATCCATCGTTCCCATCGAGTCCTAGCCGGCCGCTTTCTTCCCCCGTTTTTGCGCCGCGGCCGCCGGTTGCACCGCGCGTGCTGGTGGTTTCTTTCCACTCGGTACGGCCACAGGTCCAACCTGCTCTGCCACGGGTGTCGCCTTCGCCGCTCCGGGGGCGGGTTTGCTGGCCAGGCTCTTCTTCAACGCTTCCATCAGATCGATCACCGGCGCCATATGCGGCTGCGGCGCTTCGGTGATTTCCTTGCCCGCCAGCTTCGCCGCAATCATAGCACGCACGCTGTCGCTGTAGTCGTCGCGGTACTTTTGCGGCTGAAAGGGCGCCGCCAGGCTCTGAATCAACTGTTCCGCCAGCTTCTTTTCTGGTTCCTTCACTTCCACGTTCTCCGGCAGCGTTTCCGCCGCGCGAATCTCGTTCGAATAATACATCGTGTGCAGCGTCATCACCTTCGCGCCCGGTCGCAGGATCACGATGTGTTCCCGCTGGTGCATCGTCAGCTTCGCAATCGCTGCGTAGCCCGTCTCTTTCATCGCCTGCATCAGCAGCGTATACGCCTTCACCCCCGGGTCTTCCGGGTTCACGTAATACGACGCATCCAGGTACAACGGGTCGATCTCATCCACCTTTACGAATTCCAGGATCTCCATCACCTTCGCCGACGGCGGCTCGATCTTGTCCAGCTCGTCTTCGTTGAACAATACGTACTGATCCTTCTCGTATTCGTAGCCCTTCACGATCTCTGACCGCTCCACATTGCGGTTGCACACCGGGCAGAACGTCGGCTGCTTGATCCGGGAATTGCACACCTTGTGCAGCTGATTGAAGCTGACCCGTTCCCCGCGCGCGGCCGCGAACATCCGCACCGGGATCGAGATCAGCCCGAACGTGATGTGGCCCTTCCAAACTGTCGTCGCCATAGCTAAGGCTCCTTCCGGGAAGCGCTCCGGGCGAGACTTTCAAGGTTAGCCATCCCCCCACCCCCGCGCAAGCCCAATTTCCCCCGATTTCCCAATGAATTACGCCAAAAAACCCGCCCATAAGCCTGGCCTCCTCCTTTGCCATCCGGCTTTCTGCCGTTAGAATGCCCTCATGCCTCGTGCCGGTAAGCTTGCCGAATACCACAAAAAACGCCAGTTTGACCGCACTCCAGAGCCTTCCGGCGCCGATTCTCCCGTCAAAACCCAGCCCACCTTCGTCGTTCAGAAACACGCCGCCCGCCGCCTCCACTACGATTTCCGCCTCGCCATCGACGGCACTCTCAAATCCTGGGCCGTTCCCAAGGGCCCCTCCCTCAATCCCGACGACAAACGCCTTGCCGTCCAGACCGAAGATCATCCTCTCGACTACGCCAACTTCGAGGGCAATATTCCCGAGGGCAGCTACGGCGCCGGTACCGTCATGGTCTGGGACCGCGGCACCTTCCACCCGGAAGGCAATCTCGACCCTCTCAATCAAATCGACCGCGGCGAAATCAAATTTGCTCTCCACGGCGAAAAGCTGCGCGGCAGTTTTGTCCTCGTCAAACTCAAGCACAGCGAAAAAGGCAACGAATGGCTGATGATCAAGCACAAGGACGCCGCCGTCGATCCTCATTGGAATATCGACAATCACGATGGCTCCGTCCTCACGGCCCGCGTCCTCGACGAAATCAAGCAGCAGCTCGCCCCGCGCCGCGCGCCCTCCCCCCTCCACCCCTCCGAGCTCCCGGCCGCCCGAAAGTCCGCTATGCCTTCGAAACTCAGTCCCATGCTCGCCACTCTCTCCGAACGCGTCTTCTCCGGCCCCAACTGGCTCTTCGAAATCAAATGGGATGGCGTCCGCGCGCTCGCCTTTGTCCGCAATGGCGAACTCACGCTCCGCGCCCGTTCCGGCAACGACATCACCACGCAATATCCCGAACTCCACCTGCTCCCCCGTACCCTTGCCGCCTCCGCTGCCATCCTCGACGGGGAAATTGCCGTCCTCGACGAGCGCGGCCGCAGCAATTTCGAAAAGCTTCAGGAACGCATGCACGTTCGC
>Ga0335082_10000207_pt1 | contig 60042 bp, 46 predicted proteins | sample Lox_Sample_41_FD_206718 | JGI IMG/M metagenome (GOLD analysis project Ga0335082, IMG submission 206718) | Soil microbial communities from Loxahatchee National Wildlife Refuge, Florida, United States - Lox_Sample_4.1 | ecosystem: Environmental > Terrestrial > Soil > Wetlands | place: USA... | reverse complement strand
TTTAGTGAGGATGCCAGTGAAGGAGCTCCGATTTGCCGATGGCGGCTGAAGAAGACGATTTTGGACGTCATGCCGCTCGACGAGAAGATCCTGGGGTTTTCCAACCGCTGGTACAAGCCGGCTATGGATTCCGCCGTCGTACATGAGCTGGAAGCGGACCTGCGAGTTCGAGTTGTGACGGCAGTTTACTTCTGCGCGACGAAGCTAGAGGCATTTGCTGGTCGAGGCAAGCATGACTATCAATCGAGTCATGATCTCGAAGATTTAATGGCGGTCTTGGATGGACGGCCGGAACTAGCCGAAGAAATCCACTCTGGGCCGGAGGACGTTCGCCCATACATTGCCGCAGAATTCAGGAAGCTGTTTGCCACCCGTGAGTTTCTCGATGCATTGCCCGGCTACCTGCTTCCCGACCAAGCGAGTCAGGCTCGCGTCTCGATATTGCTTGAGCGACTGCAAAAGATAGCGGCCCTTTAGTCGAAAAGTCTCTCCAGGTTTTGGGCACACCGTTGGCACACTGATCTGGAAAACACCGGGTCTCGGGCGCTAGACGGCTGATGGAATGTCAGTCGTGCTGCTCGACATTTTCTAGGGGCGAGTTGTACGTCCCAGCCAGGCGGTTCCACTCCAACCTTGGGTTTTCCCGCCATCCGTCCCAGGACTCAATATTTCACAAGTTTTGAGACGCGGCTGCCATTGCGTTTGCGATTGATGTGGAACTCTCGCGACCTTCATCTGGTCGCGGTCTGGAGAGTGCACCTTCGGAGACGCTGGCGCGAGTCTGCGAATGCTACGTAAGACAAGTCACACGGGAAGGCCGATCCGGCGCAGTAAGTCCTGGAAGCGCGGATCGGAGCGCAGTGGATCAAGTCGTGGGGCGGCCAGGTCCATAGGCAACCAGGGATCGTGTTCCTGGTATGCTTCTTCCAACCGGGCAAAGGCCCGCTCTTTGTCGCCCAATTCTGCATACTGAGCGGCCAGGTGGTTCAAAGTACGAGCAGCAAGAGGTTCTCCCCTGGCGATGCCCTTTTCTTCATCCTCGATTAACCAACGCAATATTGCCTGTGCTCCCGCTCGCTCATAGATTTCTTTGGCGCGTCGGTTTCCGTTCGGCCTGTACGGCCCCGGCCAGCCTGATCGCAGGGCTTCCTCGTACTGGCCCTGAAGCCAGTACGACTCCCCAACCAAAAGCCGCGCATAGGGGAAATCCCTCTCCAGTTCGAGAGCTTTCCGGCCCTGCTTGATGGCTTCCGGAAACTGGCGGGCGTAATAGTACGTCCACCCCACCTCTGTGGTGAGCAGGGGCGAGAGAGGATCGAGCGCCACCGCGCGTTGCATCTCCCGGATCGAGTCGGCGTGGCGACGCATGGCGATCAGATAGTGGCCGTAATGCCGGCGCACTTGCGCATCCCCGGGATTCAGTTCCAGAGCCCGCTGAAATTCCTTCTCCGCCCCGGGCAAGTCCCACTCGTAGTATTTCACCTTGGCCAGCGCATAGTGGGCTGCCGCCGTGGTGTCATCGAGTTCCACGGCCTTCTGGGCGGCCTCTTTCATCTTGGCGACGCCCTCCTTAAGGCTGACGCCCAACTGAAATCCGCCGCCGATCGAATAGCAATCTACGATGCCGATGTAGGCAGGCGCATAGCCGGGATCGATCTCTAAGGCATGCTGGAAATAAACCAAGGCTTTGCGCATGTCCTCGGGATTCATCTTTGCCTGCAAATAGCGCCCCCTGAGAAACTCTTCGTAGGCGCGCGGATCGACTGGGCGGGTCCGGGCCAACCGGGCTTTTTCCTGGTCCAGCAACTTGACCCTGATCTCGTCGGCCACCATCAGTACAATCTCACTCTGGAGGGCAGAGATTTCGCGCAGATCGCGCTCATAGCTTTGTGCCAACAAGGTCCGCTCCTGCGATAAATGCATCACCCTGGCAGTGACGCGCACGCGTTCGCCGTTTCGAGCTACCGCTCCTTCCAGCACCGCATCCACGTCCAGTTGCCGCGCAATCTCGGGCAGCGGTTTTTTCGAGTCTTTGAATGCCTTCGCAGAAGTACGGGAAATGACCCTAAGCGAGCTAATCTTTCCCAGCTCTGTAATCAGCGCCTCGGTCATACCATCCACAAAATATTGCTGCTCCGGATCACCCGTGAGGTTCTCCAACGGCAGCACGGCAATCGAGGTAATCTCGCCTTTCGCAGGCCGCCCAAGCAGGCGGTTGCGCCAGCCTCCTAGATTTGACCCAAAAACCAGCAGAACGAACGCGATCGTCGCTACGAGTCCGACAAGGATTGGCCGCCGACGAGCAGTTGCTCTGCGCATGAGCGCGGACTCCGGCGTTTGCTTCTCTTGGGAGACCGGTTCCTCTCCAGCCAAAGTCAGTTGGCTCACTTCTGTGGCCGGCGCCGCCGGCTGTGCGCCATTCTCAAGACGCGCGATGAAGCGATAGCCACGGCGCGGCAGGGTTTCGACAAAACGCGGCTGATCGGCGGAATCCTCCAGGGCCAGACGCAGGCGCTTTACAGCGGCATTGATGCCCTGCTCGAAGTCAACGAAGGTCTCGTCAGGCCATAGCTCCTTCTGCAATTCCTCGCGGGTCACTAACTGACCCGGCCGCTCCAGCAGCGCCGCCAGCACCTGAAACGGCTGGCCTTCGAGCTTGACCTTGATGCCGTCCTTGCGTAACTCGCCGGAGCGCAGGTCGGCCTCGAAGGCACCGAAGCGAACCGTACCAGAATTTGCGATAGGTGCGGACATCGTCCCCCGCCGGAGTAAGTCTAGCCCAAAACTGGTTGTGGTCCAACAGGTTGCCGCAGCTCTCTATCTGAAGTACAACCCGGTAAGTCATCTGGCAGGCTTTCTTTTCATCTGAAATGCATCCTCAAAACACCTCCCCGCCATGGACACCGCTCCTCCGAAACGGCATGTTGCCCAACACGACGACTTTCCGGCGCGTGGGCGCCAGACGTGGAGGAAGCTATGAAGACCTTACTTTTGACATCCGGCGTGAATGTCTTTGGCTCTCGGACTTGGGCTGGCCGACGCTGGCTGGCTTCAGTCCTCAAGAGACCACTTCTTTTCGCATTTCTAGGTGGTCTCGCTCTTCTGTTGGGCTGCGGCACGGGCGGCGGCGGAATCACGCCCTCGTCCAGCGGCAACAGCGGAACGGGCAGCAGCAGCGTTGGAGACAACGGCGGCAGTGCGAACAACGTGCTGGTCAACCTGGGCGGGTTCGCTACGGTGCCGGGCCAGATTGTCGCCTTCGAAATCACCATCGAGTCGGTAGCGCTGCATTCCTCCCAGGGTGATGTTTCGCTGCTTTCTACCCCGCGTCGCGTCGAACTCAGCCGACTAAAAGCTGAGCCGCTCCTGCTGTCCAATGTTCCCCAAGGCAAGTACAGCGGGGTAGTCATCGGCCTCTCCAATCCGGAGATCAGCTTCATCGACTCCAGCGGCGTCCTTCACGAGGACGTCGCAGCCTCGCTCACCTCGTCCCGCGCAACCAACCTAAGCGAGTTCTCTATCGGTTCGACTCCGAGGGCCATCGACCTTCATCTGGGCTTCTTCAGGGTCAGCTTCGACGGCAGCGTCGTCGCCATGACTCCGGAGCTCAATTTCAACACGCAGGGGGGAACGCCCGTCAAAGACCTGATCGGCCGCATCGCCACAGTAGGCAACAGTTCCTTCACCATCGACGTGGGCAACGGCACCTTCACCTTGGTAACCGATGCCAGTACTAAATTCCAGGGCGTTACTGCCCTTAATAAGCTCGCCGCCGGCATGACTGTGGAAGTGGACGCCGTCCTCGACTCCGGTCGCACTTTCCGTGCCACCAGGGTCAAACTTGAGAACAACATCCCCAGCGCGCGGGTGGTCGAAGGCCTTGCCCTCTCCACCTCACCTGCCCAACTCCAGATGCTCGTCCGGGAAGTTCACGGACCCGTCGAAGGCAGCCTCCCGGGAGTGGGCAAGGTGCTCACTGTCGCCGCCAACGCCTCCACCCAGTTCCGCCTCGAACCGGACGACATCGATCTCAGCCACCTCAACTTCACGCCCCGCTTCGACGCCCTCACAATCGTTAGGGGGCAGAATGTGAGGGCCGCTACCGTCAACGGCAGCGCCACGACCATCACTGCCGATCAACTCAAGTTGGAAAAGCAATCATTCAGCGGGACCGCCGGCACAGTCACATCCGGCTCCGCGTCCGGCCAGTACACTTTCCCCGTTAATCTGGCCGCTGACTCCGCTTTCGCCCAGTTGACCGGCCACACCTTTGTCCTCGTTACCCTGCAACCTTCCACCCAGAAGTTCCTCTATTTCGGCCTGGAAGATTGTGTCACCTGCATAAGCGGGGGAACCGTGTGGGTGCGCGGGCTCCTCTTTTTCTCCGACGGCCAATACCACCTGGTGCCGGAATGGCTGGTCGTGGGCTGAAAACCAAAACCTGAAGCAATCAATTTCGAGCAGTCATTTCAAAGGGGGATCCACCATGAACATTCGCAGGAAATTTGGAACACCGGTGCTTTTGTTGATGCTAATTGGTAGTTGGCAAAACGTGGCTTCAGCAGCAAGCGTGCATTCACATGACAACAGAATTGTCGGGCTCTGGGACGTCCAGGTAAACAACTTCATCTGTGGCACCAGCGTTTCCGTCGCCAGCTTTCGAGGACTCCATAAGTTCGAACTGGGTGGAACCGCCCAAGTCGTCCCTGCCGCTAATCCCGCCCTGCTGTCGGCGCACATGGGAATCTGGAGGCACGTTGAGAAAAACAAATACAAATTGGACTTCAAGATGTTCAGATTCGACCCGGATGGAAACAATATCGGCTGGACGGTTGTCAAAGCCAATGTAGCCATCAACGAAAACGCCACCGGATACGCCGGATCGGGGCAGGCGGACGTTTTTGATGCCGACGGAAACAAGGTGGGGATGATTTGCCCGGCATTTACCGGCACACGGTTTTCTCAATGAGCAAAGGCCGTCATCTACGGGCCGGGCGGTTCCTAGGCCGCCCGGCCCATTCAAAAGAGGCGCTTTCCGCTCAGAACGCGTACCGCACGCCCAGAAAGATCCTGCGGTTGCCGCCGTCTGTCGATTTCTCATCGAGAAATCCGGAGTTCGTGATGACTGCTTCCGGTATGCCGAAGTTGCGCGTGTTCGTGAGGTTGAAGAAATCCGCGCGGAACTGAAGAAGGTGGCGCTCGGCAAACAGCCTTAAGGATTTCGAGACACTCAGGTCCAGGTTGCCGATACCGTCGCCGCGCAGGACGTTGCGGCCCAGGTTGCCGAAGCGGTCGGCGGGAGCACAGGTCAAGGTCGTGCCAATGGGAACGCATGGCGCAAGGGGGCTGAACAGCGAACTCCCGCCCGCCCGCAGAAGTTCAGGGACGGACATGCTGGAAATTGGAAGATTAGTGCCGAGATTGGGTCGAATCGGATCTCCTACCAACCCATCGATACCTGAGAGTGCCGCCGTTGGATCAGAACCGTTCAGCACTCCGAAGGGAGTGCCACTCTGCAGGGTGAGAATCCCACCCACCTGCCAGCCTCCCAGGAAGCGCCCAAGAGCGCCCGTTTGGCCCCGATAAAACGGCAGCTCGTAAACGGCATTAACCGTGAATCGCTGCGGCCGATCGTAGGTAGAACGGGCACGGTCCGCCCGCCTCTCGAAGGAGTTTTGAGCGATGGCCACTTCCCCACGGACGGAAGCATTGAAAGGATCGGACGCCGCGTCGATGAACGAACTCCATGTGTAGTGCGCACCCGCACTGAGGCCGTTCTTGAAGCGGCGATCCAGGCTGAGTTGCAGCGAATGGTAAATAGAGGACGCGGTGTTGGCGTAATTCCTGATCACACCGGCTCTGGGATCACGCCGGGGACATCCCAGAACAGTGAAAGTACCGGTAACGGGGTCGTCTATGCGGATCGGGACCTCCGAACACAGCGCCCGCGGATTGCCGTCGATCACCTGGAAGAGTCCCGTGCCCTTCGTGCCCACGTAGCCGACCCCGAACACCGTGTTTGGATCCAACTCGCGCTGGATTTCGAGCGAGAACTGCTCTGCGGTGGGGGAGCGAAAGTCTGCATCGAGCACGGTGCGCGCTAACAGGTTGAGCGCAGCCGGGTCGCTTAGGTCGGGATTTAGCGTCGGCAACGTCGTGAATGCATTCGTCAACCCGGGGCTGCTGATCGAAGCCACGAAGGGAAAAGAATTGCCCGTGAGCAACGCCAACGTAGTGAATGCGTAGTCGTTTGTTCGGGCGTAGCCCCCACGTAGCACGAGTCTATCCCCACCGGTCAGGAATTGCAGCAAGCCACGCTCGCTGGTCCTAGGATTCCAGCTAAAGCCCAACCGGGGCTGGAAATTGTTCAGATCTCGCCCGGGCCGTGGCTCAAGCCGAAACACAGGGTTTCCACCATTGGCGCGCTGGATAGCATCACTCACAGGGAACAAGCTGGCCAGAGCGTTCCCGGGGGACTCGTAGCGCAGACCCAGAGACAGGACGAAAGTTGGGTGCACTCGCCAGGTATCCTCCGCAAAGAAGAAGTAGTCGTGCCACCGGAAGTACTTAATGGGTTGCCCGCCGGGTAGCGGCTTATTGATATTCGCCCCAGCCGCGAGGTCGTCAATGAAGTTTTGGATCGACACGGTCCCGGCGGAGAGCCCCAACCCAGCCTGGTTGGTGGGGTACCTCAGTCGGCCGCGCATGAACGGGAGGAAGATACTCTTTCGGTTCACACGCCGGATATCAAGCCCAAACTTCACTGCATGAGCACTGTGCGTCCAAACCATGGTCTCCTGTAACTGATACGTGTTGTTGTTCCCACCATGCGGCAGGTTCACGGCAAGCCCGATCGCCGTCCGAGATTCCGAGCCGGCAAATCCTGTCAGTCCCAGCTCCGGAACCTCAATAGACGGGATGGTCTCCGAATTTGGATCCGACGCGGACTCCACGTCTGCCAGGCGCTGCCACGAAATTCGGAGCTCATTCAGTACATGGGGAGTGAAACTGCTAGTAAAAAAAACAGACATCGCCTGCGTGCGAGACAAGTTCCGGGTTGTCAGACCCGGTGGGGTTGCCTGACCGCCACCGCCCTGTTCGCTATCGCTGAACAGGTAGCGGCCTCCCATGGAATGTCGTGGGTTGAAGGTATGGTCTATGCGGCCTGAGGCCTGCCAGTTGTTGAAGAAAGACGGCGCGGAACCGGTGATCGTCCCCGTAGGAATATCAGCCCTCGTGCCTCCGGAGCACGAGGGCAGCGTTCCGCCGCCACTGCAGTAGGCGGCAAAGGTTGGATGTTCACTCGAATCCGTCCCCTGCATCGAGGCGCCTGGTACAAACCGCAAAAGCGCGGCAACCTGAGGACGGGAGCCAACCGTGGACTGAAGTATCGCCTTTCCGTTCTCCGTGGGTACGCCGCTGATTGACGTGCCCGAACCCAGCTGCCGGTCGGTCCAACGCTGAACGGATCCGAAGAAGAACGTGCGGTTTCTCCAGATCGGCCCGCCCAACGTGCCGCCCAATTGGTTCTCAATTCTAAAGGGTGCACCCTTGCGGCCGCCGGACAGTGAACTGCAAAAACGCGGATCCACCAGTCCAGCACGCTTGTCCAGGTTGCTGCACGAGTTCAAGGCATTGTCATTGTGGAACCAGAATGCCGAACCGTGAGTGTCGTTGGTTCCGCTCTTGGTGACCACGCTCACTACTGATCCCGCTACCCGGCCATATTCGGCCGAAAACTGATTCGTGATCAGTCGGAATTCCTGAACGATTTCTGGGTTGTTCAGCACCTGCTCTGGACCAGTAACAACAGGATCGTTCGAGTCTTGACCGTCGATCACGAAATTGTTGCCGCGTGGACGCGAGCCATTCACGGAGAAGTTCGTGCCCGCCGCAAAGACCTGGTTTCCGCTGTTGAGCTGGCTGACTCCAGGAGCCGCCAGGGCAAAAGCGAACACGTTCCGGAACCCCCCGTTGCCGCTGCTGGGCGAGGGCAACGTCGGAAGATCGGTCAATCGCCGCTCGTCGAATCGCACCCCGATTTCCGGAGAGGTCGTGTTCAGCAAGGGCGCATCGTCCCTGACGGTAATCGTCTCGGCCGCAACTGGGATTTGTAAAACAGGGTTGACTACAGCTTCCTGATTGAGCATGAGCCTGATTGGGCCGCGCACGTATCTGGAAAATCCTAAGTGCTCGACCGTCAGTTCGTACGGACCAACGGCAAGCCCCACGAACCGGAAGCTCCCGTCGGCTTCGGTCACCTGCGAACGTTGAGCATTCGTATCGACTTTACGGAGGCTTACGGTTGCGCCCGCGGCGGTGGCGCCGTTTACGTCTCGGACTATTCCGGAAATTGCGCCCGTGGTCGCCTGTCCGAGGGCCCAATACGCATTCAAAAGGCAAGCGGCACAAACAAGATGCCGGAATATCTGATTCTTTCCTTTGTGCATGCTCTCCCCTGCCTGAGCGCGAACAGCGAAAAGACGTTATCCCTCAGCCCCACAACGATCCATCGGATCTCCCGTCGGCCGATCTTGGCGGGTGTTTCTGGCGGATTAGTCATCTTGCGCGCTCGGCCGGAATGCCACCCTACGGCTCAATGCCAGGGATGCCGCATGGATTATGCCATGGTTCGTTGAATTGGTCGCCTTGATTAACTCATGTCCGAAATGGTCGGCCGTCCGGAAATTGGCAAGAAAATAGACACACTCCTCACACACCGCGTATTCCGGAGAGCAGGGGTTATGAACTGATGTAGAACTGGGCGACTGATCGGCCGTCAGTGGTCAACTCCTTTCAGCTCATGAGATGGGATAATTCGGCGAGCTGCGCCACCGCATCCTTCCAGCTTTCCGCTGACCTTCGTTGATCGCATCAATGCAAATCAAGAACCGCGTTCGACTTCGGCGAGCGATGTCGTCCAACGCAGCAAAGAAGTCCTCTGAACGCCCGACCATCCGATAGATGAACATAGCTGCTGCAGCACGTCCGTGAATGGAGCCTGAAATCCTTGTGCCAAGAAGAGTTTCTGCAGACCGTGCCTCTGTTAATCATCGCACTTGAGCACGTGTCCGTGGTGCAGCAGGCGGTTGAGCATGGTGCTGACGGCGGCCGCATCGCCGAGCAGTTTGCCCCAGTCTCCACCGGGCGATTCGAGGTCAACAGGGTGCTGGCCCGCTCGTAGCGGCGCAGGATGATCTCCAGCAGTTCTTCGGCGGCAGTGAGTGGCAGGTTGCGCATGCCCAGATCGTCGGTCCACGGAGTTGGAGAACCAAAACTGACTTGCCACCACAGGAGGCGGCAGGGTAGAACAAACTGGTCCCGGACCGGCTACTTCCGTTGGCCGGTTTTGAAGTGATAATCGTTGGCCGGTTTTGCAGTGATCACCGAGGACGTTTCGCCCGTGTTGAAGAAGGCACCGAACGGTGGATGGTGGCGTTCCTCGGTGGGGACGATAGCGCCGGAGACAAGTGCGGTGCGGATCCAACTGATCGGAACAAACTGGCAGCTCTACGAGAAAGGATATCAACGGAAAAGAACCTGCTTGTGCTTTGCGGCCCTGAACTGCATGGCGAGGACATCGCCAGCCTCGTGCGAGCCACAGCCGCGCTAGTTCCCGATTGTAAGTGGGGTTTGCCTGGGTGACTATGCGAACTCGCGCGGCGCCTCTGACATGGGGTTATATCCGGACCTGCTTCCAGGCTACCCTCCGGTTTCGGAGGGCATCGCGTTTCGCGAGAGATGGGACGCCCAGTTCCCCACGGAACAAGGGCTGAATCTATTGCAGATCCTGGAAGCCTGCAAGGATGGATTGCTTAGGGCGCTATACGTCGTCGGTTCAAATCCCCTAGACCGATATTATGTTGACCCATTCGCGCTGCGTCCACCATTCCTGGTTGTGCAGGACTTGTTTCTCACGGAGACGGCTCAGTTCGCGAATGTTGTGCTTCCCGCCACGTCCGCTTACGAGAAATCGGGAACCTTCACGAATACCTGTGGTGATCTCGCTCCTCCTTGCGCGCTCGATAGCGATGCGTCGATCGCTCCAATCCCAACAGCCTGCAGGCGTGCCGCTCGCTCATCGGGTACCCGACTTCGACATAACTCACGGCTGCCCGAAGTCCCGTAGGCGCTACCAGTTTTTTGAGAGCACGTCTTTCAATGCCCGGTTATCCAGCGTCAGCTCGGCCACTACGTGCTTCAGCTTCCGGTTCTCGTCCTCCAGTTGCTTCATCTTCTTCGCGTCGCCACTCTCCATCCCGCCGTACTTAGCCTTCCAGCGGTAGTAAGTCTGCTCCGTGATCCCGTGCTGCCGGCATAACTCCGCCGTCGTCAATCCTGCTTCGCCTTGCTTCAGGATCGCTATGATCTGCTCTTCGATGTGTCGCGTGCCTTTCATTGCGGCTCTCCTCCTAGGTTTGGGAGAACTCACATTTTACGTGGTCCTTGTTTTTGGGGGCTGGGTCATACTCCTGGATGGATGTCGAGACCCTTCTGAATCGTTCGGCCGGGGTCCGAAAGGAAGATCCACTCGGCGCCGACTGACGCACGGAATTCCTGCAGGGTATGGTGATCGTCGGTGGAGATCGTACGCTGCAAAATCTTTTGCGCTTCATCGGAAATTGCAGCGACGGGCAGAACTTCATTCGCACGCACGCTCGATGTCGTTAGCTCTCGAAGATCACAGGACATTTGATTGGGTTTGCCAATTCCCTCGTGTAGGGGTGTTCCGCGATTGGCCGGGATTTCTCCGTCCGCAGATGAATCGCAATGCTACGCCGGGGGACAGAAGACCAATTCGCGCCGCTACCATGGAGTGTCAAATTATGGTGAAGGCTAACACCTCCCGGGGACAAGACCGATGCCACCTCCTTCCATTCCTTATTCTCGACCATGAGATTCTCTTTGAGTCCATCAAGATTCACGTTGAAGAAGTCGCCCCCTTCCTGCATTCCCCACCGGTGTGAACCACGAACGAACCTCATCGGTCCTGCTTCGGGAGTGACATCACTTAAAGCCAGCCAAGCTGTGAAGACTTCGCCTTCCCACACAGTCTGCCAATAAAACATATCCTGATGCCATCCGATGCCAGCGCTGCCGCCGTCGCCTGGCGGCTTGAACAACAATTGTGTCGCCCATATTTGAACCCACCGAGCACCTGTGGCTGCCGCAGCCAATCGACCTATAGCCGGGTCCGAGACCAATCGCCGAAGGGTATGATCACAGAAATGTGCTTGGTCGATCTTGCAGATCTTTGTCGACTGTGGGTTTGATTTGAGGTGCTCGAGCTGCTCGGGGGTTGCAAGTTTGGTAAGATCAAGGGGCGGAACCCCGGTCTCATATTCGCCAGCAATGACAGCATCCATATGCGCACTGCTGCTCTGGATTAGTGATGGATCGACTACTTCCCTAGCAATGTAAAAACCGTCCGTCTCGAAGGATTTCTTGATGATCTCTTGTCGCTCCCTTGTCAGTGCTTTAGACATCTCCTCTCCTTGTTAAAACGATAGATTGTCAAGCTACATCTTTCACTTATCCCTCGAGTCAGTGGTCTCTACGTGCAGCGAGCGACTCTTAAGCTCCTACGCGATGCCGCGCTTCACCCAAACGAGCTTGAAATCGAATCGCCTGCCGTCGGGCCATCCAGTCAACGATAGGAGTCAGATCGCTGACGGGCATTTGGCTATAAGGCAGAGTATGTAGATAAGGAGGCGGTCCGAATTCCGGCGTCAGGGTTGCGGTCTGCATTCCCCGCCTCAGTTGTGCGTCCCATGCTTCAGTCCACCAGGCTTCGTGCGCGTCGAGGTGTGTCTTCCATTCAGGCGCACGCGGATCGGGCACTTGGGGCCCCTCTTCATAACCAACACGAGCATGAAGATGGAAACACTGAGAGGTTGCTCGTTGAACAATCTCAGTGCAGTCTCCCAACAACCGTTCTGCTACGCACACCCAATGACTAAAATCGCAGGTCAACTTCAGTTCTGGATATCGCAGCAATATAGTCTGGGTATTCCAGGGATTTCCGAAATAGCGAGAGCGATGGGTTTCATGAGAGATACACACCCCGATTTTCTTTTCGAGTTCCAATGCCAAGCCGTAAAAGTCTTCTGCTTCAGCTACCGTCCAACTATCTGAGCCGGTATGAGCATTGAAAAAGATAGGCCGTAGTTCCAAGGAGCTCTCGATTTGTTCGCGCAGGTGTCGAAGATGATCCTGCACGCTCCCCCCTCCTAAGAACGGAGTGCTGCTGAATACAACTGATATCCAGTTAAGTCCCTCCTCCACCAGTGTCTTGGTTAAGAGTGCCGGGTCAGGACACAACCCAGTCCAACCTTCCAGCGCCTGATACCCTACCTCATGCCAAGATGCAAGATGTGGCGAGAATCCGCCCGATAGATCCACGCCCCACAAATGGCGAACTAGGACTAATTTCATTTAGGGTTTCGTATGCCTGCTTGGCAGTCAGGAAATTGAGAATAGGATGGACCACTATACCACTTGACGATAGCGGTTCAATCGAAAAAGCGGCCCCCGCGGTTGACCGGCATCCCCTCGGGTTTCTGCCAACTCTGAGCTACAGACAGAAAGAAATGATCTGCCCAGGAAGTCAGCGATTTTGGTCCATCCTTGTAAGTAGCTGAATCTTAGGTTGTTAATCAGTGCAGCACAACCTGCACGAGGAGGTGTCGTTCCTCGGCAATCTATGCGGTTATGCTGGATGGTTGGGTTCTCGCGGTTGAGACAGTGGAGTCGACCAGTGCGCTGAGGGCAGTTCGAGTCGTCAGCGAGCTGTTTGCTGTTTTTAAGTACTATGGGTCATCCTTGCACATCTCGGCCCTGCAGGCATGAGTCCGGCGCAAAGGTCTACCGAACCTCCTGCAAGATCGGTAGTTTTCAGCGATCAAACTTCCAGACGCATGACCCTCGGCAGATTCAGCCCGTACGCCTCTAAACTATTGATTCTTGACGGACTGTAACGTTGGTGGGATTATGCCAAGGTGCATTCGAATCGATCCAAGAAGAGTGGGTCTGAGACCCTTGATCGCCTCACTTCCGAGATTCGTCCTATTAGTAATGAGGCGATGACGGAGCGACTGGTCCGGGAGCTCAGATCGTGGGTCTACCGAGGCTTGATCAAGCCTGGTCAGCAACTTCCTCCCGAACGGCAATTGGCTTCCAGCTTACATGTATCGCGCACCTCTCTTCGCGTTGCCCTAAGAGCCCTACAGTTAATGGGCGTGTTGGAAATAAGGCATGGCTCAGGGACCTATCTCGCAAGGGACTCGGAGACGATTCTGAGCCAGCCGCAGAATCTTCTGGTTCCTTTACGCGGCGTCTCATTCGCCGAGGTGTTTGAGGCGAGGCGCGCCGTTGAGATGGAAGCCGCGGCGGCCGCCGCTTTGCGAGCGACCGACGAGAATGTCAAGAAATTGAAGCGAGAACTGGAACTGATGCAGGCGAATTTGCACGATCCCGCCGCTTATTTGCGCCATGATCTTGCCTTTCATCGCAACATTGCGATTGCATCCGGCAACAGTGTTTTTCTTTGGTTTTTTGAACTGGTTTGCAAAGTCATCAAAGAAGCTTGGCTGGCAAGGTCCAGAACCAGGAAACTTCCAGAAACTCTGGCGGAACACCGAATTATCGCGAAGGCAATTGAAATGCGAGACCCCGATGCAGCTAGGGTCGCAATGCTCAAGCACTTGATGTTAAGTAAGTTTTATTCCGATGAGCAGCTCGAAATCGAATTCAGAGTCGTGTCCCACGGTAAGATCGGAGACAAGAAGGGAAAACAGTTCAAACGCTCGGATGATGAAGATGATTCCACCCAAGATCAGCTTGACGAAGCGGATAACGATTCCACCTTCAGCTAGCACAACAGCACAACTCCTCATCCGTGCTTATGCCTCCTGTTCGATTCACTCTCACGGTATCCTTCGTAAGCCTTCGATAGCCTCTTGATTGCTGGGGTCTAGCCACAGACTCCTTTGAAATTCTGCTCGCGCTTTCTGCGGTTGGCCGAGGCGTTCGTAAAGCAACGCGAGATTCGCATGAATGGAGGCATCCGAATCCTTTAGCTTGAGGGCCCGTTGATATTCCTCGAGCGCACTATTTAGATCGCCCTGGTAAAAAGCCAAGGTTCCCAGCGCCTGGTGAACCGCACCACTGTCAGGATTCAGGGAAACAGCACGTTTCAGGTCCTGACGAGCATCGAGCCAGCGAGAAGTTACGGTCAATAGCTTCCCGCGATTAAGCAATGCGTCGAAGTCTTCCGGGTCAAGCTGGATCGCCCGGTCGAATGATGCTTTAGCGAAGGTCATGTCTTGCAGCCGCGCCGCCGCTAATCCCTGAGCTGTATAAGCCTGGGAGAACCAGGGCTGGAGTTTCGTCACAATCAAGAACTCCGGCATCGCCTCCCGGTCTCGATGCAGATTGCTAAGAGAAACTCCCAGATGGAAATGGGCAAGGGCGTTACTCGGATCAGCCCGCGCTGCAGCCTTGAAGTGTGGAAGAGCGGACGCCTCCTGGTGGAGACTCCGACGTGCCAGGCCCGCATCAATCTGCACGTTTACCAGGGCTGGATCGAGTGATGCGATTTTTTCCAGCTCGATCGCGGAGCGAAGGTTGCCTTCGTTTCCCATCGCCAGCGCGTCCTGATACCTGCCAAATAGCCGAATGCGGTCCTTGGGATCGGGAAGATAGGCAGTATCGACCGGCGAGCCGGCGCTCGATATAGACCCCACATAACCGAGGCTATTCAGCGCCCTCATCGCCGCCGGGCTCATCTGCGCGGTAGCCTGTGGCACCTGCGGGCCGGCAATCTGCTTCAGATCACTTTCCAGGCGATTCGCCACTCCGGTGGAACTGAGAGCAAGATTGTGAGTCTGTTTTGGATCCAAATTGACATCATAGACTTCCCGGCGTGGCGCCGAAATGAAGCTGTAGCGTTCGGTCTGGATGGCATAGAGCGGAGCGGTATGAAAGTGCCTGTAGGGATAAAGCGTTTCGGAATATGCCGGCTCTGGGGAAAGTGTCTTCCCCTCCACTTCCGGCATCAGGCTGCGCCCTTGAAATGTGGGCAACAATGGCACGCCCAGAAGCGAGCAAACGGTTGGTGCGATATCGGTGAGGCGAGCGATTTTCTGAACTCTCGTCCCCCCAGACGCGCCAGCCGGGAGACGAACGATCAAGGGAATGTTGATGGTTGAGTTGTAGAGAAAAAATCCGTGATGGCGTTCGCCGTGATCACCCAGGCCCTCGCCGTGATCGGCTGTGATAATCAGAGCCGTTCGATCCGCCACTCCAAGCTTCTGCAGGCTTTTCCAAAGACGGCCAATCAGGTCGTCAGTATATGCTAGCTCGCCGTCGTACACATCTTCCCCAAAGCGGCTTAGCCAGGGCCCGGGCAGAAGATAAGGACCATGCAGGTCGTAGAAATGGACAAAAGCGAAGAATCGTTCCGAACGATGCGTGGTGATCCATTCTTCTGCCGCGGCTTCCACCTTGTCGCCACGGATTTGAATCATGCCCGGATCTTGACCTTGGTATCGAAACAATTGGAAATCACCCCAATAATTTTCGAACCCACGAGCCAGCCCGAAGCGGCGGTCCAGCACGAAAGCGCCGACAAACGCTGCGGTGTGGAGACCATTTTCGCGCAGACGTTCAGCCAGCGTAGGCACTGAGGCTGGAAGGGCCTCCCCGTTGTCCCGCACGCCGTTTTTAGGCGGATATTCGCCCGTCAAGAGGGAAGTGTGCGCCGGGAGGGTAAGCGGAACCGGAGTATAGGCATGTTCAAACACGATGCCCTCTCCCGCGAGTTGGTCAAGGCTGGGGGTAACTGATTTGCGATAACCGTAGGCTCCCAGGTGATCCGCCCTTAGAGTATCGATGGAGATCAGGACGACGTTTGATATTGGCGTCGAACGCAAGTCGTCGTTTGCTACTAACGATAGCGGAGCACAGAAGAAGCACGCCGCAATAGCGCAATGAACGAGTTTGCCAGCTCCATTGATTCTGGCAGGACGGGCGCCGCTCTTTACCTCATTCCGCATTTCGGTAATTTCAGCCAGGCCCTAGGCAAGATGTTGATCCATCCATTCCAAAAGGTGCGCCCGCATCTCATTGGTCTCTACGTGCGCGCAGTCGAATAATTCGATATGGCAATCCGACTCCTTCCCGTAGGCGCGGTAGAGCGGCAAGAGATAGTCGCGAATCTTTTCGACGCCTGTCGGAGGCGTCAACGGATCCATGCGTCCATTCACGCTCAGGCGCGGCCGCGGCACGATCAACTCGTTGATGGTTGCGCTTTGAAAGTGCTTCAGCAGCGATGGCACATAATAGTAAATGCCGTGTTCCTTCAGAGCCTGTGTCTTGATCAGTTCCTCGTAGTCAGTCAGACAGCAAATGTCCATGCAAACCTTGATCCGCGGATCGAGAGCCGCCAACCACCAAGCCTTAGTGGCACCCATCGAGATGCCCAATGTCCCCAAACGTCGGGCATCGACTTCTGAACGACTCGCCAGGTAGTCTACCGCACGGAATTCGTCGAACATCATCATCCCAAACAAAATCTGTCCTCTCCACAGCATCAGCTTAAAGGCATCCTGCTCTCCCGCTTGACCGTCTGCGACATGTTTGCGCTCTCCAAAGCACCAGCTATCGATCGCCAGCGTAATCAGCCCTTTCTGGGCGCAGACTGGCGCGTAGGCGGGTTGGGCTTGGACCCCCCTCAGAAGCTGCTCTTTGCCGAGATCGTACACGCCCCCATGCCAATGAATGAAGGTCAATCCTGGAGCAGGTGTCTGACGTTTGTGCGGGATCAGCAGGATAGCGGGTACAGGCTCAAGGCCGTTTAGATCGAGCATTAGCCGCTCCAGCGTGTAGCCTTCGCACTCTTCTCGACTCAGCAGTGTTGCTGGCCCTGGCTGGTGCTGCCGGGGAATATCCCCCAAGCAAGCCCAAAGCTCCCGACGCCGTCGCTGCTGATAGGAGGCAAATGCCGTCCCTGATCGTAAAGACGGTTCAGTATCGAAAGAATGGCTCGTAGACGAGGCTCCCGAGATAGGTTTAGTTGTGGTCTGCAGGCGAGCGTTCCTTCGCGGCGTGGGTTTCTTTATCCATACGTTCAAAAATGGCGTTTTCGGTCTGCGCTTCTTGCGTCATACCAGCCTCACGATAGGCTCGAGCCAACTGGAAGTGTATTGCGGCATCCTGAGGATTCACCGAAATCGCCTGTCTAAGGTCTTCGATCGCTTCTCTGGGTCGTTGTAAAGAAATCAATGCTCGACCCCGAATGGTCAAGGCATCGGCAACGTCTGGCTTTAACTCCAGAGCAAGACTCGCAAGGCGCAGGGCCTCCTGGGGATTGTCGGAGAGCAAGATGCGCGCAGACTCCCATTCTGCCCGGTAATCATAGGGATTCCGATCAAGCGCCTGTTTGTACTGAATTAATGCGTTCTCCGAGTCGCCCATGGCCCAAAGCGCGTGGGCGTATCGATAGTACAAATCAGGTACATCAGGCGCGCGCTCTATAGCCCGCTTGTAGTGGTCGGCCGCGTCCGGGTAAATCTGCTTCGTCTCCGAGAACCTCCCGAGAAGAACCTCAACCAAATACGAATTCGGGTCCACAGTTTGGATTTGCGAGAGCGTGCGATAGGCCAGGATCGAATACACACCTCCTAGCGTATATAGAGCCTCGGTGTTCTTAGGATCTTCTCGTTGCAGCTTATCCAATATTTCTTCCGCGCCCTTAAGATCTTGGAGTTCTACCAGGCTACGTGCCAGAAACAGTTTCACATTCGGATCAGAGGGATCCAGTTGCGAAGCTATCTTGAATTCCCGTCGAGCTCCAGCGAAGTCGTCCAACTGAAATAACACGAATCCCAACAGAGCGTGGGGCGGCTCTAATTTCGGATCGAGCTCGCTAGCGCGCTTGAGAGGCTTGATAGCTTCGTGGAGGCGCCCCTGCTGATAGTATAGGCGGCCGAGGCTATTGTAAGCGTAAGGCTGCGCCGGATTGAGCTTAATGATTTCTTCGTACTTGTGCACCGCCTCATCCGGGTGGCCCGCCTGCTCTTCAAGCTTCGCTTCCTCGTAAAGCTGCAGTGTACGATCGGTCGCTTTTTGGGAGATGGATCTGGTCGCGAAAGCCAGAATCAGGAAACAGACGAGAGCTCCTCTTCTCAAGCCGTAGTGCAAGTCCCCTCCACGCCCTTATCAGTTGACTCCCGTGAAGTATACTTGGCTAATGCTCTAGCTTAGCTAGCTAGCAAGACGCTGACGGGTGGTCCGGGACACCCAAGTAAGTCGGATATCGCCTCACCTCTTTGCCCCACGAAGTCGCAAGCTATGCCATCGACTCAGGGCTGCTAGCAACACAGCCGGCTCCGCACAATCATCAACTCGTTAAGCCACTGAGCTGGAATGTCCGTGCACACCACACTGTTAGAACTTATAAATTAACGCCATTTGAATGACTCGTGGGGTCCAGAGGTTGAGGGATCCAAGCCCATTCAACGGAACCAATGATCCAAAGTTGCACGTACCGCTTGGTCCCGGAGTGCAGCCTGCAGGACTGTGGGTTACGTTGTTATCGGGAATTACCGATCCGGAGTGCCAGCTTGACAGGAAATTGAAGATTTCTAGTCGGTACTCCAGGTGCTGCTCCTCCCTAATGTTGAAGTCTTTTCTAAAGGAAATGTCCGCGTTCCGCTGGCCGGGCGCACGCAGGATGTCCCGTCCAGAATCCCCAAACCTGCCGGCGAGGGGCGCGGCAAACGCGGCCGGGTTAAACCACTGAAGCGCAGTGTGCCCGCCCGACGATGGGTCGCCAACAAGATTGGCGCGGAGATACTGACCGAACCCTACACCGGTTTGGTCGGCAGCAGCAGAACTAGCGCCGACCGCGCTAAAGGGAACCCCACTGGCAAACGTAATTATACCCGAAGAGTTCCAGCCACCCACAAACCAATTCCCCACCCGGCCAGCATCCCACTTTTGTCCCTTGCCTACCGGCAGATCATACGAATAGCTGAAGTTAAAGCGGTGCCTTTGATCAAAGCTTGAGGAACCGTAATCTCCGCGTTGGTTGTGCGAGTCCTGCGGTATCGAAATTGCCTCGCCCACGAACCCCCCGCCGTTTTGAGAGATCTCGTCATTGGAGTGCGAAAACGTGTAATTTGCGAGGAACGTCAGTCCTCGCGATACCCGTTGCGTGGCCCGCACTTGCAGCGAATGATAGTTGGAGAAGGATGTATTCGCGGTCCCTTGCACTCCATTGCCCAGATTCGGGTAGGGTGAACGCTCTAGCGTAGGAACAAAGTTGGGATCGGTCAGGCACGGACTTCCCGCGGGCACCAATTCGCGGCTTCTGAAAACGTTGCAGGGATCTCCCGCCACCGGGGGTAGAAAAGCTTGATTGAAAAAAAGGCGAATTGGTAAGTGCACCCCGTGAGATCCGACGTAGCTGACGTCGAGCACGAGGGCAGAAGTGACTGAATACTGAGTACCCAAACTCCATTGTTGACTATTCGGAGTCTTGTTACCCGGATACTGGTAGAAGTTGAAAGGTTGAAAGCCACGTGGATTCGCCGCGAACGCGTCAAAGGGATGCGTCGTGATAGTGGGGAGCCACAAGCTCTGCAGCGGCAATGGCGGGGCGCTCTCCTCTCCAGTTGGCTGCGGGTAGTCTGGACTAGCTGCTTGGGTCAAAAGTATGTTTTCGTTTAAATCATAAAAATCGAAATTGTACGAAAGAGTATCAAAGAAATATCCGGCACCGCCTCGGATGACAAGTTTTTCAGTCCCTGGAGGGCGCCAAGCGAAGCCAACCCTTGGGGCGAAGTCGTGCTTGGGCACCGGGTTAATTGTGTTCGGCACGCAGCACTGCAGAAAAGTTGCGGCAACCTGAGGGCTGGTACCCGCACTTTGTGCGTCCGTAAATTGTTTGTCTGCCCAAATCACTCCACCACCCGGATAGTTCAGGTTCGGTAGCCGACCGCTGTTAGTCCTACTCCAAAAACCAGGAGGGATCTCGTAGCGCAATCCAAAATTCAGGGTCAGTCGTGGCGTCGCCCGGAAATCTTCCTGGACGAAGAAGCCCATCGGCTTTCCGCGCATGTCCCAATAGAAAAACGGCTGGGGAAGGACCGGGAGGAAGGTCGTATAACCTCCCAGCAGGAAGTCCGCAAGAGGGTTTCCGAAATTCGGGCCAATGGAGCCTTGGGCTCCCGCGGGATCCGAAGCGGTGTAAGCGCCGTTAAAATTCAGCGCACCGTTTTGCAAAATGCCCGAAATGCTATAGAGTAAAGCCTTCCGAACTTCAGCACCCAGTGAGACAGTGTGTTTTCCATGAACCAGCTTAAAGTTGTCCGAAAGCTGATAAATATTGTGTTTCTGAGTCCATCCCTGGCTGTATGTTCCGATACCGCTATAGCTCTGTCCAAATGACGTGCTAGGGAGGTTGTAGAAAGCTGGAAAAGCAGTTGTGAACTGGAACCCTACCTGAGCAGACAGATTTGGGCCGTTAGATGTAACGCCACCATTTGAGAAGTTTTCGCGGTTATACCCGAACCGGATTTGATTGATCTTGCTCGACCCGAACGAATGCTGCCATTCCAGACCATAGAGCTGGTCGAACTGTTTGTTTTCGCTGGCGTCGATGGGCACTGGGTCGGGCAATTTCTGGTCGAACCGAGTTAAATTGCCGGTGAAGAAAATTTGATCATGATCGCCGAAGTTTTGATCGACTCGGAAGGTCTCCACGTCTGTGTTGTACCGCTGTACGGTCGTCGTTTGAAAGTTTAGACAGGGCAGATTACAGCTAACATTCGGAACCGGGAAGAAATCGAGAAATTTTACCGCGACAGGGTCGAAACGGATGGACGGAATTGTATTGTTCGGAAATGGGGTCCGACCAGAAGGATCGTTAGCTGTGGGTGGGAGAGATCCTGTGGTGGCGGGGTCGAAGATCTGGGCTGGCCAGTCCGAAAAGTCGCCGCCCCGCTCCGCCTGTGTTGGAACCTGAAGAAACTGGGTTCCAGCTCCCTGGCTTCGCCTGCCCCCTTCGTAATTGAAAAACCAGAAGGTTCGGTTCCTTCCATTGTATATTTTCGGTAATACGAGGGGACCTCCGAGGCTAAACCCGAACTGGTTTTGATTGAACTGAGCCTTCGCGGGTAGAGTCGTGCCGTTCATCGAATTCAGAGCCTTCACTCTTGGATCTTCAGGCTGGAAAGCCGCGTTGCGGATAAAGTCGTAAGCGTTTCCATGGAGTTGGTTTGTGCCAGACTTAATCGCAACATTCACCTGGGTCGTTCCGAAGCCGTAGTCTGCCGAGTAGAGTCCACTTTGTAGCTTGAATTCTTGAATCGCGAACTCAGAAGGAAAATTAGTGGGCTTAGCCCAGAAGTAGTCGATGTCCAGGATGCCGTCGATGAGGTAGTTCAGGGAATCTACCCTTATGCCATTAGCACTCGCCGAACGGTAATTGTCATTTAGTCCGTGCAAGGCGAAAGTCCCACTTGAAGCAGCCGAGCCAGCCTGGTCTCCGCCCACTGGCTGCCCTACACCTGCATCGATGGCAATAAGACTCGTGAAGTCGCGTCCATTCATTGGCAGGGCGTCAATTAGACGACGCGAGACGACGCTGCCAATTTCCGCGTTTTCCGTCTGCAGCCCTTGAGCCGCGTCGGTGACGGTGACGGACTCGTTAACTGTCCCGGGATTGAGGCGGATGTCGTGTCGTAGCGTCTGTTCCACCTGCACATTGAGACCGGAGCTGTGCACAGTCTTGAACCCTGCAGCTTCAAACTCCAGCTCATAGATTCCCGGAATCAAGTTCACAAAAACATAGTCGCCGGTAGCGCTGGTAGTGAAGGTTGCTGCTGTTCCTGTATCCACGTTTCGAAGGGTGACCTTGGCGCCCGAGACGATTGCTCCCGAACTATCCGTGATGTGGCCCAGAACAGTCCCCCGCGAAGTTTGCCCAAAGAGCGGCAGACTCAGAGACAGACCGAAGAAGACAAGGCACAGACTCAGATAGATTGGAATACGAGCTAACTTCGCGCTGCCCTTCGTCAGATCAACGCCTTCCTTACCAACAGCTCGCTCAAGCGAAATATCGAGACCGCGAGTGTCACCGACCATTGAAATGCCTCCAAGGAAAGCTACCTGCCCACGATTCTGCTCACCTTCGATGAATTCCATTAGATTGCCAGCAAGGCCTAGAGATTGCGCCACTGTACCACTTAGAATTTGGTTGTCAACATGAAATTCAGAAAATTTATTAGTGTTGATGAGTCCCGCCGATCCCGCTGAAAGGTCACATTGGCCCATCGTTCCGTAGAATAGCCAGCCAATCAGGCCCATCTCTCGTCTCCCTCTTCGGCAATCCAACCCTGCAAAGTCGGCTGGAAAAGTTCCTGTTGAACAGAAACAGCGATTGTGCTAGCGTCCTTCTTGTGGATCAGTGGTGCGACCACTTTGGGTACGTTGGCATCCCGTCTGCCAACGATGGCGGCGAGTTTCCTAGCGCTCGGAATTACTTCCAGGCTGTCCGGTCATTACACTGGACTGGACGTACATCGCTAAGCAGTCGGAGCTTGCGCACGTGAGACTTACGAAGGATGTGTACCTGGTGGGCGGAGGAAACCTTGCGTTCAATCTGTCCTACGAAGCTGACTGTCACATTTATGCGATAGCCAGCCACGATCAAATAGCTCTAGTGGATTCAGGCTTGGGCCCGGGCACCGATCAGGTTCTTGAGAACATGCGAGCAGATGGATTGGATCCGCGAAAGCTCAAACAAATTTTCGTGACCCACTATCATGCGGACCACGCCGCCGCCCTAAACAAATGGCGGACCCTGACCGGGGCCAGCATCTTCGCCTCGCGCCTTTCGGCCCCGGCAATCAAGGCGGGAGACGCCGAGACCGTAGGACTGGTCGCGGCAAAACGAGCCGGGTACTACCCTGTCGACTTCCAGCTTGAGGCCTGCGCGGTCGACGTCGAATTTGATGAAGGACAACAGTTCGAAATCGGAAATCTGAAGTTGCTTCCCTACGCCACCCCGGGTCACAGCCAAGATCATTTCGCCTTCCTGCTGAAAGGAGGCGACCGGGATTGCCTGTTCAGTGGCGACAGTCTGTTCTGGGGGGGGACCATCATTCTGCAGAATATTCCCGACTGCAATGTCCAGGCTTGCACAGGCACGATTGAACGCCTGGCCCAATTGTCGTTTGAAGCACTGCTGCCGGGACACTTGACCATCAGCTTGCGAAACGGAAAGCGCCATGCCGAGGCCGCACTGAAAACGATTCAGGGGCTCGGCATACCCAAAAACGCGGTTTAGGCCGGAGTACGAATGGAACAGAAAAAAAGAGCGCGCGCGTTTAGCCAAATCACCACCTACGCCCCAGGTTCCGGCGGCCTCTCACCGGAGGAACTAAATGATTTCCTCGGGAGCCCCGACAGCATGTGGCTGATCAAGATCGCGTTTCTTGACGAAAATGGTTGGCCCTCCGTCATCCCCTGCTGGTACACGTGGGATGGCAACAATTTCCTCGTAGTGGGGCGCAAGAAATCAGAGTGGGTACTGCGATTAAAGCAGGATCCTCGCTGCGCCATCTGTATCGAAGAAAAAGAGACGCCTCCGAACGGCGCGAATAGAAAAGTGCTGGCGCAGTGCACCGCCGAGGTGGTTGAGGGACCGGTGCGTGCTGAAGGTTCGAAGTGGTTGCCGGTGGCCGAAGAAATGGCGGTCCGCTACCTGGGAAGCAAAGGCGCCGAGCTGCTGGCGCCTTCCCACGAATGGGAACGCTACCTGGTGAAACTGAAACCACGCGACGGCAAGCTCACCACCTGGCAAGGTACAGATTGGCACAAGCGCTATTTCCAACCCGGCCAACGCCCTGATCTGGAGAAGAAGTAGAGAATTTGCATCGGGACATAGTGATTCGTCCGCAAAACCTGTGCATGACGATCCGGAGAGCAATCAGGTGACGACGTTGAAAGATCAAAAAGCGGTGGTTGTGGGGGGTGGTGGGTTCCTCGGCCGGGCGATTTGCAAGGCCTACGCCCGCGAAGGGGCCACATTGATCGTGGGCGACATCAGCCATGACGCTGCCGTCGAAACGCTTCGCTCAACGGCAGGAGAGGGTCACGGTCTTGCACTGAAGGTCGACGTATCGGACCCTGGCTCATCGCAGGAGATGATCGACACCATCGTAAATCGTTTCGGCCGCCTCGACATTCTTGTCAACTGCGCCGCTCTCTGCCTGGTCGACGAATTGACCAAAGTCACTCCGGAAAGGTGGGACAAAGTCTTTGCCGTGAATGCGCGCGGTGCGTTCTTTTGCATGCAGGCGGCGGCAAGGGTAATGATTCGGCAGCGATTTGGCAGGATCATTAACATCTCCACGCCCGCCTCGCATGGCGGCTTTCCATATTTCGCATCGTACGGAGCCAGCAAGGCGTCCGTGGACAGTATGACGCGAGCCGCGGCGATTGCGTGGGCTCCGCACGGTGTCACCGTCAATTGCATCGTTCCTGGCCGCATGACGGGCGGAATGGTCGATACTTTAGCGGACGACTTGGCGAAGCTGAATGGCAAGTCTCCCGAAAATGTCAGAGTCGAACAGACGGCCAGCCTGCCCATGCAGCGTCGGGTCGAACCGGAAGAGGTGGCGGAGGCGGCCGTTTGGTTGGCCTCCACTGCCGCCGCTTACGTCACTGCGGAGCGTCTCAATTTCACCGGCGGACAAGAACTTTCGTAAAGGTCACGTGAGGAAATTTGCTCTCAGTTTTGGATTTGCCTCAATCATGCCGAAGAGTTCCATAAAGCCCACAACGTTACGCGCGCTGAGGAATCGAGCCGCAACATTGCGCCGCCATGTCCTGCGAATGGGAGAGCGTGTCGGCCAGGGTTATGTGGGACAAGGCCTGGGCATTGCCGACTTGCTGGCTGTTCTCTATTTCCATGAAATGCGGCATGATCCCCATCGCCTTGATTGGAAAGAACGCGACCGGTTCATTCTTTCTACCGGCCATTATTCCATCGGCCTCTATGCGGCCCTGGCGGAAGACGGAGTGATTCCGATCGAGGAGTTGGACACCTACGGCGCTGACGGCTCGCGTCTTGAAATGGCTGGCTCGGATTTCACTCCTGGCTTCGAGATGACAGGTGGCTCCCTGGGCCACGGCTTGCCCCAAGCGATCGGAATGGCCCTGGGTCTCCGCTTGGGCGGCGTCGATGCCCGCGTCTTCGTCATGCTTTCGGACGGCGAGCTGCAGGAGGGAGTCACGTGGGAAGCAGCCATGGCAGCGGCGCATTATGACCTCGATCATCTTTTCGCGTTCATCGACTGCAACAACCAGCAGGCGGACGGTGCGCCGTCAGACGTTTTGAATGTTGAGCCCGTACCCGAGAAATGGAGTGCTTTTGGATGGGATGCGCAGCGTATCGACGGAAACGATATCGACGCCATTGTGGCGGCAATTGAAAACGCTTGTGCCGTTCGGGGACGACCACATGCCATCGTGATGGACACGGTCATGGGAAAAGGAGTTCCGCTCTTCGAAAGGAGAGAGAAAGCTCATTTTATCCGTGTGGATGCCGACGAGTGGCAACTCGCGCGGCTGCAACTCGAAGAGAACAGCGAAAATGACCAGTAGCCCGAGACAAAGCGCCACGCCGGGAACAACGGGGAATCTGCTTTCCTCGGATGTCTCGAAAGAGACTCGGGTCGAGGAGGCGCCGTTCGGACATGAACTCGTTCGTTTGGGGGAACGTGATCCCAGAATCGTTGCTCTCACTGCCGACCTGGGTAAATACACCGACGTCGATGTTTTTGCCCGACGCTTCCCCGAGCGCTTCTTTCAAATGGGTATGGCCGAGCAAAACATGATCGGAGTTGCTGCAGGACTTGCCCGCACCGGCCTCATACCGTTTGCAACAACCTATTGCGTGTTCGCGACGCGCCGGGCTTACGACTTCATTGCGATTGCGACCGCCTTGGGAAAGGCAAACGTAAAGATCATCGCCGGCTTGCCGGGATTAACGACTGGATACGGGGGCACGCACCAGGGCATCGAGGATCTTGCTCTGATGCGGATGGTACCCAATCTTATGGTCATCGATCCCTGCGACGCGACCGAACTGGCGCAGGCGACTCGAGCAATCGCCGCCCACGAGGGACCTGTTTACATGCGCCTCCTCCGCGGCAAGGTTCCGGTCGTTCTGGATCCCGCTGATTACCGGTTCGAGTTGGGCAAGGCAAAGCTGCTTAGGGATGGCAACGACGTCGCCCTGATATGCACAGGCATCATGACCGCCCGCGCTCTCGATGCGGCGACTCAGTTGGCGGAGAGCGCCATCCATGCATCCGTGCTGCACATGGGAACTGTCAAACCTTTCGATCGGGATTCAGTTTTGTCTCTGGCTGCGCGTGTGAAGAATCTGGTGGTGGTTGAAAACCATGTTGTCACCGGCGGACTGGCCAGCGCAGTCGCGGATGTCCTGACCGACGCTGGCGTGAGCGTCCGTATGAAGCGGGTAGGAATTCCAGATACTTTTTGCGAGAGCGGATCGGTTCCATATCTCATGAAGCGCTACGGCATGAGCGCCGGCGATATCGTCGGGGCGGCTCATCAACTGCTTAGTCGGCAAAACGCCTGAAGGAAGACAGTAAATCGCATGCAACCTTTCGACACTGTTGGAACGCAGAACTCGCTGAAAAACCTCAGCCCGACCCGCGGCAGAGAGATGTATCGCGCGATGCAGCTCATACGTCAGTTCGAGCTGCGTGTCATAACCCTGGTAAATAACAATGAGATCGCCGGCGTCACTCATGAATACATCGGCGAAGAAGCCATCGCAGTCGGCGTCTGCAGCGCCTTAAAGCCCACTGACGTCATCACCAGCACTCATCGCGGACACGGTCATATTCTTGCCAAGGGCGGGGATCCAAAGCGCATGATGGCGGAACTGATGGGTCGCGAAACCGGTTATAACCGCGGCAAAGGCGGTTCCATGCATATCGCCGATCTTTCGCTCGGCATATATGGAGCGAATGGGATCGTCGCAGCCGGCGCACCGATCGCGGCTGGCGCCGCCTGGGCGGCCAAGATCCGCAAAACCGATGTGGTCGCGGTCTCGTTTTTCGGCGACGGAGCTGCGAATCAGGGAGTTCTGCACGAGACCATGAATCTCGCCGCGGTGTTTGGCCTGCCCATGATTTTTGTCTGCGAAAACAATCAGTATGCGGTCAGCACTCCCGTCAGTTATGCCACCGCCGGCCCTGGCATTGCTTCCCGTGCGGCGGGATATGGTTTTCCCGGACTTCAAGTCGACGGAATGAACGTGGAAGCTGTGCTGGGAGCCGCCCAATTCGCAGTGGATCGAGCGCGATCCGGCAAGGGTTGCACCTTGCTTGAGTGCAACGCCTATCGCTTCCACGGTCACTTCACTGCGGAGAGGGCTCTTGGTCTTAACTACCGGTTGCCCGCCGAAATAGAAGATTGGAAACTGCGCGATCCCATCGTGCTTTGGGGAAAGAAACTGGAAGAGGCTAACGCCCTGAGTCTCGAAGAACGTGAGTCCATCGATAAATCGATACAGACTGTTCTGGACGAGGCCGTGGAATATGCCCGCTCGAGTTCTTGGCCTGCCGTGGATGAAGCTCTCGAGCACATGTACACCACAAGGCAACCCGGTATTCCTGCTAAAGGAAGCATATGGAGCGGCGAATAAATTATTTGCGCGCGTTGCGTGAGGCGCTCATCCAGGAGATGCGGCGCGATCCGAACGTCGTGGTGCTGGGAGAAGACGTTAGGCATTCTTTGCGTGGCATCACGAAAGGATGCCTCGAAGAATTCGGCCCTGACAGGGTATGGGACACGCCAATTTCAGAAGCCGCTTTCGTCGGCCTTGCAACCGGCGGTGCCGTGGCCGGGCTTCGACCGGTGGTCGAATTTCAGATTGGCACTCTCATTTATGTGGCCTTCGAGCAGATGGCCAATCAAGCCCAGAAGCTGCGCTACATGATGGGAGGACAAGCCAAAGTTCCGGTCACTTATATTGTCCCTGGCTCGGGTGCCCGGCCCGGTCTTGCTGGCCAACACTCCGACCACCTCTATCCATGTCTGTTGCAAGCTGGAATTAAGGTGGTCATTCCGTCTACTCCTCGCGATGCCAAAGGTCTTTTTACCGCCGCCATACGGGAAGACGACCCGGTGGTGATTTTCGCACCGGCTTCGGTGATGAATGTTATGGGCGTCGTTTCCGAAGACGACGTTTACGTGCCGTTAGGCTCGGCTGAGATCAAGAGGCATGGCACAGATGTCACTGTGGTGGCGGTTGGCCATCTTGTTGCCGAGGCTATGAAGGTCGCGGACCAATTGGAGAAACAAGGAATTTCTGTCGAAGTATTCGATCCTCGTTCCCTCTTGCCGTTTGATCACGCTTTGCTTGAATCTTCGGTGCAACGTACTGGCCGCCTGATTATTTTTGACGACTCCAACCACACTTGCGGATTTGCCGCCGAGGTCGCGGCTCACGCCGCGGAACATCTTTCCGATTTCCTGCGAGCGCCGATCACGAGAATTACCCGCGCCGATGTGCCCGTCCCATTTAGCACCGCGCTCGATAGGCAGGTTCTGCCGCGAGCCGAACAACTGGAAAGAGCGATCAGGGATAAGGTGAACCGGCCAGAACGCACGCTGGTTCGAGGATAAGCTCTCAATGAGAACCGAGATACGAGTTCCGAAAATGGGTATGGATACGACGGAAGTGACGGTCGCCAACTGGCTGGTGAAGGTCGGAGACCGTGTGCAGGTGGGAACGCCGCTGGTCGAGCTCGAATCTGAAAAAGTGGCCTTTGTGCTCGATTCCGAAGTTGCCGGCGAGATCGCCGCTATTGCCCAACCGGCGGGAAGCGTTGTGCCAGTCGCAGATCTTCTTGCCGAAGTAGAAACGTAACATTTGTCATCCGTTGACGATTAGTTTCCAAAGTCTTTAAAGCACATGCGGAGCAGACATGGTTGAACGGGAAGCGAATTCCGGAATCGCAGCGAGAGTGCTTGGTGCCAAGCGTTCTTCCATCAGGGTTGTGTTCGATCTGGCCGGCGCTATGTCCAACGTGATCCGCCTCGAAATTGGCGAACCTCGTTTTAGAACTCCCGAACACATCATCAAAGGAGCCCTCGACGCTGCTTGCGGCGGCTTCACCCGCTATACGCCCAATGGCGGATTTCGGAGTCTGCGCGAACTTCTGGCTAAGAAGATCGATCGGGTTAACGGATACTCGGTTGACCCTGACCATATTGTGGTGACTCCGGGGGCCATGAATGCTCTCTACGCCACCTATCTGACGCTTCTGAATCCTGGCGACGAAGTTCTGTTGCCCACACCCGGCTTTCCTAACATGGACGAGATGGTTCGTCTTCTCGGCGGAACTCCTGTGTTTTACAAGTTAAGGCCGGAGGCAAATTACCTTCCCGACGTGACGGAGTTGGAGTCTCTGATCACGCCCCGCACTAAGGTGCTTTTCATCAACACCCCGGGCAATCCTACGGGTGCCGTTTTTCCCGAGTCGTTGATCAAGAGCCTGGTAGAGTTTGTGGGGCGCCGCAAAATCTGGATGATCTCTGATGAAGTGTACGATCAACTGGTGCTGGACGACGTGTCCAAGCACATCTCTGCAGCCCGATTCGACAAAGACGACCGCGTAATTTCCGTTTACAGCTTTTCGAAAGTTCATGCCATGACTGGCTGGCGAGTCGGCTATTGCGTCGCTCCTCAGGCGGTTGCGGACAACCTTCGAAAGGTTCAGGAACCAATCTGCTCATGCCCCAGCTCGGTTTCCCAGAAGGCGGCTGAAAGTGCGTTAACTGGGCCGACCACCGAAGTTGATGCAATGCGAAATGCATATCTCGAAGCCAGGGACCATGCCTGGGATGTGATATGCAAGGAAAAGCTGGTTTCATTTAGGCCGCAAGGAACGTTTTATATGTTGATCGATGTGTCCGCCTCCGGAATGTCATCCATGGAATTCACCATGAAGCTGCTTGAACAGGAAAAAGTAGCAGTGGCTCCGGGCGAAGTCTTCGGCCCCGGAGGCCATGGTTTCGTTCGAGTCTCGCTGGCGGGGGAAATTCCCGAAATCGAGGAAGGAATTCGCCGGCTCGGCAGAATGCTGGCGCGATCGAAGGCGGCCCATTGAGCCCAGTCACCAACGAAACCGCATACGAAAAAGCGACTCATCTCTACTTCGCATTTCTCGATGCGCGCGAGGCTGAGCTTTTGGACTTTACCTGCCGTCTCATCGCTACTCCGAGCCCAAATCCGCCCGGAGACGAGCGAGCGGTGGCGAAAATGGTGACCGAACAGCTCGCGAGTCTGGGGATTACAAACATCCGAGAGCTGGCCAAGGCGGAGACCCGCCCAAATGTTATTGCCAGGGTAGATGGCAATGGCCCAGGTCCCACGCTGATTCTCTGCGGTCACCTGGATACAAAGCCGGCCGGTGACGAGAACGCCTGGCTCACAGACCCGTTGCGTCCAGTCATACGCGATGGACGCCTTATCGGTCTTGGTTCAGGTGACATGAAAGCTGCGGTCGCCGCCATGGTCTACTCGGCCGCCGCTCTGCAATCGGATCCTGATCTGAAGGGCAGCCTCTCTTTAGTTTTTACAGCCGATGAGGAAGCCGGCTCGGTTTATGGTTCTCGCTGGCTCGCAGAATCTGGATTCCTGGAAGCGGATGCGGCGGTCATTGGGGAACCGAGCGGTATCACCCAGGAATGGGAAGCTCTGCACCTTGTTTCGCGTGGGGCCGCGCTCTTCAAAGTAAGGGTTTCAGGAACGCAAGTGCATTCCAGCATCTCGGATCGCGTTCCGACAATCAATGCCACAGTCATGATGGCGCGGTTAATTGATCGGATGCACTGCGAGCTAAAGGCTTATCTGACATACAAAGGTCATCCCTTCGGAGGTCTGGGACCGACCGTCAATGTCGGCGTCATGGCGAAGGCCGGTGTCTACTATGGCGTCTATCCCGGGAGCGCGGAGTTTGCTTGCGATATACGAACCCTCCCCGGGATGACGCGCGAGCAGATGGAAAAAGATTTGCAAGAATTTCTAAAACAGGCGATGAAAGATGAACCCAACCTCAAAGCAGAATTGGTATTTGAAGCCTGGGTTCCGGCCACTGAAATCAGCTCTAAAGAATCCGTGGTGCGTTCGCTGCAAGCGGCCGCGCATACGGTTTTGGGTCACTCTCCTCGATTTGAAGCCTTTCCCGGAGCGACCGATGCGCCGCAGCTTCAGCTCACCGCCGGAATTCCCACGGTAGCGGCTTTTGGCCCAGGATTGTTGCCGCAAGCGCACAGTCCCAACGAATATCTGGCGGCCCAGAGCGTGCTGCAAGCGGCAAAGATCTACGCGCTCGGTGCATGGCGATATCTGAATAGGTGTCAATAAGACTCGTAACTGAAGCAAACCCAGGAGGCTGACGATGAAGCCGATCGAGACCAAAGGGCTTTGCGAGCGATATCGCAAGCTTTACATGCCGGCCGTATGCGACGCACTCTACCACCTCGGTCTTGCGGAGCAAGTGCTTCCCACCTCGCTTCGGCCTCTGTTTCCCGAGAAGCAGATCGTCGGACGAGCTCTTACCATAGAAGGCCGCGCGATAGAGCCCCGCTTGGCATGGGATGCCGGCATCACGCGAATTCGATCGTACTTAAAGGTCTTTGAAAATATCCCTCCCGACAGCGTTCTCGTATCAGTGAATCCAGACAGCAACGTTGGTCACTTCGGAGAACTGACCGGGAATTCGGCACAGGTTCGCGGTTGTGCGGGCGTTATTCTCGACGGAAATCTGCGTGACATTGAGGGTCTCCGCGAAATCGGGTTTCAGGTTTTCTATCGCGATCTTTCGCCGCTGAACGCAATTGGACGATGGGAGATGGTTGACACCCAGAAGCCGGTAAAGATCGGGTCGGTGACGATCAATCCCGATGACATCATATTCGCGGAGTTTGACGGAATTCTTGTTATACCGGCCGCGCAGGCCGAACAAGTTCTGGTGAAGGCGGAAGAAATTGTTGCGGCCGAGAAGCAGGTGCGAAAAGAGATGAGGGAAGGTCTGCCGCCTTTGTCAGGCCTCGATAAGCACGGATATATCTAGGAACGTTGGCTTATATAGAAGAGGAGAACTCTGGTGAGAGCTCAACTACTATGCCTTGCCTGTGCTTTGCTCACGGCGTGGCTGTCGGTTCCCTGTCTTGCCGAAACTTCCGTCGATGCCTACGCGCAAAGCGTCATGCAGTTAGTTCACAAACAGCAGGAAAGCATTGACCGCCTGGCAGCACCAGCGGACCTTACGGCTAAAGCCTTGCTCGCCGGCGCCGCCTTCTATCTTGGAGGCGATCCTGCCTTTGTTTCTGAAGGAACCGGAAGAGCAGGAGGACTGCTGACCACCAGTCCGCTCCCTACAGCCGATCAGTTCGAACAACTAGGCAAATTGTTCGGCAAGGTTCCGCAAGGAGCGGTGATCAACAAGGGCGACATCGTATGGTTGGCATATACCGCGGAAACCATCGGCTCGGTGCAGGCTACCACTAAAGATCTTGAACAAAAGGGATGCCTGGTAGTGGCGTTCGGCCCTCGGCCGCCCGATGGCGCCCCCCATTTTACACACTGGATGGACAGCCTTACGCCTTGGTCCGGCAATGCGAACCTGGCGCGAATGGGAAACCTAATTTCTCTATGGACTCTGACCGGTGAGGTTGCGTCCAACACTGCTCGATCCGGCCACACTCTGGAATTTTTTCAAAGTCTGGTGATTTACGGCGCACGGGAACGGAATGATATCTACACCAGCCAACAGTCATACAAAGGGACGGTTGCCATGTCCTACCCGCCGCTTTCCACGTACCATACCGGACTGGGCAATGCGTTCCATGATGGCATCCCCGCAATGAAACCGGTTCAGGCAGGCGTCTTGGCAAAAGCCTACCTGGATTATGTGTCGAACATGCTCAGCAACATCAAGGAAAATGAGATCGACACGATTACCAAGGTGGGCCAGGAAATGGCGCGTAGGGCGTCGACATCAAATCAAGTTTCTCTGATGGCTCTCGGGCACCTAATGTTCTATGCGAGCGCGAAGGATGGCAAGCTATTTCGCTATCTTGACGTGAACACGGAGCATAAGAACCTGCTAACTTTACTTGGCACGGACGGATACTTCATTTGGCTGGGCTACGTCGCAACCCCGCTTGACCTGTGGCACGCCGTGAGAAGTGCGAAAGCAAAAGCAGTATGGGTCGTCTCACCCCTTCCCGCCGAAGTCGACTTTCGCCAGTTCGGCGATGTGGTAATCAACGAGCATTGGCTCGTCGGCGACTGCGCAGTCGATGTCCCCGGTTACGACGTGAGGATACTTCCGCCATCGGGCGTAGCACAGCTATTCATTTACGAACTGATGCTGCGCGCCGCAGGCTCATGAAAACTACGATGGGTTCGACACTCCGGTTCATTGTGCAGGCTCGTTCACAGTCAAGGTTTGATCCGTGCGCACGTTTGCAAGGGTCTGCCGGATGCCGCTTGGCCACCGAATCTTTATCTGTAGGACGGCGGTCTCGGGTCCCAGCCCGAAGTGAACTCGCTTGTCACTTGTGGAAAGATAGCTGCTGGCAGTACTGACAGTGGCGAACTGTTGCCCCTTGGTGGTCACAACTTCGACTTCGGCGCCGATTCCGTCTCGATTGCTCTTCTTGCCGACCAGATTCAGCGATAGCCAGTGGTTTGAAGTCTGGCAATCATTGTGAAGAACATATACAGCTCCATCGTTGGTGGTTACGATGGCATCAAGACGGCCGTCGTTATCTATATCTCCAATCGCCAGGCCGCGGGCGGCCCAGGGCTCATGGAACACTTGCCCCGAGTCCTTTGAAACATCCGTGAAGCCATGACCTGTGTTGCGGGCAAGCTCCATGGGCTCGCGATAGCGCAGTTGAGGAAAATGCTGCTCAATCGTGTCGATTACGTGCCCCTGGACGATGAGCAGGTCCTTCCAACCGTCGTTGTCATAGTCGATAAAGCGAATTCCCCAGCCTGAATGCATCGCCGTAATGCGTCCAATGCCCAAGGTGTTTGAGACATATAAAAAGTTGGCGTGTCCCGTGTTCTGATACAGCGCGAATCTTTGATTGGCCAAATTCGTGACCACGAGATCGGGAAACCCGTCATTATTGTAGTCGGCGAAATCAACGCCCATCCCAGCATAAGTATTTCCGCTGTCGTCAACCGCAACTTCTGTGGCGAGTCCGACTTCCTCGAAGGTCCCATCGCCCTTGTTGTGATAGAGAAATTCCGGCACCGAATCATTGGCGACGAAAACGTCGATATGCCCGTCGCGATCGTAATCACCGATCGCAATACCCAGCCCCTTGCCTGGTTTGGAGATCCCGATCTTTTGTGAAACTTCGGTGAAACGTCCGCCACCATCGTTGTGGTACACCAACGGCGTGACTGGCTGAAATTGATCAGGATGGCAGTAGGCTCGATAACCTTCTTTATGTTCTCCACACCAAATATCGTCGAAGTCCCACTTCAAATAACGAAGTACGACCAGGTCCAGGAACCCGTCTCCATCGAGGTCAACCCATGCACTGCTGGTCGACCATCCTTCCGCAGCTACGCCGGCCGACTTGGTGACGTCAGAAAACGTCCCGTCCTTATTATTGTGATAGAGCTTGTTTCCCCCGAAAGCTGTGACGTAGAGGTCTTCGTAGCCGTCGTTGTCGTAGTCGCCCACAGCCACACCCATACCATAACCAGCGCCCTGAAGGCCCACTTTTTCGGTTACGTCAGCGAACGTCCCATCCTTCTGTTGATGGTAGAGACGATTCCAGTATTCAGGCGAAGTTTTTTGCGGCGTGAATCCCTTCGGCGTCGGATCGCTGATCGGTGTCCCATTCACGAGGAAGATATCGAGCAATCCGTCATTGTCATAGTCGAGGAGCGCCACTCCGGCTCCCATAGTTTCGATAAGGTATTTCTTGGATGTGTGTGAAGAGAAGTAATGAAAACGCAGCCCGAGTCTCGCCGTGACATCTGTAAAAACTGCGGGAGCGGAGTTGGTTTGATAGATGCCATGGCCCAGGCCCAGCACGGCAGACGCATAAAGATAAAGGATGCAGAGTGCTCGGGATCGAAGGCCCATGTGACCTGCGGTTCAGGCTGACGCAGCAGAGGTCTCACGACTATAGTTGACGCTTCGCCGATTGTCATTAAAACACGTCGTCAGGATCATCGCATCATGATGCAGTCGATTGGATAAGTCTCGGAAGCTGGGATTTTCGCTCCTGTTGCTCTGGTGGATTCGGGGCGAGCGATGGAGGCTTGGTGGGTGGAATTTCGGTTGCAGGCCTGTGATCCTGAGAACCAGGCCGCCCAATCGGGAGGCTCAGGCACCATTGGTGTCGCTCTCTACGGCCTGACCGGTTTGAGCCCCGCCTCCCACAGCATCACCGTTGGCAGTAACATCGTACCTTGCACTGCGGGCTGCACGGATTCGTCAAAGACTCTCTCGGTTGATGGCCAGACCACCCGTGTTCTCCCTTCGCTGTCCGGGAAGGCGGGGCCAGCGATGCTCCAGGGTCGCGGAGAATTACGAACGAGCGGTAGATCGCGTTCCGGTTGTGCCCGATGATTTTTATTGCATCTCCTCCTTTCGTAGTTTTCTATCACACACGCGTCAAACGTGGTACGCGCATGCCACGGTATTTTCGGTGGCCAAGTGCGCCTCAGCCGACGAACGGTAAGTTTGTGAACCGAAGCCTGCCGGCGTGGCCAGTGGTGAGGTTATGATTGCCATTACGGCTAAATCGGGTGGCGAAAGAGAGAAGCAGGCGCTTAATGGGTAAACGGAGATCCCACGCAATACGAAACGTGACGCTAGCCATGTCTCTTATGCTGGTAGCCCCGATAAGCAGTCTTAGCTCGGAGGAGTGGGGCAGGGGACAGGCGATTTTCAACAGCAACTGCGCGATTTGTCACGGCAGAGACGGAAGCGGGGGCCGCGGTCCGAATCTGCTCGGTTCACTTAAGCACGGCGCTCTGAACTCAGATATCGAAATAGTCATCCGCAATGGTTTGCCGGGCGCAGCGATGCCAAAATTCAATTTGGAGGAAGAGGAGTTGCATGCTCTAATAAGATACGTTCAATCATTGCGGCATGCAGCTCCTTCTACTCTTCATGCGGGAGGGGATAGGACGGCTGGGAAACAACTATACGATTCCCAGGGTTGCCCTAGCTGTCACGAGATCGGAAACGAGGGCAGCACTCTTGGTCCGAACCTGACACGCATTGGGGCGTCGCGCTCCTACGAGTACCTGAAGACGTCCATTGTGGATCCGTCCGCCGATGTTCCTGAGGAAAACAGATACCTCAAGATCGTGACTCGAGACGGGAGACAATTTCAGGGAATGTGGGTGAATGAGGACTCATTTACGGTTCAGATACGGCTTCGAGATGAGAGCTTTGCCTCCTTCGACAAGCAAAACCTGAAAGAAGTGCTGCACGAGAAGGACTCGTTGATGCCGAACTACCGCTTTAAGGATGCGGACTTAAAGAACCTGCTTGCGTATCTTAGCAGTCTCGTTGGCGCCCCCAGCCCGGCGTCCGAAACACAACGAAAGCGGAGACAACGTTGAGAGTCGCTATCTTGTTGCTCGCCTTTTCCGGCCTGTACAGAGCTCAAGCCACAGATGTAACTTTCGACCGCCTGATTCATGCACAGCAAGATCCTGGCGAATGGTTGACGTATTGGGGCGATTATCATGCCAACCGATTTCGCGACTTAAGTCAAATCAATGACCAGAACGTTGCCCATTTACGACTGGAATGGCTGTTTCAGACTGGAGGGTCGGGAGCATTCGAAGCGGTTCCGCTTGTGGTTGACGGAGTCATGTACTTCACAACACCAGATACGGGAATTGATGCCATCGACGCCCGTTCCGGCCGATTGCTTTGGCGTTATCAGTACACTATTCCCAAGGGCGCCAAATATTGTTGCGGCACGGTCAATAGGGGACTTGCCATCCTCGGTCGCCGGCTTTTCATGCTAACGCCGGATACGCGCTTGTTGGCGATTGATATCCGAAATGGTTCCTTGCTATGGAATGTGGAAGTTGCTTCCTCGAAGGTGGGTGCCTATGGTGGCACCGAGGCGCCTCTCATAGTCAAGGACAAAGTGGTCCTTGGTACTGCTGCTGGCGACTACGGGATTCGTGGCTTCGTAGACGCATACGAAGCCCAGACCGGTAAGCGAGTCTGGCGCTTCTGGACGATTCCAGCTTCGGGCGAACCGGGCAATGAAACGTGGGGTGGTGATTCATGGAAGCACGGGGGCGCCGCAACCTGGATGACAGGAACCTACGACTCCGAATTGAATACGGTTTACTGGGGTATCGGCAACCCAGCGCCGAACCTCTATGGTGCGAGGAGACCCGGCGACAATCTCTACTCTGACAGCGTTGTTGCGCTTGATCCAGACACTGGCAAGCTGAAGTGGTATTTCCAATTCACGCCCCACGATACCCACGACTATGATGCTACGGAGACCCCAATGCTGGTGGATCTTCCCTGGCAGGGAAGAATCAGGAAGCTTTTGCTCGAAGCGAATAGGAACGGGTTCTTTTATGTACTGGACCGGGAAACTGGTCAATTCTTGCTGGCAAAAGCGTTTGCAAAGCAGACGTGGGCGAAAGCCATTGACAACAAGGGGAGGCCCATCATGGCTCCCAACATCGAGCCCACCAGTGAGGGGACGGTGGTTTGCCCGCAGTGCGCAGGCGCAACGAATTGGATGGCTCCCTCATACAACCCGTTAACGCGCCTTTTCTATGTCAATGTGCGCGAGGGTTGCGACATCTTTTTCTCAGAGCCGCCGGTCTACAAAGAAGGAACAAGCTACTGGGCGACGAATTTTCGCGCTGAAGCACAAGAGCACCAAGCAGGTCGGGTGACGGCGATTGAACCTTTGACAGGCGAAACGAAGTGGAAGTTTCCGCTCTATTCCTCGCCTTGGGCCGGGACGCTTACGACGGCAGGGAACCTAGTATTCGCCGGCGATGAAGACGGGTATTTGATGGCGCTACAAGCTGATACCGGCAGGTTACTCTGGAAGGTGAACACTGGTAGTCGTCTTGTGACCTCTCCCGTCACATATCAGCTCGATGGGAAACAGTATCTGACCATGCCGGCGGGAGGGGTAGTCCTGACGTTTGCATTGCCTTAGCAAATACAAGGCAGGGACTGTTTTTTTCCTCCGCTCAATGGCCTGCTCACTGCTAAGGGTCGAAATTGCGGATTTGCAAATTCCAGCGAGGCCTCAAAAGGGAGTACGAGGATCGCAACCAGAAACCACAGGCAAGTCCGCGATTGTCGAGACGCGCATTCCCAAAAGATAGGAACCACTCGCGCCCATTCCGCCTTAGCGACTGGCGTTAACCAGTCGGGACACTTTGGGATACCAGCCGGAACGTGCGGGTCATTATTGAGAGGACGCTTACCCGGATTGCCACGTAAGGCTTTGATTTCGGTAGGCAATGGAGGACGACCGGCAGTCATGAGAATCGGCTTTCATTCAATTCGGCAAGGAGTTCGACTGTTCTTGGGTAGGAAAAGCCCACACCCTCAAGTCGTCCTTTGATTTGATTACAAAATGCACAGCAAGGCACACAGTTGCTCTTTATATAGCCTGTGTGGTGATCTAAACGATCAACTCCGTGTCCCGTTTTCGGTAGTTCTTTCCCGCAGTAATGGCACTTACCACTGCTGATAATCTGTGTGTACTCTTCCGGCGTCAAATCGAAAGCTAATCCACGTTTCCCTGCTCGATAGAGCAGTTGACTATAGTGAATGGACGTTTCGGGATTTCCGCCGAAGTGCTTTCTCATTCGGAACGTGTACATGGTTATCTAACTAGTTGGTTAATTGCGTTTGGATAATTTCGCGACTGCGTGCGTTTGGCTCGGCGTCCGGTCTCGTTCCTAGGGTGGTAGAGATTGAGATATCCCCTACTATCCATTGTACTTAGCGTCATAGAATCATCGAGCATCTATTACCCAGATCACTTACACCGAGGTTCAATGACATACGAGCAAAACAGGCGAAGGCAAAGCAAAGTCGATCACTTACAGGCAATCTACTTGAAGGCACCATCGAACTTGGCTGTCTTATAGTTATGGCAGGCAGTACACAAGGCTTGATGGTTGGTCACATCCCAGAACAACGCTTGACTTCCCCTATGTGGCTTGATGTGGTCAACTAGATTGGCTTGGACCCGGCTGGTGTGGCGACCATAAGGATCAGCACAGTAAGGATGCGCCTTCAAGAACTTGGCAGCATACAATTGCCATTCATGATTGTACCCACGAGCATTAGCATTGGGTCTGTTCGCATCCATGATCTTTCTGTACTGCTGTAGATGAGCAGGACAGTAACGTCCATTGACCAGTTCAGGGCAGCCGGGGAAGGCACATGGATGACGCAGCTTATAAGGCATGGCTGTTTCATCAGCGCAAAAAGTGTTCTCGGCAACCCGTTGCTGTCCGTTGCACGAAGACCACGTTGGCCTAACAACCTCGCCTCAGGCTGCCAGAGGTTTGCAGCGAGACATGCAGCGCGGGACTCACTGCGAGGCTAGCGATTTTCGCTTTCATTGCTTGGGTCAACTTCTTTCCATTCGAGGGTGCTGTCACGTTGTTCATATATCGTTCCGCAGGCGCAGCGCCACTTGTAGATAGTGTCCGGTTCGCCCTCCAGCGCAGGACGTTCCAGCCACGCCGCAGTTCTGCACCACTTCAGCAGAGCCTCTTCTGAATTGTTCTCTGGCTTGCCCTCTTTGTAGCGCACATAAAAAATTCTCTCGCATGGCTGATGACAGCACGGCGAGACCATCGCGCAAACTATTTTCCTCTGTGGGGTGACCGGCTGTGCCACCACGGATTCCTCTGGTTCGTTCTCGACAGTTGCGACTGAGGCGTTCGCGTTCTTTTTTATCCATGCCCGCATGAGGCGCTGAAGGATTTTGGACGCCACACCCAAACCGCCGCCCGCTTCCTTCCAGAATGGTCCGTAGCCGCGAATGACCAACTTTCCAGCCCGGTCTTTTGGCCAGATGAGTGCTCCGCTCTGCTGATGAAACAGAAACCCCCTAATCGCGTAGCAGCCATACCGCACCGTAAACGCCCACCAGCCGCCTTCGAGCAGTAGGCCGTGAATGATCGAGTGTGCCGCTTCCGGTGGGTGCTGCAATCGGGAACGGCATTCGATTTTGCAACATTTTTGATCTTCCCGACGTGGTTGATAAGTTCTGCCGCACTTGATGCAGACTCGGGGGGCTAGCGGCTCTTTAGTTTTCACGTAATTACCTGAAGAAAGATTCGCTTGCATGACGGACGAAGAAAGATTTGCTTATATGGCAGAACTAAATTGTCCTTGGGGACAAAATCATGCCTTCTTAAATCTTACGTTGACAGTTCGAAATTCGGCTTGCAGAGTGCCGTCGCCGGAATTCTCATAGAGAGGCACAGGTCCAAACCGCAAGTTGCCAAAATTTACCATGCCTTCTAGCAAGGGGCTTTGACTCAAAAATTGACCGAGTTTCGATCCTGCGTTCGTCTGACATTTGAAGCTCCTGTAGGGGGTGCTTGACTGAACTATGACACAAGTTTCAACGTAGTGCCGCACGGGTTAAAAGACAGCTACTAGATGCTTCGTGAGCGAATAAAAAAGGATTCGCAAGCGGCCAACTCATCGCGGGCTGGAGAAGAAATCTAGGCGGACTTTCGCGCAGATCCCCGCCGCTGAGCGAGGCTGGCACAGCAGCCAATCTCTTGTGCTAACTAACCATCGGTGACTTGGGAAATTCAGGTAGTTTTTCTTTGGAACTTTCTATGGAACTTTCGCACCCAAATTAGACCGAATTACCGTGTTTGTTCCAAATATTCGGACTGTATATGATTAAAAACAAAAGACCATAGTTCGTGGCGAGTGATTAAGAGTCAGTTGCTCTGCCAATTGAGCTACGCGCCCGTTTCTGGATTGAATTTCAGCCCAGGAGACCCGCCGATCCTGTCGCGGGTTGCGGGTGACCGCTTCATGCCGCAGCCGGGAAGCTGCTTGCCGGAACCACTTGATCAGCGGACTGCAAAATACGCTAACGAATATAACACAGTGGATTGCAGGCGTACCAACGCCCGGTCGCGGCTGGAATTAGCCTGAAGTTCCGAGGTTTCAGGTTCCAAGATTTCAGTACAAGATCTGGAAACTGGAAGCCTTGGAACCTGAAACCTGATTTGAAACCTGCTTCTCCGGCCCGACTCTCTCAGGAACGATTCTCCGCATTGGACAGGTCTGATCCGAAAGGTGTCACCGCGTCCGAAATCCGGCTGTTGGGACGACGTGGCGCCGGGGCGATGGGTGGGCGACGCTCCAGCGTGCCGAGGATCGGGGCTTCCCATCCATCGGAATCGGTTAGCGACACGAAGCGCGGCTCCACGCACAGCCCGTCGATTACCCGCCGTTGCCGTCGTGTCAGCACCTGCAGGGGCAGAACCTGAAAGTTGCGGAAAACCCACAGCAGATAAATCCGCTGCGCCAGTGAAGGTTTGATGTAACGCGGTCCCAACGGGGTCAGCACACGTAACACGCCGGCAAACAATTTTTCCATCCACATACCGGACCATCCGAATTTTTCGCGATCGTTGACTCAGATCAGAATTGCAGCTCTCTAATCTGCATCGACTGAATCAGAGATACCTTGAGCCAGAGCAATTCAAGGGCCTGCATTATTGCACCAAAACTGATGCATATGCATTAGAAATCACCCGTATTGCGCAAATTTTTTCTCACCTGTAGATTGGCCCCGTCGCCGAGACGCGCTGGACGCATGTAAGTCTAGCCTGATCAGATACTTAGCTGGGGATTTCGGGCAGGACATCGATACTGCGGATGCTGGCGGCCACGCCAAAGTTTTCGCCCTCTTCGCTGTCTTCCACTCTGACCACCGACGCCCGGCAGCATACCCATTGTTTCGTGCCCTGGGTGAGTTCGGGGGGCAGAATCAGGATCATTTCCAGTTCGCTGCCGGCAACGATGCGTGCGTCGGTGTAAAGGAAGATTCCGGCGTGGTTCAAATCGCGAGTAAAGCCGGTGGTTTCGACGGCCCCGGCCATGGTCTTGATGGAGACCGGCACCCGCGCCGTAATCCGCGGTCCGGAGCGGCGTTCGCGCTTGGCGTCTGTCATGAGAAGTGGAGCCTACCACAAAGGAAGGCAATCGTCAGTCATCGGTCGTCAGCTAAAGACTAAAACTAGCCACTGGCTGACGACTGACTATAGCTATTCCCCTTCCGGTCGCCGGGAGCGGACCGCTGGAACCACCAGGGCTTGTTCCATGGTGGGCGCATTGCTGGCGCGCAGTTTAACCTCAACTTCGTGCCTTTTGTCGCCGGCGCCGGTGATCGAGTAGGCGCGTGATAGCAGTTCCAGGGAGTAGGGATTGTCTTCGTCTTCTTCCAGGTGAGCAATCGCCTCCGGGATCTTCTGTTTAGTCATCAGCAGGGTCCCCGCAGCGCCGTGATATGAACTCTGCAGCACGGCGCTGCGAGTGCTGCGGGCCATGGTCTCCAGCTGTTGCAGAGTCTGAGTGGACAGTTCCTGGTTGCCGGCATGGTCGGCGCGGACCGCACGGTAGCGCAAAATCCTGGCTCGTTCGTCCTCGCGGTCGGGCTGCGAAATACTGCTGCTCGGGTGGTTGAGGGCTTCCTCGGCAGAAGCCAGATGCTTCAAGGCCTCGGCATCGTCGGTCTGGTAGAGACTCATCATGCGATGGGCCTGCGCTTCGATGAGGTCGAAGCTGGCGGCGTGAGCTTTCTCGGCAACCGCGGCGAATGCCTTGTCAGCCTCCGCAAAATTGCTTTCGCGCGCCCAGGTGGTGGCACTCTGCAAGGCGTAGGACAAGCGGTCCGCCTCGGTGTGCGCCTTCTGGATGGCCTTGTCGTACTCCAACCGCGCCTGCACTTCGTTGCCCATCACCGCATAGGTGTCGCCCAGGCCGAGTTGCGAGTAGTCGAAGTCGGGATCGATTTTCAGCGCCGCCCGGTAGTGCTCGATGGCGGCCTCGAAGTTGCCCGACATGCGCAGGATCTCGGCATACGAATCCTGTGGATTGGGCAGGTTGGGCAATGCCGCTGCATACCGTTCCATGGCTTCGAAGGCCCTGGGGTACTCACGGCTTTGCGCATAGCAGTAGCCCAGGTCGTTCAGGGCAGGTGGATAATTTTTGTCGATCGCCAGCGCCCGCTCCAGCGTCTTTTGCGCCTGCTCGTAGCTGTTCTGCCCCATCATCCAGTTTCCCGCCAGGTAGGCCAGGCGCTTGTCCTTGGGAAACATCTCCAGCATGTCGTTCATCGCGGAAATGGCGGCGATGAAGTTATTTTCCTTGGCCCCGGCAATCCACTGGATCAACAGACGTTCTCCGGGCGAGGCCTTGGGGGCCAGCAGCTTGGCTCTTTCCCGCGCCGCGTTGGCTTCCGTGGGATCGTTGCTGTTGTAAGCGATAAGGATCCAGGCCACCGCGAAGTTGGGATCGGCCTCAACCGCGGCCCGCCAGCCGATGTTGGCCCGCTCCAGATAGAGGTTCTCGTAGTCGCTGAGGGCGCGGTCAAACAGGTCCCGGGCCTTGGGCGAAGACGTGGTCACCGGCATCGCCTTGGCCGAACTTTGCTTGATGTGGTGTGCAAAAGACAACGGAGCCCACGAGATGCAGAACAACAGACAGATGGAGCAGGCACGGCGCATTACGATCTTCCGCACGTAAGAATTGGTCAGATGAAAAAACCTACCACGGGGCGGGAGGCCGAGAAAGTCCCTGTGCGGGTACAGTGCAGGTACACCTTCCTGCTCTCAAGCGTGCCCCACCCACGCACAGCTTGAACGGAGCAACTCGAGAACAGGGAGCCTTGATCTAGAAGGTAATCTTAGCCGCTAGCTGCATCCCGCGCGGCCCACCCCCACCGAGGAAAGGATTGCCGATCCCGGTGTCGCCCGTAGCCGTAATCTGGTAGAAGCCGGTATGCTGCCCCGTGAAGTGGTCCGGCGAACCCACATCCGCGATAAAGTTCGGCAGCTCCGGATTCGAGAAGTTGGGGTGGTTGAGCAGGTTAAAAAACTCGGCCCGGATCTGCAGGTTCACCCGTTCGCTCAACGCGGTGTTCTTGTACACCGAGAAGTTGAACTCTTTGAAGCTGGGCCCGCGCAGCGAATTGCGTCCCAGGTTGCCGAAGTGCCGCGTACCCGCCACGCAATTGCTCTCATCCGTGACGCTTGGATCCGCCACCGGGCTCCAGGTGCAGGGCGCGGCGAAGGAGCTAAGGTCGAGGAATGTGGACGGGTTGGTCGAGTAGTGGAGCGGCCCAATCACGTCGGGCCGGTCGAATCCCTCTCCCGCACCAGAATAGTCGCCTTCAAATTCGTAGTTGAGCTGCCAGGGCTGGCCGTCCTGCAGGTTGACCACTCCATCTACGCCCCAGCCATTCTTCAGCCGGGTCCACGATCCGCTCACCTGGGGAAATTCATAGTTGAAATTCCAGGTGAAGCGATGGCGGATGTCGAAGCTGGAATTTCCGCGGTCTCCTGCTGAGTTGCTGCTGTCCTGCGGCTGGGCCTGGTTGGGAGTGAAATCCTCAAGGTCGCTGGCCGTGTCAATCCCGTGCGACCAGACAAAATTTGCCTGGGTGGAGAACCCATGCCAGCTGCTGATGTGCAGACTGGTTTGTAGCGAGTGATAAATAGAGTTGGCCGAAGACCTCTCTTGATTCAGATAAAAGAAATTGGCAAAATTTCGCGGGACTCCGTAGCTGCTAACCCCATTGGCCAGATCGGCCGCCGTGATCGTCTGTTGGCTGGGCTGATTGATATCCAGAAATTGGAACAGCTTGGTTCCCTTCGAGCCGGCATACCCGATCTGAAGCACCGCTTTGCTGCCGACTTGCTGCTGGACGTTGAGATTGAAGTTCTGAGTATAGGGCGTGCGCAGGTTCGGGTCGGCCGCCAGGAAATCGCTGTTTGCTCCGAAGCCGGAGTAAACCGGCTGGGTCGGATCCAGGGCTGCGCCGCTCACGCTTCCGAATTGGAGTCCAGCTGGACCGGTTCCAGGATAGGCGGGCCCGGGACAGAAGATACAGTTCCAAGGCAAGTGCCCCAGGAAGATATCCTGCGAGAAGGCGTCATAGAAGAGGCCCCATCCGCCGCGGAGTACCGTCCGGCCTTTGCCGGTCAGGTCGTAAGAGAACGCGACGCGAGGCGCGAAATTGTTGTAATCAGGATTGTAAAGGCCGGAGGGCCCGCCGCTTCCCACTTGCACCGCGGAACCGCCGTTCGCTGGGTCAAACCGGTAAAGCAAACTGTTCTTCTCTTTGACCACCCCAAAATAATCCCAGCGCAGGCCAAAGTTGAGGGTTAGCCGCGGCGTCCAGCGGAAGCTGTCCTGCAGGTAAACGCCGTGGCTGTTCTCCGAGGTATGCCGCAGCGTGTTGCCGGCGATTTGGCCTCCGTCGTCCGGGATGCCCTCCAGGAGCGCTTCCAGCGCAGTCAGGGAGCCCGTTGTATTCAGCGGATTCGCATCGGTAATCGAGTCAAAGCTCAACGTGCCCCTGAAATTGTGGTCGATCAGCTGCATGATGGTAGTACGGCGGAACTCGTATCCGAACTTGATGTCGTGCTTGCCTGACTTCCATGAGTAGTTGTCAATGAAGTGCCAGTTGGCATCCACCCGGTTGCGTGGCACCGAAGAACTCGCGCCCAGGCCCGAGAAGCCTCCCACGCTAATTACGGGAAGGCCGCCGTCGTAGTCCGATACTCCGGTGTTCAGACCGATCAAAGTAGGATTGAAACTCTGGTCTTCGGGGAAGAATCCCTCGGCAAACCGGTTCCATCCCAGGCGTGCTTCATTCAGTTGGTTGGAGTTGACCACCTTTACGTAGGAAATCGAAACCAGCTGCACCCGGGTTGGGGTATGGGTGTTGAAGCCCGGTACCTGGCCGCCGCTACCCGTCAAAGATAGAGGAAACGATTGGGTGCTGTCTCCGAAGTAATAACGTCCGGTCAGCAGGTTGCTGGGATTGAAATTGTGATCAACCTTGCCGATCAAGCTGTCTATGCGATTCAAGAAGTTGATCGCCGTCGAAACGTTGTTGGTATCGCAGCCGTTTCCGTCACTTACCGCCCCTGAGATGTTCGGCCTCGGCCAGGGGTTTCGCGCCAGCAATGCGGCGGTCACCGGGTTCAGGGTTTCGCCCCAGGACGTAATATTCGCCTGGGCCTGGGCGATTACTGCAGGGTCGGGCACGCAGCTCTGGCCCGCCTGCGCTCCGGTCTCGCGCTGTCCTTCATAATTGAAATAGAAAAACGTCCTGTCCTTGACTATCGGCCCGCCCAGAGACGCCCCGAACTGGTTATTGTGAAATGGATTCTTGGGACCCTCGTTGTTGAAGTAGTTTCGTGCCCCGAACTGCCCGGTGCGCAAGTATTCCAAACCTGACCCGTGCCACTGGTTGGTGCCGCTTTTGGTCACAATATTGACCACAGCACCGCTGTTGCGGCCGTATTCCGCCTCGTAATTTGAGATGGTGCGCAGTTCCGCCACGGCATCAATAGGAAGAATCGTAGCCGGATCGCCGAATACGCCCGCCTCGTTGATGGCAGGATCGTTGCGGTAGCCGTCATTCATGTCGGTACCGTCGAGCAGAAAATTGTTCGACCGGCCGCGCGAACCGTTCATCGAAAAGGTGCCGTACGATCCCGGAGAATCCGAAATCTGATCAGGCGACCCGGCAACCCCCGGGTTCAGATAAATCAGCTTGGTGTAGTCGCGCCCGTTGACGGGCAGATTGGCGATCGTGTCCTGGGTCAGGGTTCCGCCCAATTGGGCGGTCGTGGTATCGACCTGGGGCAGCTCTTCGCCGGAAACCTCCACCGTCTGCGAGACTTGGCCGGCCTGGAGCTGGACATCGACGCGTCGCTCGCTGGCGACGTCGACGACCACGTTCCTGGTGACCGAGGTCTGAAAACCACTCTGCGTAACCGTGACCGTGTAAGTGCCAATCGGCAACTCGGGAACGCTGTAGCTCCCGTCCGCGCTGGTTTGCGTGGTGCGTTCCTGGCCCGTGTTCACATTGCGCACGGCGACCTTTGCGCCCGACACGACCGCCCCCGAGGGGTCGGTGATAGCCCCTAAAACTGTTCCCCGGAAGGTTTGAGCCATTAGTGAAGCGGCCGCCAAAACGAGAAAAGCGAGAAGCATCCTCACTCTCATGGAGTTCTCCTTCTTACCGCCAACCCTTCCCGTCCAAGCGTGCAGTTGGCGGCAGTCCGACGCGACATTTGTTGAAGCTGCCTGCTGGAAATTGCCGCCGATTATAACCCGCTCCCACATCATTTGTCTTACCCATGGAACGCATAAGTTTTTTGGAATGCGCTGAGAACAGAGAACCGGCGACTGGGAACCATGGGTTTAATCAGGAGTTATCAAGAGGGAAGGTAGGTATTCAGAAAGTAAACGCCACGCCACCACGAACCGTGCGCGCCGATTGCACCAAGTAAAGCGTACGGCCATCCTGACCCATCACTGGAACATATCCCTGGGCCAAAAGGTTGCGTACGTCCACCACTGCGTCCATGTGGCAGGGGAGAAAACCGGTGCCTGGAATCGGCTGGCGCAGGAAAATGTTCAGGTACGGATCCGCCTGACCTGCCGACTCGTTAAACATGTCCACTGGGGTCAGGGCCTGCCCGCTGATCCACCGATAGGACGCAATCCAGCGGGTCTTGGCGCCGGGCAACACGCCGCTGAACTTCGCCGCCGCCGTGTGCCGGTCTCGCACATAAGTATCGCGGCGCGCGTCCTGCAGGGCAACATCGGCATTTTTCAGATCGAGCACTCCACCGTACCCATAATCCAGAGTAGCGGTCAGCTGAGAACTCAGCTTGCGCTGCAAAACCACCCGCATTCCGCGAGCATCCAGTCCTTTGCCCCGGTAGGTAAAGGTTTCGGAGTAGAGGTCGGGCAGCACCTCTCCGCTCTCTGCCGAAACATCACCCACGCCGGTCAGGGCCGGGTCTACCACCCGGTCGGAATACATGGCAAGCTGCAGATTGGTGTTACCCATGCGGCGGGAGAGAGAGACTTCGTGATGGTGCGCCCGCTCCAGCGTAGTCGAAAAAGCCGCCATGCTCACTCGTGGGTTGGACTCGCTCAGGTCTGCGGGAGCCGAATCAAAGCCTTTGTCCATGCGCTCGTCCGGTTCCGAGGTGGAATAGCGATACTCCAGCACGGTGTTGGGCGAGAGATGCAGATCGGCCGAGCCAAAGGGACGAAACGCGGTCACTCGTCCCAGGAACTGAATGGTCTGCAGTTCGCTGCCGAAGCGCAGTTCCAGAATATCTCCCAGGGAGAATTCATCCGACGCAGAAAGCGCCAGAGCCTGCAACGCAGTATCGCGGCCGTTGATTCCGGGTGCGGCCAGGCGGCGCATGGTAAACGCCATTTCCGGCTTGGAGCCGCTGGGCAGGGTATGGCTGTAAGAGGCACGCAGTACGGTGTTGGGCGAACCCCCGTTGTAGCCCAAATTCCCCTGCAAGGCCACCGTTCCTGAGGAGAAAAGCGACCTCTCCACTGAGAAGCCTGTGTTCACATCGGACGAAGTTCCGAAACCGCCGGAGCCCGAACCCGCCACGAACGACAGCGTGCCCTTGAGATCATGCTTGTCCCCACCAGGCTTGTCTCCACCAGGTTCATCCTGGCCAGCCTCCGCCGCGCTCCCTGGAACTAAAGAACCGTCTTCCAACATCCGCAGTATGGGACGGTTGGAGGCTGAGCGCAGCACCCACTTCCAGTCATCATCGTCTGCGGTGCCACGCAGCGCTGGTAACTGGATGGCTTCGAACAGCCCCCTGAGCTTGAGATTCACCATCACGCTGCTGCCGGGCCGCAGCCCTACGCGCTCGCGTAACGCCGGAAGGAATGACGGGGAGTAGGCTTTTACGGTATACACACCAGGCAGCAGACCGGCGGCCGAGTAGAAACCATTCTCATCCGTGAATACCTTCAGATTGTGGGCCGCCGAACCCAGCACTTCCACCATGGCGCCCATCTGGGGTACACCCGCAGCGTTGCGCACGAAGCCGGAGATTGAGGCAGGGCGGTCCGCAGCCAGCACTGGAAGCGCCAGCGCAACAGCCAACAACCCGAGCTTCAACCCAGGTCTGCCCAACATCAATCCGACCACCTCGCTGGAGACCAAGCGCTACAGTCTACTCGACGGCAAATGTCGCCGACGGATCCACCGTCTGCTTGGAGATATTATCGTTCACCTTGATTTGAATGCGATAAACACCGGGATCGAGACTGGCGGCCGAGAGAGGTTTTGCCAGGGTCACTTGGTCGCCGATATTTCCCATCTGGTCCGTGGATTCTACCGTATGGATCACTGCTTTGTTGGTTGCCGCGTTGATGACATCGTACTCGACCGTGGCCGAGGGCTTGTGCGTCTTGTCATCCATTCCCAGATTGTAAACCTGCATCCAGAAATATACCTTCTGGTTGCGCTTGAAGGACACGGGCTTCCCGTTCGCGGACGCCACTCGCGGCCGTATCTTGGTGTTGCCGATCACAAACATTCCGGTGCCGATTTCCTTTGTCGAGACCGGCTGCATAGTGTCCGCCACAATCAGCGAGGAGGAAGACAGCCGGTCGTCATCGTAGCTGGGGACAGGCAGGCGGCTGCTCCATAATCCGGAGCGGTCGCCGTTTACGTCCTTCACTGCAACGTCGATCCGGTACAGGTTCGGACGCAGCGGCAACGCCTTCCAGTACACGGAAGAATTTTCCGTGACCTGGGGCAGCAATTCCGCCGGCACATCCACTTGCACCGTGTCTTCAAAGGTCTGCACGATCTTGCCGGTCAGGGTGGTCACCCGGCCAAAAATATTTACCGTTCCCCGTTGCACGCCATCTTTGTTTACGAAGGTGATATCCCGATTCTTTACCTGGATCGTAATCGGCACCAGCACCGTGTCGCCGGTCACGCGCACAAAATCCGTGCGTACATCAAACGGCATCAGGTTCACGCTGATCTTGTGGCTGACTACTTCCTCCAGGTCCTTGAACTTCACTGCTGGAGGTTTTTGCAGCTTGTAGAACTGCTCCAAACGGTCAAACTGCTTGGTCTGATTGTCGCTGTTAAAAGGACCTGTACCCAGGCGCTCGAGGCCGCCGCCGCTAAACCGGTCCGCCTTGCTCGCCATGCCCATCTGCTCGTACAGGGTCAACCCCGCATTCGGGGTGTAGAGCAGCGCATCTTTTTCCGACCGGTCCATGGTCATGTGGTAGTCGCCGCACATGCAGGTGTCCACGAACTCGATGATCACTTCCTGCCCGATTCCCTCCAGGTAACGGTAGCGCCAGTCTTCAAAGGGGAAGGTTGAAGTGGTACCGCCGCCCTCATCCATCGGACGTTCGTAGGTGCCGCCGGAAGGATGCGACTCAATCTCATCCGCCGGTCCGTACATAATATAAATTCGGCCGCGATCGGTTTTCCAGCCGGGAATGCCTGCCGCAAAATGCTCGTTGGCGTAGGCCATGCGGCGGTAGTGTTCTTCCTTGAACTCGTTCTCAATCGTGTCCGGCGTGGGATCGCGGCGTTGCCAGAAAGCCTCGATGAACTGGTCGCGCTCTTCGTCGTTGGAGAGCAGTTTGAAGGCTTTCTGCTCTTCGTCGGTGATGATCCAACGCACATCTTCGTCAAGCCACTTCTTGTAGGTCTTGCTTAACTCGATCTTCAACGACTTGGAATTCTGCTTCTTCTGCTTTTCGCTCAGCGGACGCTTGAGCGGGTCGACATCCGGGTTAGCTTTTTCCTGAGACGATGCGGTGTCAGCGGATGCATCGGCAGCATCCGCTTTTCCCTCCTGGGCGGAGGCAAAAGATACCAAGGCTAAAATAAGTGCGGGCACAACGAAGACCGTGAAGAGGCATTTCAGAAACCCTACCCGGGGCATGAGGGCACTCCTTACTACATATTACTCTTGGCTAGCCATTCTATGACTTTGGCAGGCCCAAGGCAAGGCCCGCGACCGCCGTCTAACCAATTGTAAAGATTGTAAAAACCGGCCTCCCGCCCACTTCCGCGCGAGGGCAACAGTTTGCTCGATTCTCTGCCCTGCACCAGCTATAATCGACTTGTTATCAACGCATGGTCTGGCCGGCCTGAGTGTTCCAGCTCCCGCACGACAATTAGGTTCCGCAGGAACTTTTGAGCCCGCATTACCGTATCTGATGGCGTGTGCCCAGTTACGCCTAGGAATCCGGGTGGAAATGACAGCACTGATTCAAAATGGGCGTCTGTCTGAATTTCCGCGTCAGGGGACGCGAATGCCGGCCCGCTGAAGGCGTGACAAGGGGACAATGAGCAGGGGAAAGAAAATACTGATCGGCATCGGCGCCGCCATCGCGGCCTTGGCGATTTCCGGAATTGCCGTTCACCAAAGCCACAAGGGTGTGGTTACGGTGCAGACTGGCAAAGTGGCACGCCAGGATCTGGCCTCGATTGTGAGCGCATCCGGCGAGATCAGGCCGAAGACATACGTCAATATCGGGGCCAACGCCTTCGGCAAAATCACCCGGCTTTACGTCAAGGAAGGCGACCGGGTCAGGAAAGGCCAATTGCTGGCGCAACTGGAAAACGTACAACCCTCGGCCGACGTGAATGCCACTGAAGCTTCCGTGCAGGCGGCCGTGACCGATTCCGCTGCGGCCGCCGCCGCGCTGAATACCTCCATGGCCGACCTGAACCGTGCCCAGTCCGACTTCGAACGCGCCCAGCTCGATTGGACCAGGGCCCAGGGCCTGTTCAAAGATTCGCTCATTGCCAAATCGGAATACGACAGCCAGAAAGCGGCGTGGCAGACCGCGCAAGCCGGCCTGGCACAGGCCGAGGCGCGCGTTGCCCAGGCCAAGGCGCAGAAGGATTCCGCCGATCGCCACATCCTGCTGAACCGAGCCAACCTGACCCACGCCTCGGACGTCTTGAAAAAGACCACGTATGCCGCGCCCTACGACGGCATGATTACCAACCTGCCGGTGCGGGAAGGCGAGACGGTAGTGATCGGCATCCAGAACTCTCCCGGCAGCACGCTCATGACCCTGGCGGACATGTCCGTGATCACCGCCGAGGTCAAGGTGGACGAAACCGACATTGTCAACGTGCGTCTGGGTCAGCCGGCCGAGGTCAATATCGACGCCATCCCTAAGAAGATTTTCAAGGCAGTGGTGACCGAAATCGGCAACAACGCCATCGTTCGCTCCACCGGCGTCTCCACTTCGCAGCAAACGTCGGCCAGCCAGGAAGCCAAGGATTTCAAGGTGGTGGTCACGCTGCAGGACCCGCCGGAAAACCTGCGTCCCGGACTTTCCGCCACTGCGAAAATAACTACTGCCACACGCAGCAGCGTGTTGTCCATTCCCATCCAGGCCCTGACGGTTCGCTCGCGCGGGGATTTGAAAGCCGATGCTGAAAAAGATAACGTCCAGGCCGCTGCGCCCGCGAGCGAGGCATCCAATGCTGCAAACGATAAAGAGGAAGTCCAGGGCGTGTTCGTCATTCGCAATCGCAAGGCCGAATTTCTACCGGTGCAGACCGGTATCACCGGCACCACCGATATCGAGGTGCTGAGCGGGTTGAAGACGGGTGACGAAATCGTTACGGGAAGTTACAAGGTGCTGCGTACTTTGCGGCCCGGAACTAGCGTAAAAATAGATAACACAGCCCCGAAGAAAGAAGAGGAAGGCTAGTCGCTGGTCGTTGGTCCTCGGTCGTTGGTCGTTGGCCGAATGCACGAAAACGAACGCTAGCGGCTCACGACCAACTAGCGGCCAAGGACCAACGACTAACGACCAGCTCAGTTGTTCGTCCAACAGGCAGCCAGCACCGGATCGGAGCGGGCAGGGTGTCCCGAGACCAGGAGAGAAAAATGGCAACCGCAGAAGTGATCAACATTGCGCAACCCGTAGTGTCGGCGCCGCCCGAATCGTGCATGATCTGCACCGAAGACCTGTGGAAGACCTACGACATGGGCTCGGAGCAGCAGGTGCACGCCTTGCGCGGCGTGAACATCCGCATCCAGCGCAATGAATACGTCGCCATCATGGGACCCTCCGGCTCCGGCAAGTCCACCCTGATGAACCTGATCGGCTGCCTGGATACGCCCAGCAAAGGCCACTACTGGCTGAACAGCCAGTTGGTCAGCGAACTGGACGACGACGAACTGGCGCGCATCCGCAATAAAGAAATCGGCTTCGTCTTCCAGACTTTCAATCTGCTGGCCCGCGCTACCGCCCTGCACAACGTCGAACTGCCGCTGATCTATGCCGGCGCCCCCGGCGAAGAGCGCGTGCAACGCGCCAAAGACGCGCTGACCTCAGTCGGCATGGAAACCCGCATGATGCACAAGCCCAACGAACTTTCCGGCGGCCAGCGCCAGAGAGTGGCCATCGCCCGCGCCCTGGTCAACCGCCCCTCCATCATCCTGGCCGACGAGCCCACCGGCAACCTCGACTCCCAGACCGGCAACGAAATCATGGCCCTGCTCGATCGCCTGCAAGCCAACGGCAACACCATCGTGCTGGTCACCCACGAACACGACATCGCCGAATACGCCCACCGCGTGATCTACATCAAGGACGGTGTGGTGGAGAAGGACGAGCGGAAAGCTGGGAGGTAGTCGTCGGTCGTTTAGTCGTTGGTCTTTAGTGTTAGTCTTCAGGAACACCCAGCCGGGAGGTTGGGCGTTTTTGTCTGGGAATCGTGCTTATACCACGTGAGTGCTCGTTATGGAGGGTACCCGGCGTCGGCGACTGCAGATCAATCTCGTTCAGAATCTCCACAACCCGCATCACGGCGTCCGCAATCGCACCAATACTTTGATCTGACTACCACCCTTCAAAAAGCGAAGAGCGAGTTAGTCAAGCCGCAAGCATTTATTATTAATGGTTTGCTTGCAGTTATTAACGCTAGACGTTATTAACGATACTAATTGAGCTATCTCTGTGATCAAGGGCTTCGCGGATCAAGGCACGAAAGTCTTCTGGGACACGGGCAAGAGCAAGGGAATGCCCCCGGCGAATCTGCGAAACGTGGCCAAGAGAAAACTGGCTATGCTTAATTCAGCCGCGAAAGCAGAGGATTTGCGAATTCCTCCCGGCAACAGACTGGAAGAGCCGCGGGGCGATAGGGAAGGGCAACACAGCATTCGGATCAACCAACAGTTCCGCGTGTGTGTTTTGTGTTCCGGGATGGTGATGTCTACGATGTGGAGATAACGGATTACCACAAACACTGAGTATGGAGAAAGAATCGTGAGTATTAAAAATAAGGGTCAGGCAGGCTGGGCGGTACATCCCGCAGAGATTCTTCGGGAGGAATTTCTGGGGCCTATGAATATTTCTGCTTACAGGCTGGCGGTGGAACTGCGTGTTTCGCCTCCTACGGTCAATGACATTGTTCGGGAGAAGCGGGGAATTACTCCTGAGATGGCTGCTCGTCTGGCCAAATATTTCGGGACTTCCGAGCAGTTCTGGCTGAATTTGCAAGATGCTTTTGCTGTTCATCAGGTCAAGCAGAAATATTCCAAAGAACTCAAAGCCATCAAGCCCATTGCTGCTGCGGCTCAATAGTCGTGACCGGCCGACTAGGAACCCCGCGATGGATGCGGGCCGCGCTTTTGATCTCTTGGGGTCTGAAATGCGGGGACAGACGGGAGGATCCCCAACTTCGACGGGTGGCCCTCTCAAGCCCGGTTTTGGCTTGAGTGGGGCAGTTCTACAGCTGGACAAAATCCTCCCGCCGCTCGTTCTCGTTTTTCTGCCGTCCATTCCGACTCGATCTCCTCCCGCTTTCACAGACGGTTGCGTAGTAGCGAAAACTGCTCCACTCCCACCGTGAAAACGCGTCAGTCCGCATGGCATGAGGAAGATGCAGTTCGCCAGTCCAGATCAGGTCTGTGACGTGAGAACACCCCACTCAAGCCAAAACCGGGCTTGAGTGGGCCACCGACCCGACAACTCTCACGCGCTAGACTCGAAGGCATCGTGGGCGCAAGCGAACAACAATTCTTTCGGCTCGGTGGACGGACTCGCAAGCGAGTCCGTTCACTCCGCTCAAGATGACAACGGAACGTTGGGGCTGGGTGCCCACTCTAAGCGGAGGATGCACGAAACATTCCTCTAACTTGTTGCGGCCGCCATCGTCTAAGATCGCATCAGGCGGCAAAATGGCACTTACTCCCCAAATTGCGGTTTCACCGGGTCATTCTCCAGCGGCGGTAACCGCTGCTCAAAAACGCTTCCGCCTCGAATCAGTCGACGTCCTACGCGGCGTCATCATGATCCTGATGGCGCTCGATCATACTCGCGATTTCTTTGGCCAATCGAGCATCAGTCCTACCAACCTGTCCCAGACCACGATTCCGCTATTCTTCACGCGCTGGGTCACGCATTTTTGCGCGCCGGTTTTCTTTCTGCTTACCGGCACGGGCACGTATCTCTCGCTGCGCAAGAAGTCTAAAAGCGAGCTGTCGCGATTTCTGTTCACCCGCGGGCTGTGGCTGATCTTCCTCGAGGCAGTGCTGTTCCGCTGCCTGGGATTGCAGTTTAATTTCGACTATCACCTGACGCTGCTCGATGTGCTCTGGGCACTGGGATGGGCCATGATCGTGCTTTCGGCGCTGGTGCATCTGCCCACGCCGGTGGTGACTGGCTTCGGCGTGGTGATGATCGCCGGGCACAATCTGCTCGATCGTATCCAGTCCTCCAACCCGGTTTGGACCATCCTGCATTCGCTTAATTTCATTGTGGCCACCCCGCGGCACTCCGTCTTCGTCGCCTACACGCTGATTCCATGGGTTGGAGTCACTGCCGTGGGATACGGTCTGGGACAAATCTATGGCTGGGCATCCGACCGCCGCAGGACATTCTTGTGGTGCGCCGGACTGGGAACGACGGCCGCCTTCATGATTCTTCGCGGCCTCAATATTTACGGAGACCCAGGCCGCTGGAGCTCGCAGAAATCCGCAGCCTTCACTGTGCTTTCGTTTCTGAATACCAATAAGTACCCACCGTCACTGTTGTTCCTGCTGATGACGCTGGGTCCGGCGCTGCTTTTTCTCTGGGCGGTAGATGGCGGCACTCCGCAATTCCTGCGGCCCGCGCTGGTCCTGGGCAAGGTACCGATGTTTTATTACCTGCTGCATTTCCCGCTGATTCATCTGCTCGCGGTGGTCGTATGCTACGCCCGTTACGGGCAGGCGCACTGGATGTTCGAGTCGCCCACCATCGACAAGTTTCCCATCACTCCGCCGCCCGGCTGGGGATTCTCCTTGCCGATTGTTTACCTGATCTGGCCTTCGGTCGTGATCGCGCTCTATCCCCCGTGCCGCTGGTTTGCCGCCCTGAAACAGCGCCGCCTCGACGCCTGGCTCAGTTATCTCTGAGGCCGCGAGCCTGCCCCTTTCGAACTCCGCGTGGGCGGCGGCTGCAACCGTGGAAGCATAGCCGAGCTGCGCCCGGCCTGGACGGGTCGGAGACCCGTCCCCACACAGACGGTGCGGAGCACAAAGAAAGCCTCTCTCGCGAGAGGCCTTTACTGAAAGCTGAACGGCATAGCTGAAAGCTTACTGCTGGGTGCTGCTGACTGGTTTCACGTCAGCGGTGTCCGCCGGCTGAGTGGGATGAGCTTCAAAGAACGAGTGGTCATACAGACTGCGATACATGCGTCCGGAAATCTCCGCTGCTTTCGGCCCGAAGGTCGGACGGCCGCCCTGCAGGAAGACCACGACCACAATGCGGCCCACGTCCGAATTGGCGTAGGAGGCAAACCATCCGAAGCGGGTGCCGGCCTTGGAGCAGGTCCCGGTTTTTCCCAGAATCTCTTCTTCGTTGAAATTCACCCGGACACTGCGCGCCGTGCCGTAGCTCACGGCCGCCGCCATGCCATCGGAAATTTCAGGAATCAGGGGTGCGATGTCGAGGTGGCGCTTGACCCGCGGTTCAAAGTTCGCCACTTCGTCCGGTGTTGTGGGATGCTGCAAGTAGTAAAGAGTGCCGCCGTTGGCGATGGCGGAAACCATGGCACCCAGCTGTAGCGGCGTCATGGAAACACCCTCTCCGAAGGAGCACATCTTGCCTACGCCACCCAGCCGGGAGGAAATTTCGTGTTGCGGATAAGTCCCGAGGTGTTCGCCCTCAATGTTGTATCCGGCCAGTTCACCCAGTCCGAACTGGTGGGCGTAGAAGCTGACTTTTTCAAATCCCAGTTTGCGGCCCAGGGCCTCGAAGTAGGCGTTGTTGGAGTGGGCCAGGGCGGTTGTGAGGTTCATGCGGCTGCGGCGGCCCAGGGCGATCTGGGTATCTTTTGTAATCAGGTCTTCGCTCAATGCCGCCAGCGCGACAGAAAGCTTGATGGTCGAGCAGGGTTGTGCGCCGCTGGAAAGGGCCAGCTTCTGGTTCACCATGGCCAGCACCCGGCCGCTGGTCGGCTCGATGGCCAGCACGGTGCCGTTCATGTTGCCCAAGGCGTCGATGGCGGCCTGCCGAACAATCGGATCTTCGCCCTCACTGACATCGCCTTCGGTGACATCGTTGGTGAACGAGCTGGCGGTAAAGCGCTCGTAGTGGCGACGGCGGTGGCTGCGTCGGGCGCGAGCCGTCCGGACGGTGCGGCCGCGGCTGCGCGACAGCTTGCTCAGGCGTTTCCGCGTCCGCGGTCCTTCACTCACCGTCTGTGACTTGGATTTTCCGGAGGTCAAGGAACGGGTACTGACCGTGGCTGCCTTTCCATACTCAGGAAGCACGATCAATATGGTTGCTATTAGTAGGCCAAGTACCGCAAAACGTTTCTTCGGAATCACTAGATTCTTTTCCCCATCCCCGGTTCGGATACCAGAATAAGATGCACGAGACTTGCCAAGCCCTCATATCCCCTGGCTGAAGCGCTATAACTCTTCGACAGTATGGGACTTATTGTCCGGCGGATCAACTTAAAATGTACTTTGTTACCCAGCTCGTACCTTGTTTATAAACTCATGAATTAAAGGGATTTGGGCCATTTTATACGACTGATTACCGCCCTTTCGTAACGGAAGGCAAATTACTTCCTCGGCACTACCAATGTGGAAAACCTTTTCTCTTTCCAGCCAGGGATTTTCCGCCATGGCACTGCTTCACTGCCGATATTTCGGCAGGCATGAGGGCTTGAAGCTGGGCACAGGCGCTTAGCCGATTTCACATTCTGCGGCCCAAAATCTACAATCTTCCATCTGAATTCTGAAATCCCCAGATTGGACTGCCATGAAAGACTGCCTGTTCTGCCGCATCATTGCTGGTGAAATCCCTGCCAAGAAGGTCTTCGAGGACGAGCACACCCTCGCCTTCGAGGACGTCAATCCGCAAGCTCCTACGCACGTGCTTGTGGTTCCCAAAAAACACGTTGTCGGCCTGAAAGAAGCGTCGGCCGAAGATGCGGAGATCGTCGGCCTGTGCCATCTGGCCGCGGCTCAGATTGCCCGCCAGCGCGGCATCGAAAACGGCTATCGCACCGTGTTGAATGTGGGGCCTGGAGCCGGCCAGTCGGTGTTCCACCTGCATGTGCACCTGCTGGGCGGAAGAAATCTGAAGTGGCCCCCAGGCTAAATGGAGAAGAAAATGTGCGCCAGCTGTACCCGATGGGATCCAGGGTGGCGCTGTCTAGTTCGTCGTTTCTGCTTCCGGGGCGCCGTGACGGCGTAGCAGTTGGGGCAGGTTCTGCGAGAAAGCCGAGCGCGGCAATACCATGTCGCAGCCCACTTCGTGCGCCTTCATCTTTAAGTCTCCCTGCACGTGCGACAGGAAGCCGATGATCGACGTCCCCTTCTTCAATTTGGTCTTGAGTTTGGGGATCAGGCTGAGAGGCTTGGCGTTGGCATTATTCATGTCGAAGATGATCAGCGACGGCTTCTCTTCGCCATTCTGCTTCATGTGATCGAGCAGGTCCTTCTCCGTCTTGACGAATTCGACCTTCACATTCAGCTTGCGCGCCGTCTCCTGGATCTTGGCCTGAAAGAACAGGTCGTCAACGAAGGCGAAGATGCGAGAGTTGCCGTTATCGACCTGAGGCAGCGGCTCGGGCTCGAGGGGAGCATAAGCAGGGGCGAATCCAGGGCGCATCCGTCCTGGCCTCGATCCGTTATTCCCGCCCAGGGTGGCGCGGTAGCTGTGATCCATAGGAGCGCTGTAAATGCCGCTGTGTTGTTGCTGGCGGTCGCGGCCGTTGGGCGCGCCACCACGATTAGGCGGACGACGCCCGCGTCGCCGCTTGCTTCTCCCTCCCCCACCACCGGAGGGATGTCCGGGTCCTGCATTCATATTGTTCTCGTTTTATCTGTGCATTCAGTCCGCCCGAAGGGGGACTCGATTTCGCCGATCGCCATTTCGCCGATCGCTGACAATGACCGCTTTCTGGTAAAACCTCGCTTCGGACACAGGCATGCACCATGTGCCGAAAACCCCGTGCGGCTGAAACTCACGCGTGAATGTCTTTATTCCGTATGGCGTCTGGAGCCAGGGGGCGCGGAGGGCCAGCTAGAGAGCATGGCCACTGGAAACACCTATGATGTTACCCCCCCCCAGCAGGGAGCGCAAGTCCTAAGTCAGGTAGTTTTGCACAATAGTAACGGGGTGCGGTTCCCAAGCGCGGGTGGGAACGAAAGCCAGGTGTGAACCAGGGACCCAAACTTGGGGCCCAGCCCCGGGGGGGAACTTACTGACCGCTCATCTCCCGCGCCCACTGCATCGCCTGCCAGTATTGTTCAGCGACTTCGCTTTCCGCCAGCTTCAGCGATCTGGACACTGCAGCACTTCCCTGCCAATCTCCCGA